>Ga0164294_10001589_pt1 | contig 20995 bp, 22 predicted proteins | sample GEODES005metaG_FD_111479 | JGI IMG/M metagenome (GOLD analysis project Ga0164294, IMG submission 111479) | Oligotrophic lake water microbial communities from Sparkling Lake, Wisconsin, USA - GEODES005 metaG | ecosystem: Environmental > Aquatic > Freshwater > Lake | place: USA: Sparkling Lake...
GATCTCACCGAAGCAGAACTCAAAGCGGCCGACGACTACGAAGTGCCCGATTATCGTCGTACGGAAGCAAAAACTTGCGACGGAGAATCCGTTTGGGCCTATGTGGCCGTCTGATCTTGTGACTCCAGCTTTAATCTAGGCCAGATTAAAGTACAACAAATAGCAATGCTGACCCCGCCACCAACCTACACCCAGTATCCGCGTTTCAATAACCCTGAAATTCGGTTTGATGCCATCGGCGAAGCATTCCAAATATTCGCCCGCAATTGGAAGGTCTATATCCCAGCGTCCGTACCGTCGCTGGTCGCGATCACGCTCTACTTCGTCATCTCCATTGGCGCTGGCTTCATGACTGGCTTGTCCCGCAGCAATGACATCGCAAGCCTGGGACCCTCGCTGGTGCTTCAGTACGGCTCAATGTTCGTCATGTACTTCGTCGTGGCCTGGCAAATTGCCGGCATCATGCGAATGGCCATTCGAGACGTCAACGGCTTGCCAATCCAAGTTTCAGACGCTTACAAGCTGGATGGCAAAGTTGGCGCGGTTATCGGCGCTGCCATCTCCATCGGAATCCTCACCACCCTCGGCTACGTCGCCTGCTGCATCCCAGGTTTCCTCGCTTCCGGCGCGTTCATGCTCACCTACCCACTCATCGTAGAGCAGCGGCTAGGCGTCTTCGAAGCCATGGGGAAGAGCTGGGAAACGCTAAAGCCACACATTTGGAAAGCGGCGGGCTACTTCTTCCTCGTTTCGCTGATCTTCTCGGTCAGCCAGTCGTTCTGCATCGGCGTCGTTATCGGGCTACCCGTGCTCTGCATCTGCCTGGCTATCGTCTACAAAGACTTCTTCCTCAGCCAGCCAATGACCGACTCATTCGGCCAAGTCGAAGGTCGCTAAGTTCCTACAACTCGGCTAGGCAGCGTCGATAATGCTGCCTAGCCGATGAACAGTTTCCTTAGCGAGCCCGGATAGCGTTCAGCGCATTCAGCGCCTGCCGCACGTTCCATCTGTTCTGCTCAAGCGCTTCGAGGGCTTCGTCTTTTGTCACCGGAGCCAGTTCGCGAACGATACGAATACATCGCTCTTTGAGCTTCGAGTTCTTGGCCTTCACGTCAACCATCAGGTTTTCAATGACCTTGCCGCTCAGCACCATGGCGGCGGTAGAAATTCGGTTTAGAACCAGCTTCTGGCTGGTGCCGGCCTTCAAGCGCGTCGATCCTGTCAGAACCTCAGGTCCGGTGTCCAGAAGAATCGGATGATCCGCTGCCTCCAGCAGGGGAGTCTTTTGGTTGTTGGCAATACCACACGTCCAAACTCCCTTTTGCCGAGCATGACGTACCGCAGAGACAACAAACGGAGTTGATCCGCTGGCGGCAATACCAATCACGATGTCAGATTTTGTGATTCCGTACTCGTTCAGGGCCACTGTACTCGCGTGAATGTCATCTTCGGCGTCCTCGATGGCGGTTTGGCCCGCACTTGAACCACCAGCGATGATGGCAATGAAGTGTCCCGGCTCAATTCCGAAGGTTGGAGGCATTTCTGCCGCGTCCATCGTTGCCATCCGGCCGGACGTTCCCGCACCGACGTAGAACACTCGTCCGCCGTTTTGAAACGCCTCCGCCGCCTTCGTGGCGGCAAAGGCAATGGCATCTTCCGATGCTTGCAAGCATCTCATCACGGCCATTTCTTCCTCGTTCATCAGGCGAACAATTTGGTTGGCCGTCATGGTGTCGAGGCCGTAAGAACGAGGATTCCGGTTTTCAGTACCCAATTGATTTCCTTTCTGCTGGTGAAAGCAGATTGCTATGCTGCCGCATGCATTTCCTTCGCAAGCTCGACCGAGCCGTAAACGGGCGGCTGAGCAATGCGGTTCACGACGAAGGCGCGCACAGGGAAGCGGGCCTCGAGCAACTGAACTAGTCGCTCTCGAAAAATCGGCGCGCTTTTCCAAACACCACCGCTCAGCACGATTTCGAGGTTTGAGTTTACGTAATGGTGCCTCTGAATGTGGTGTTCCAAAACATCAATTAGGGCTCCTAGATTTCGATCGAGGCTTTGAAGTGCGTACGGCTGCCCGGCCATTGCGTCGATTCCGGCAAACTTCGCAAGCCTGGCGAGAACCGTGGCCGGCGAGCCAGCACCGTAAACCCTTGCGACGATTCCTTGCTCGGTGAGATCCCCAAACTGTTGGACCAGTTCAGCTTTCAGCGGTTCGCTCGCTGTCTCCGGATGATCGAGGTAGTTCATAAGAACATCTCGGCCGAACTGATAGCCGCTTCCTTGATCTCCCAGAACATAACCGCGACCGCCGGATTTCACGATTCCTTCAGGAGTTCGACTGCAAATCAATGACCCGGTGCCGGAGATGATCAGGATGTCGGTGGTCTTCGGCGCAGCGTAGAGTGCAGCCGCGTAGTCCGCTTCTGTTCTAATCCGGGCCCCGGGGAACAGCTGCCGCAGCAAAGCCTCGCCGCGTTCTTTCGAGTCCGGACCAATCATGCCGGCAAAGCATCCGCAAACGTAATTTGCTGGCGGGCAGCCCTTGGAAGCTTGGGCTAGATTTCGCGCCATACGCTTCTCCGGGGTGGTCGTCAGGTTAGCGGCGCCAGATTGTCCTTGGAAGATCACTTGGCCATGAACGTCAACCGCCAAGACGCGGCTAGAAGAACCACCGCAATCTAAACCAACAAAAACGCCCATCGCTATCTGATCTCGCGTCCGTCCCAGCACAATTTACCGCCAATTCTAATCGTGGGAAGGGAACTTGCCGTGCGGGTAAAACGAACTCAGTGATACGTTTTGAGGGAGAAGCGCTTGGTGAGACACCTAGGATTGCGGTGATCTCGAACGATGCCCTCGGAAATTCAGTGGTGATCACGCCGTTGCTACAAATGCTTCGGGCAAAGTATCCGGGCTCGGAGTTGGTTTACTTTTCTGGGACTCGTTCGGCCGAACTTTGGCAGAAAGATGCCTCCATCTCCTCGGGCTATAGCTTCCTTGGAACCGATCCGCGGTCGGCAATGGAGCATGTGCTCAATATGCCCTGTTTTGACTGGGTGATCAACGTGGAGAGCAACGACTGGGCAAGAATGCTCGTGCCAGTGTTGGCGGGGAAGGATGGTCGAGTAACGGGGCCATGTCTCGACCAGGAATCTCGGGGGCGGCTGCCGTTTGAGGGCAATTCCCGAGGGGCGCTCTGGGAAGACCGCGAGTGGATTCGAGAATCCCTTTCCGTTGACTATCCTTTCTTGAAGTCTGGATTCATCGGAGAGTTGTTCTGCCGACTTGCTTACTGCGAAGGTGACGTTCCTCGATACCGAGTTCATCATGACCTGCCGACGCAAGAAATTCCAGACGTCTTAATCGCGATGAGCGCCAGTCTGCCGGAAAAGCTGTGGCCCGTCTCGTCTTGGTTTGCCTTGCTCCAGGATCTCAAAGCGCAGGGAGTCACGGTTGGATTGCTCGGCGCTAAACCAAAGTCACAAGGGCAGTACTGGAAAGGTCTGTCGGATGAGGATGCCGTCGTCGACGCAGGACTTGCGATTGATCTTAGGGGCACGCTGAGCTTGCCTCAGGTTGCGGGCGCTTTGTCGTGCGCGAAGGCCGTTTTTACGCTTGATAACGGGATCATGCATCTTGCCTCGGCCTTTGACCAGCCCGTCGTAGCGCTGTTTCGGCATGGGATTCATCGACTCTGGACGCCACCGTACGGAAATGTAATTCCATTGGTCTCAGAGCCTGATGGTCCGGTGGCTGACATACCAGTGACCCTTGCAGAGGAGGCCCTCCTTGGCGTCCTATGAGCGCGTTTTAGTCAGTTTCAAGTCGTACCTAGGGGACGCCGTCATGGCATCGCCGATCCTGCCTGCACTAGAGTCCCAATTTAGCTCGGTAACGTGCCTCACAATGGGCGTTGTCGATCAGATTCTTCAGAATCCCACGGCAAAGCGAACGTTCATCCGAGCAAAGAAGGTTCGGAAGCCTAATGAGGTTTTCGAAGAGGCACAAAGACTTCGACAAGAGCAGTTTCAAGTTGCGGTACTCGTGAATCACAGCTTTCGGTCTGCCTTGACGGCCGTGCTTGCAGGGATCAAAGTTCGAGTTGGACATTCACAGGAGTATCGAGGTGCACTGTTGAGTCATCCGGTTCCGTATGGTCAAAACGACTACGAGACGCAGTCTTGCTTCGATCTTTTAGACAAAGTTCGGATTCCGTACGAGTTTGCTCATCCTCTTCTGTCGGTTTCCGAACAAGAATTTGCGAGTGTGCGGGAGTTGGTAGGCGGCGCTACCGTCGGCGTACAGCCGGGAGCTCGTTTTGGTCAGAAGCAAATCCCAATCGAGACTTCCGCGTCGATCGCAAATCAGCTCCACCGGCAAGGCCAGCGCGTCGCCCTCTTAGGTGGCCCGGATGAACAGAAGTTCCTTGCCGATTTCTTAGACAAGCTCGAATTCGAGCCGATCAATCTTGTCGGAAAGACTTCGATCCGAGAAACCCTGGCTGCCCTGAAGCACCTTAAGGTGATGATTGGCAGCGACACCGGACTTATGCATATGGCAGCCGGCGTAAATTGTCCGACCGTCACAGTCTTTGGTCCGACGCCGCATCTGAAGTGGGGGCATCGGTACCACCCTCACACCGTTCTCGCGTCGCCAGACGGCCTGATCGCGAGTGTTCCGGCGGAAAAGATTCTTGAGGCGGCAATTCCGCACTTGGAGATGTAATGCGGTACCTGTGGCTGGCGATTGTTTTCGTTCTCAGCCAGGTGTGCGGAGCCGAGCCAGCGTCGGTGCTGGTCTTTATCAAAACGCAATACGCAGGGCCGGCCATACCGGACCAGATCGACGATCATCCTCTTTGGGTGAAGTGGCCGCAGAGGGAGGCACGAGAGGTGCTATGGCCCGTTCTTTCGGTCACCACGGGGCAGCATTGGCGAATCACGGAATCTGAACTCACGATCTCGAGCGTCGATGGCAAGTGGGCTTATGACTCGCATACCAATTTTATCAATCGGGGCCTAGCGATTCGACTCCAAAGGAATCTAGATGGACGCGAATTCACAGTCCTAGGAAATCCTCAAGAGGGTGCTTCTCGCCTAGCCCTCATCGCGGGTATTTCGCCGAAGTCGAGCAATGTCTCAGTGATATCCGGTTCTCAACCACTCCAAGACAACAACCTGTACGTTACCGAGGTCCGGAGCTGGGATGAAGTGGCGGCAATTCGTCGAAGGACAAAGGGGCGCATTCTAGTTTTGGAGTGGCCCGAGGAAACTACGAAGCAACTGACCCACTTTTGGCTCATGGGCGAGGGGTGGAAGTCGGGAGTACCGAAGTCGAACGAATTTCGGACGAATGGCACGCTAGCTCTGACGGAGATCGGACGGTTGCTTGCGACTCCAGAAGAGTTCAAGTTTTCCAGCATCAATCGCGGGGAAGTTGGACGACGCTGGGGTGGCGAGTCTCAGGAAAATGCCTTTGGCCTAGTGGCGCTCGCCGTCCTGTTCGCAGGAGTGCTTGCCATCGCAACCTGGAACATCGCGCAAGAGAGAAATCTGCAATGGGTCCGAACCGGTTTGGATTCGCTACTCCTGTTGCCAGCGTGTTTTGCCTTATCGGGTGTTGTGGCTCGGTACCTTGGGCCCGAGCTGATGTGGCTGAGTATTCCGCCTTTACTAATCGTGCTCTTGCTGGCAGCAAATGGAATTGGGCGGCTTTTGGGCAGAGAAGATGGTGCAGTGTCGCAAGTGGCCGTTCTCTCGGGCATCAACGTGTGCGCACTGGCTTTTGGGGAGCCGTCTTGGAGCGCGTTGTCCAGTGTGTTCGTCGAAACAGATCGACCCATGTCTGGCCTTTGGGTCGGATGCTGGTTGCTCAGCTTGATTGGTCTTGCCGGCGTTTCTTACGAGAAGCCAACCAAGTGGACTTGGGTCGTGCGGTTCATTCTGCTTGGACTGCTTCTGGCTGGGTTGACAGGTCAATTCTGGTGGAGCGCAGCTGGCTTAGTGATTCTCTGTGCGCCACTTTGGGCAGTGATCGTGAGCGAGCGATGGTTATCGAGTTGGATCATCGCCGGTGCGATTTTTGGCTGCGGTGCATTTTCCGTTCTGCGTGGAGCCGTCGTTTTTGCGCCCCTAGATCGGTTCGTTACGTATTGGGACATCGAAGCTTTGAACGTATGGTGGTATGCGTTTGGTCTGCGCGATCCGGCGGTATGGTTTGTTGTTGGCCTAGGTGTTCTGTTGGGGATTCTTGGAGATCGATTCTATTTCCGCCAACTTAAACGAGCCACTCAAAACTCGGCTCAAGTGAAATCAACCAGTTTCATCATCGCAGCAGGTCTCCTTTTGCCCGCAAGCGAGCCCAAGTTTTACGACGCCGTAATCGCAGGGTTCCTGCTTTGGCTGGTCGTACTACACCGAGAGGCAGTGCTTCTCCACGAGTCGGCGTGAGTTCTTGGGGAAGGGGCATCGGGTAAACCGCCGGAATGTTCACTCTTGGCATCGTTGCGTGTGTCTCAGCTTCACTGCAAGGCGGATTACCACCCGACCCGAGAGACGCCATGCCGAGCCCTTGGAAAGAACCTGGCTTCGCAAAATTCCTTTGGATCCAGTCCCCCAATTTTGGACCCCGTCCTGAGGGAGCCGTTGTAGACACGGTTGTGGTTCACAGCACGGTCATTCCGACTCTAGAACAGACAACGAACGCATTTCTTCGTGAATCCAGCCAGGTGAGCGCCCACTACACGATCGGACGAGATGGCTCTTATGTGATGCACGTCAGCACCTTTGACCGTGCTTGGCACGCAGGCGTAAGCGTCGATCCTAATGGTCGCCCAAACCTGAACCACTACTCAATCGGCATCGAACTGGTGAATCTTAACGATGGCAAGCAGCCGTACCCTAAGGAGCAAGTTCAGGTGCTCAAGTGGATTATTGCGGGATTGAAGCGGCGGTTCCCGCTAAAGCAGATCGTGAGTCACGAGTTCATTGCTGTGCCAGCCGGTCGCAAAAGCGATCCGGCCGGCTTTCCGTGGGAGTCACTGAAAGACCTGAACTTACCGATGTACTTCGGAAAGAACCCCGCTACCGATAAGTCTTAGACTCGAGTGGCAGCGAGAGCCTCTACGCGATCGAAAGCCTGACTGATGTCGGCCTTCAGATCGTTGACTCCTTCTAATCCGCAGAAGAGGCGGACTACCCAACGTGGCTTTTCGTAATCTGCAGGAGAGGTCAAGAGCGGCACCACAAGGCTCTCGAAGCCACCCCAACTGATCCCACGTTGGAAGATCTTGAGCGCATCGCAGAATGCCAAAACTGACTCTCGGGATTGGTCCTTCGGTTCGAAGGAGAAGAGTCCGCCAGACCCTTTGAACATCTTTTGGTAGAGGTCCCGCTGTGGATACGAATCCAGCGAGATATGGTGGACCTGGGCGACAGCTGGGTGCCCTTCTAACCAATTGGCAACGTCATCCGCGGTTTTGCCATGGAGGGGAAGTCTAGCGGCTAGGGTTCGGATGCCCCTAAGGAGCAGCCAAGCGGAGAACGGGTGCAGGATGTTGCCCATCATGTTCACCTCAGCCATCGTGATGTCATAGATCATCTTCTGGCTGCCGACAATTGCCCCGGCGGTGATGTCGCTGTGTCCCGACATGTACTTCGTTGCGCTGTGGCATACCACGTCAACGCCAAGGCTGATCGGATTCAACAGTAGAGGCGTCGCGTAGGTGTTATCGATGACGGTGTTGATGCCGTTTGCCCGAGCATATGCAGTGATCGCCGGGAGGTCCTGCATGCGGAACAGAGCTGAAGTTGGGCTCTCAAGATAAATGAGGGTGGTTTCCGGGCGACAGGCCGCAACGATCTCATCCGTTGAAGTTCCTGATACGTACGTGACGGAAACGTTGAACCGGGCCATGTACTCCGACAGCAGTCGGCGCACTGGGCCGTAAGCGGTGTCTGGACATACGACGTGCGCTCCGGCCTTGAGGAAGTGCGTGACAGCCGCCGTGATGGCAGCCATGCCGCAGCCAGTGACCTTACACGCTTCAGCGCCTTCGAGAGCGGCGATCTTCTGTTCGATGACACTCAGGGTTGGGTTGCTCAGCCGGCTGTAGTGGTGAGGCGGTCCAAGCGGCTTCTGCTCCAAAGCGTGCAGCAGCGCTTCGGTGGTCTCAAAGGTGAAGAGTGAGTTCTGAAAAATTGGAGGAACGACCGCCCCCTGATTCTTCGGTTGCTCTCCAAGGTGGGCGAGAATGGTCGCGACATCCATATCGTGATCCGGAAACATGCCTGAGATTGTCGCAGATATCGCGGGACCTCGTTTGACCCGAGAAGAATATTTCGCTGACCGTTCCGCAAAGTTCGGAGATATGAGTAGAATAGACCGCGTTCGGCGCTGGGCTTAGCTCCGCTGAATGAGAGGAACAAGACAACTCATGGCGTTGAAAGTTTTGGTTTGCGATGACGAGCGCCACATTGTGCGGCTTATTCAGGTCAATTTGGAGCGTCAGGGTTACCAAGTGGTAACAGCGTTCGATGGCAAAGAAGGTTTGGAGAAGATCCGAGCAGAAAAGCCGAACCTCGTGGTTCTTGACGTCATGATGCCGTACATGGATGGCTTCGAAGTTTTGAAGTCGATTCGTCGAGAACCGGAGACGGAAAATCTCCCGGTCATCATGTTGACGGCGAAGGCCCAGGATAAGGACGTTTTCGAAGGGTATCACTACGGCGCGGATATGTATCTCACGAAGCCGTTTAACCCGATGGAACTCGTGACCTTCGTTAAGAGAATTGCTCAGGGCACGGACGATTCTGGCTCGAAGCGCTACGAAATCTAAGTTCAGACGATAGGATTTCTGAAAGAGACCGGATGGTGAAAACCATCCGGTCTCTTTGTTTTTGCGCCTTGGCGATTTCGAGTTTTCCAAAAAATTTCTGAGAATATTTTCGGAATCACTTGTGAGAATACGAATTCTTGTGTATAGTGTGGACAAGAATTCGTATTCTCACAGTTGAGAGCGGAAGAACCAATGAGGGTCACGCAGCAGGACATCGCAAAAATAGCCAGCGTTTCACAGGCAACTGTGTCACGTGTCCTTGCCGGTGACGAGAAAGTCGAGGCCGCCATTCGAGACCGCGTCGTTGAAGCGATGCGAGCACATAACTACCAGCCGGATGTGCGCGCTCGGTCTCTGAGAAGCAAACGAACAAATCTGATCGGGCTCGTGCTTAACCGGCCAATGGGTGGCCTGAGTGATGACCCGTTCTTTGCGGGCTTGGTCGCCGAAATCCTTGACGTCCTCAACGGATCGCCCTATCACCTTTGCCTTGACATGGTCACTTCGGTGGCCGGGCAGTCCTTCATTTATGACGAGATGCTGCGCACTCGCCGCGTTGATGGACTCATTCTCGTCGAGAGTGAAGCCACCGACTATCGCATCGGGCGACTTCAGCAAGACAATTTTCCGTTCGTGCTGATTGGCAACCCACTGAACAACAATCAGATTCACTCGGTCGATAACGATAACGTGGCGGCCGCAGAATTGGCGACCCGCCATCTGATGGAGATGGGCTACCGACGGATTGGCATGCTGGCCGGACGAACGGGCGTTACTGTGAGCGACGATCGTGTTGCCGGGTACCAGAGAGCGCTACGCGGTGGAAACATGTCCGACAGAATCTGGCATGCCGACTTCGGCGCACTCTCAGCGCGAGAAGTAGCGCGGAGCATTTTTAATTCGGGTGACTGTCCCGATGCGCTAGTGGTCCTAGATGACTACATGGCCCTCGGCGTCGTCGGCGCAGCCAGAGAGTTCGGCCTGAAGGTTCCTCAGAATCTGGGTCTCGTAAGCTTCAATGACACTCACCTGTGCGAGATGATCGATGGAGGGCTCTCTTCGGTCAGCCTGAACATGGGAGAGATCGTTCGGGTTGCTTGTGCTCGTTTGCTCCAGATTTTGGACGGCGAAGACACCTGGGAGAATCGGCGAGTCATCGTTCCAACCTCGCTTTCCGTGCGTGGCAGCAGTCAGCGCGAGGCGGTGTTGGAATGATGTTGCTCGCAATCGCGCAGTCCGAGACGGCGCAGCACACGTTCCGATACGTTTCCGAGAGCAGTTTGACTTCGGTTCACGTTGCTGGCACCTTCAATGGCTGGAGCAATTCCAAGAACCCGATGAAGGTTGAAGCGGATGGCCGAACCTGGACCGTCACACTGCCGCTGTCTCTCGGCCAACACCAGTACAAGTTCGTCCTCAATTCATCAACTTGGGTGACTGACCCGAAAGCTAAATCACAAGATGATGGGGGCGGAAATATCAACTCACTCCTCTTCGTTGAACCAGCGGATTTCAAGCTTCCGGCGAACATTGGCGACGGGCGATTCACGTTGAGCGCGCTTCAGCATTCGACCTCTATCCCGTACTTCAACGTTGATCAAGGCAAGGCACAAGTTTCAGTCCGAGTACGCAAGGGAGATGTTGCGTTTGCCAGCGTGACTATTGGTCGCGTAAACATCGCCATGAATCGCGTGGCTGGGGATGACCTTTACGAGTTCTTCAAGGTCTCCATTCCGGTGGCCGCAGAACGGTTTGAATACACCATCGTTTTGTTAGATGGCGCTGGGAGTAAGAAGCTCGGCCCGTACACGGTGGATCCTAAGTCCGTTCCGGTGTTTGAAACTCCGAACTGGGTGAGCCGCGGAATCGTTTATCAACTCTTCCCAGATCGATTTGCTAACGGTAGCACCGCAAACGATCCCGAGGGTGTGATGCCGTGGGATGGAACTCCAACCTACGGGAACCGATTTGGTGGAGACATCACCGGCGTCAAAAGCAAGCTGTCCTACCTCAAATCGCTTGGCGTTTCGACCGTTTACTTCAATCCAATCTTTAAGTCCCCATCGAACCATCGGTACGAGGCGGACACTTACTTCGAGATCGATCCGCAGTTCGGAACAAACGCCGAGTTTGTCGATCTAGGTAAGGCGATGAAGGCTCAGGGGCTCGGGTACGTGCTAGACCTTTGTCTCAACCACACTTCACCAAGATTCTTCGCATTCGACGACATTGTAAAGAACGGAGAGAAGTCGGAATATCTCGACTGGTATTTCATCAAGAACTTCCCGGTGGTCGTTAAGGATCGGCCTGACTACGAAGCTTGGTTTGGCTTCCCAAGCATGCCAAAACTTAATACGAAGAATCTTAGTGCTCGGAAGCATCTTCTGTCGGTGGCACCGTTCTGGTACAAGACTGCACCTGGATTGCAGGGAGTCCGACTGGACGTCGCTAATGAAGTCGAGATGGACTTCTGGCGTGCGTTCCGGAAAGAGGTTAAGGGCCTGAATAAGGACCTTTGGATTGTCGGCGAGCATTGGGGAGACGGACGACCGTGGCTTAGCGGTGATCAATGGGATTCCATGATGGGCTACCAGTTCCGCGACGCAAACCTTCGATTTATTGCCGAGCAGCGCACGACGCCAAGCCAGTACCTCGACACCTTGTTCCGCGTTTACGACAGCTACGTTCCGCAAGTAAGCCGCAACTTGATGTTGCTGCTTTCGAGTCACGATACACCTCGATTCCTGACCCTCTGTGGCGGAGATGTCAAGAAGCAGAAGCTTGCCGCAACTGTACAGTTCACTTGGCCCGGCACGCCGTCGGTTTACTACGGCGAGGAAATCGGGATGCAAGGTGGCGTAGATCCCCAAAACCGGCGGGGAATGGAGTGGTCAAAAGCGACTTCAGAGAACGATCTTCTGAACTACTACAAGCAGCTCGGTCGAATTCGGCAAAGCAGCGAGTCACTCAAAGTAGGAGCTCCGATCCGGCTGCATGCAGATGATCAAGCTGGCGTCCTTGCCTTCGCCAGAAAAGCCGAGAATGACGCTTCGATCATCGCCGTAAATCGTTCAACCGATCGCCGAAGCTTCACGGTCAGCACGAAGTTACTCACACAAAGAGGCTGGCAAGATGCCTTGTCTGGCAAACAGTTTTCATCCCTCGGCGATAGCCGAACCCTCGCTTTAACTCTTGAGCCAATGTCGGCCGCTATTTTGCGACCGATACCATCTCAAACATCCATATCTGCCCGAAAGGTGAAAACCCAGAAGGCCACGTCCTTATCAACCGATTCACTAGAAAGAACCGGAGTCTCAAACTAACATGAAGAGTCAACGCAGACAGGGCTTTACGCTCATTGAACTTCTCGTCGTTATCGCAATCATTGCGATTCTTGCCGCTATCCTGTTCCCAGTTTTCGCTCAAGCTAAGCTTGCTGCAAAGAAGACCTCCGACCTTTCGAACCTGAAGCAGAACATGACCGCTTCGTTGATTTACAGCAACGATGCTGATGACTTTCTGCCTCACACGAACTGGCAAGAGGACTACGTGTTTGCTGCACGAGTACTTCCATACACCAAGAACCGAAACATCTTCCAGAACCCAGCCAGCTCTGCAAAGCAGGGTGCGGTTCAGCGACAAAAGGCAGATAACGGCTTCGCTGGTGGCGCACCAGGTTACATGCTTCCTCCAAACGACGGTTGCGTTGGCCTCGGCACTTCCACCGTCGGTGGCGCTCGCTACTTCAGCGACATCTACCCAGCAATGGACTACCGCTTGAACCCGAACATCTTCGGATACCAGCAGGGTCCTTGCACCGGCGCTTACGGCTACTTTGCTCCAGCTCCAAACACGTCGTCCGTCGGCGGTTCGGGTGGCGGCAGCAACGGTGGAGTTGAAGGCGTTGGCCCTGGCACCACTCAGTTCGTCAACATCGCTAAGGTCGTCCTCTGGTCCGACTTCCCGCCAAGCGGAAAGACCTGGCCAGGCAACCAGAACGGTCTCAGCGGCTTCTGGGGCGTCAAGACCGGCTACTGGAACGGCGGATCGAACGTCGCTCACATGGACGGACACGCTCAGTTCTACCAAGCAACGAAGCTTCTGCCTAACATCAACGCCAACGGCGACCTGATCTACAACGACACCTGGAACGGTGGAGAAGGCGGATCTAACCCGGCGAACATCGGATGGGCAGCTGGCGCTCCACACCCAGAGCAGAACGGTAAAGCGTTCAACTGGTGGGGAACCAACTGGGCCTCGCCTGAGAACCAGTAAGTCGACAACTTGGAACCGCCGAAAGGCGGTTCCAAACCATCTCTAAGCGAAATGATTAAGCTAAACACCTTTGCACTAACGCTGTTGGCGATCGCCGCAATCAGCGCAGTCACCGGATGCGATGCCGGTAACGCCCCTGCGGGCATGTCGGGCGACGATGCGAAAAATGCAATCGCGCGGATGTCGCCAGAGGACAAGATTCGAGCCATTGCGAGCAGTCCAATGCCGCAGCCCGAAAAGGAAAAAGAGTACGCAAAGATCGAAGCCGAAACTGGCGTTAAAGCCAAAGACGTGCTGAGCTCGAAAGCCGGTGCTCCCGTTCCTGGCGGTGGCTAGTCGTTCTGCCCGTTGAAATGCGGGCAGTCAAATCTCTCTCAAACGTCTCTGGAACCAAGCTATAGTTTTTACGGAAATCAGAGCGGAGCGATTTTAGCTTTTGTGCGACCCTATTTACCTCCAACTTTGTGATATACAAATCACTGGGATTTTGGGCGCGGCAGCATGCAAAGAAACTTGAAGCGAGGATTCACACTCACCGAACTGCTTGTGGTGATCGCGATCACGGTGATCCTTGCTGGAACGTTGCTCCCTGTTTTGGCCCAAGCAAAGTTCGCTGCTAAAAGGGAAGTCGACCTTTCAAACCTCAAGCAGTCGACCCTTGGAGCGCTGCTCTACAGCACGGACCACGACGGGACTACGCCGTTCTGCTCATGGCCAGATTTCTATGCCAACGCGGCACGGTTCCTTCCTTACACGAAGAGTCGACAGATCTTTAAAAACCCAACTTCACCTTTCGCCATTGGGACCTGGCAACAACGACAAGGGAACAATCCATTTGGCAACTTCATGGAAGACCCGAGTTCGAACTGCGTCGGCAATATTGCTCGCTCGGTCCGGGGCCGGAAAGACTTTTTTGATGACGTGTATCCGCCCTTGGATTACCAGTGGAATGACTCCCTCACCGAACGAGCTGGAGGAGCCACTTGCCTGGGGCCGCATTGGGGCGATCCTCTGACCGTTGCCGCCGTCGATCTTGGTATTAGCGACAGTTCTGGACGTATCTCGAGCATTTCTAAGGTTGCGATCTGGAGCGATTTCCCCTCCATCGGCACTCAATGGCCCGGCGGATGTGTGGATGGCAACTGTGAACACGGTTCGGACGTCGAGCCCGTCATGGCGAATTATTGGGGCAGGAACTTCAAGGGATTCTTTGGATCGCGCTCCAATGTCAGCTACCTCGATGGTCATGCCGATTCCGTTTCTGTGAACGAGCTTCACCCGTGCGGGAAAGAAGTTTGCGTGGATGCGAACGGTTTGCGGACCGATTTCAAGGCATCGGGATTTGTATGGGCCAGCGGGGCCGTGCAGTAGCTGATCCTGGTGATATCCTAACGAAGTGGCAACGAGATTAAGCGGGCTAACGACAACGGAGTCGCCCTTCATCGAGGAAGCTCAGGCAAGCGGACAACTTTACATCCAGCAGCCCTACGACCTGTACTCAGCCGAAAACCACCTTGCATGGACGCGGCTTTTCGCGAGAATGCGGCCGCGGTGGGAGCTGTATGCAAACGCGTGGTTCCTGAAAGGAATCGAATCGCTTTGCCTCGATCCGAACCAGGTTCCGCGGCTGGAGGACGTCAACCAGTTCCTGGATCCGCTGACCGGATTCCGGGCTAAGGCGGTAAGTGGATACGTTCCTGCGTTTCTGTTCTTCGATTGCCTCCGGAATCGCGAATTTCCGACTACGATTACCATTCGGCGAAGTGATCGGCTGGATTACCTGCCGGAACCAGACATCTTCCATGACATCGCTGGCCACGTTCCGATGCACACCGACCGCGCTTTTGCGGACGCGTTGGTTCGTTTTGGCGACTGTGCGCATACGGCAGCGGAGATCGTTAACAGCATCTCCGATGAAGCCGAGCGGCTGCATCGCCTCACCAGCATCATTCAGGCGATGGCTCGGTTCTTCTGGTTCACGATCGAGTTCGGGCTCATGAACAGCCCGAAGGGACTGAAGGTCTACGGCAGCGGCTTGCTCAGCAGCTACGGGGAAATTGAGCACTCCATCGTTTCACCAAAGGTTCAGCGGTATCCGCTTCAGCTGGAGTGGGTGATCAATCAGTCGTTCGAGATTGACCACTACCAGCCGATCCTGTTCTGGGTCGAGTCGTTTGATCACCTTTTTGACTTGGTGGATCGCCTTGAGGCTTGGATGCGGGCCGGCAAGCTGGATAACGTGGCGCCCGGTGAGCCGAAGCTGGAGGAAGCCGATTTGCTCAGCTTCCTCCGCGTTTCCGCTTAGTTGCTGAACAACGTTCTGAGTTCAGACAGGATTGCTTGGAAGGACTCGAGCGTCGCTTCGCGGCTCGCTTCTACGCTCACATTGCCAGCGTAGCCAAGCTCGCGGAGGCGGGCGACGAAGGTTTGCAGGTCGGGATCATCCGCCCGTGGCGGCTTTCGATCTCCACCGGAAATATGGACGTGAGCTGGGGCGAAGGGCATTGCTATGCGCCAGTTTTGAATCGTCGCCGGAATCTCGTCTTCGGCCCATTCCTTCAGCACGTGGTACGAGTCGGCGCAGTATTTGCAGCCGACGACCTCGCTGAGGGCGGCCATTTCGGATAAGTCGGTTCCGACGTTGCACTCGAACCGGTTGAGCGGCTCGGGCGCTAGGATGATTCGGTCGCCAACCGAGGCTTGGATCGCACCCACGACTGACATAAAGATGGCCGTGTAGGCCGAGGCTGGAGCGCCTTCGGGCGCGCGGCGGGCGCCGCCGCTGCCTACGACCATCAGCTCAACACCGGCTTCCGCCGCGTTGAGGGCGGTGGATACACCGCGCTCGATTGCCGCTTGGGTGGCGTCGTAGATCTTCACGTCGCCGCCAAAGAATCCGTTGGTACGGAGAATTCGGCTGTCCGCGACTCTAGCGTCTCGCTCGACGGTTGGCGAGAACAGGTTTGCTGCCCAACCTTCCACGTAGTCGAAACCGGCTTCGAGGATCAGCGGGGCTTCGTCGAGCGAGCCGCAGAGTCCGAACTTCACGCTGCGGGTTCCTGAGCCTTTTGGAGCGTGGTCTTTACGGCGTTCGTGGCTACTTCGAAGAGCTGTGGACCACTGAAGCCGCCGAAGGCGCCGGCCGCTTGGAGGTGGGGTTCGAGGGTTAGCGGGCCGCTCCAGCCTTGGCCGATGAGCCAGCGGAGGGTTTCCTCGACCTGGCCTTCACCTTCGCCGACGGGGACGACTTTGTGCTCGGCTTCGAGGGCGTCCTTCATGTGGAGGGTGTGGAGGTGGGGAAGGAGCCAGGGGAACCAGTCGGTCATCGGGCGGAAGCCGATGAGGACGGTGTTGGCGAAGTCGAAAGCGGCGCGGAGATGGCTGGACTGGACTTCTTGGAAGAGGATCTTGGAGTTCTCCGGATAGGCGCCCCAGAATCGGGCGTCGTTTTCGTGGAGAAGGATCATGCCGTGATCAGTTGCTAGGGCGACTTGTTCTCGGACCCAGTCAAGAACGTCCTCTCGCTTCGACTCATTTTCGTCTGGACCGACTTCGGGGGTGAAGAAGCGGATTCGGTCGGTTCCGGTGAGCTTTGCGGCGTGGATGGCCTTTTGGAGTTTCTCAAACTCGCCTTTTCGGTTTTCTGGCGTGCAGGCGACCTTGTTGACCGGGGAGCCGATGCAGCTGACGTGGAGGCCGAATTGGTCGCACTTGTCCTTGACTGTCTTTAGGTCGTCATCGGATAGGGCCAGCACGTTGAGGCCGTTGACGCCGCGGAGGTCGAGACCTTTGATTCCGAGTCCGGAAATGGTATCGAGCTGAACGCCAAGATCGGGGCTAATTTCGTCGGCAAAACCGGTGAGAACAAAGTCGGGCATGACCGAAACGTTACCCCGAAGTTTCTTGTCGAACGCCTTCGGATATCACGGGTCTCGTGAAGCGGGTGTAGCCGTGGGCTCGGAGATTCTGTTCCAACTTTGCGGCATCCAGCGTGAGCGCAATGACGGTTCCGCCCATTCCGGCTCCGGCCAGTTTTGCGGCGAGGGCCCCGTGTTCCAGGCAGCGAGCGATGAGCTCGTCGATCTGTTCACCCGATCCGCCGAGGTTGCGGATGATGCGCTGGTTTTCGGTCATGACCTTGGCAAAGTCGGTCCAGTTTCCAGACTTGAGCGATGGCAATCCGAGTTCGGCGAGACTCGAAATGGTAGCAATTCCATCTACCACTTCCGGTTCTGCAGCAAGCCAGCGTTCAGACATGGGTCCGTGGACGCTACCGCTTAGGCGCTCGACGCCGGTGGTGATGATGAGGAACGGGAGTTCGGCATCGATCGGTTCCAGCGAAGCGGCGGGGCCGGGCTCGACCGGGTGCTTGCCTTCAAAGTTCATCAACTGCAATCCGCCGTGGACGGTCATGTAGGCGTCCTGGTAGCCGCACATCACGTCGGCATGGTGGCGTTCGATGAAGCGAACTTGTTCGGCCAACTGCGGGCTCGGGTGGAATGTTTCGCCCCGGAGGCAACGGATTGCCGCGACGAGCGCCGAGAGGAGCGCGGTTGATCCGGCGAGGCCGCTGGATTTGGGAACTTCGCTCGTGTACTCGACCGATTTCACCGGAACGGTAAGTGGAAGTTCGGTTAGAGCGGCGTTCCAGAGCCGTCGGTCTTCGGGCAGATTTGGCTCGGCGGATTCGCCGGTTTGGATCGTGACCGAGTTACGCACCGGGAGGGAGCAGGAGAGCACCTTTCCGCCGTAAATGTCGCTCGGGTTGCCGATGATTCCGCAGCGGCCGGGGGCGCTGAACTTGACGCTTAGTTCCATCGCAACCTCTGGGCCGCTTCGTATTCGCTCGGCGTTCCGCAATCGGCGCGGCGTTGGCCGTCTTGGAGGGCGGCGGCTTTGAAGTCGCCACCATCTTTGATGAGCGCAACGATGACCTCGGTGAGGCCGACTTCTTGGCCGGGGCGGGCGGCTTTCTGTTCGGCGACGATGCGCTGGATTTGCGCCATGGTGCGAATCGAGAAGGCGTAGCGGGCGGCGATGGCCCAGCGGCTTTCGGTTTGATCGGGTTTCGGCTTTTCCAAGATGTTGGTGATGCCCCCCCAGTCGTTGACCTCGGTGATGCCGTAGCGGGACATGGCTTCTTCCGAAACGGTTTCAACCGCGATGCAGCCGTCGATGCCGCGGAGGACGATGCTGGCCATCCGCTCTAGCGGTGAGCCGCCGTGGTAGGGGCAATCTCCGAGCAGGACGACGACGTCATCTTCCACATCGGCGCAAGCGACGGCGTCGGCGAATCCGCGCCGTTCGTACTGGTAGACGAGTTCGACGTCGTTCTCATCGGCCCAGGTTTCGATCTCCGGCTTGTCTGGCGCGCTGACGACAATGACTCGGTCGGCGACGGTTTGGGCTTCCTCAACAATTCGGCCGAGGACCGATTTTCCGCCCAGGGGAAGAAGCTCCTTGGGGAGCCCGCCCGTGAGGGCCTGCATTCGAACGCCTTTTCCGGCGGCGGGGATTATTGCCGTCATCGGCAAATAGTATGTTCCCTGGGTCGCGAGTTTCGGGGCGCTCCGCGTGGCTTTGCGTGGGTTCGGATGGCTTCAGCGGCAGAATTAATTAACGTTCCCCCCAGGCGGTTTAATTAATCACACCTCTGTCTAGGTTCGGATTTGTTCGGGTTGGTTCGGGAGTGCGGGTTTGTCGCGAGCCGAACAGGGGATGACGGCGCCGCGGTCGGCAGCCGGTTTCTCGGTCCCAAAAATTTATTATTTAATGTTCCCGCCTTAGGACGGAGTGTAAATTTAATTCTCGAGAGCCGCTTTCGCTCCGACTGAGCCCGTTTCGGTGGCCTTGCGAGGCCGATGGATTGCATCTAGCTTATAGGTGCCGATGCGGCGGAAAGTCAACCATCGGTTGTTAGGGTTTGTTCGGATTTGTTCGGGAGTTCGGGTTTGTCGTTCCGTGATTGACTGTTCAACGCTCCCGCATTTGGCTCCAAGACCTAGTCGGGCGTGATCGTTAGAAATGAACCAGGCGTTAAATCTTGCAGGACGGCAGAAACTTTTGGTCCCAGCGGACTTATATGGGGCCAAGTGAGATACCGAGATTTCAGGATTAGGATGCTGATCCTCCGTCCAGTTATGTTTTGCTGATACTGTAGGTTTTTGTCAGCCGTTATGATCGCGTCGAATTCGAAAGCCTCGGCCGATGAAATGAGATCGCCGTTCTTGAGTTCAGCCCATCCCATCTTGTAAGCGCTGATTACTTCGTGGTCGGGAATGAGCAGAGCGAAACGAGAATTCACGTTCTGATCGAGAAGCACCTTCATCACGCAGCGAGTTCAAGGCCAAACGTTCTTCGAGCTTCGTGTTGTTGCCATCGGATGACGGCTTCGACCTGTTCGAGAGAAACGCCCGGGTACCCCAAGAGAAATGCTTGCACGGTATCGCCGTCCTCCAGGGTTTCGATCAGCGCCTGAACGGGAACACGGGTGCCTTTGAATCGGACTGCACCGCTGATGAATTCAGGATCTGAGTCTAGGACATCACGGAGTTCATCTGGAATATTCATTCTGTAGCTTCTCCTAGTGACTATTATTCTCCTTTTTGACACTGCTGAGGTCACAAAATGTTCGATCCCGTTCAGCCACCGGAGCCTGGCAAACCGCCCATAATCAAGTGTCCGACGCAGAGTCGCGGCGCAGAGAACTATGAAGATCGGAATTTTCACCGCCCTATTCGGAGACAAGACTCGCCCAGAGGCGCTCGATATCATCGCGGCCGAAGGCATCAAGGCCGTTGAGTTTGGAGCCGGAGCGTATCCAGGGGCTTCTCACCTCGACGTCGAGATGCTGCTTGAGAGCGACGCGGCGCGGAAGGAGCTGATGCACGACGTGGAAAGCCGCGGGCTCATGATCTCCGCGATCTCGTGCCACGGCAACGCCTTGCACCCGGTCAAGGCGATCGCGCAGGATCACCATCAGGCGTTTGTGAACAGCGTCAAGCTCGCCAGCCTGCTCGGCGTGCCTTGCGTCAATGGCTTCTCGGGATGCCCTGGCGACAGTCCGACGGCGATCAACCCGAACTGGGTCACTTGCGCCTGGCCCGACGAGTTCCGCGACATCCTCGAGTACCAGTGGAAGGAAGTCGTGATCCCTTACTGGACCGAGCAGAACGCCTTCCTAAAAGAGCACAACGTCAAGTTCGGCATCGAAATGCACCCTGGCTTTGTTTGCTACAGCAACGACACCTTGCTCAAGCTTCGCCACGCGGCGGGCGAGCAGATTGGCGCCAACTTCGACCCATCGCACCTTTGGTGGCAGGGAATCGATCCGATTGCGGCGGTGAAGCAGCTTGCCGAAGAGGGCGCGCTGTTCCACGTTCACGCGAAGGACACGCGAGTTGATCCGCAGAACTCGGCGCTCAATGGAAACCTAGATACCAAGAGCTACGGCGACATCGCCAAGCGATCTTGGGTGTTCCGCTCCGTCGGCTACGGCCACGGGCTGGAATGGTGGAAGGACTTCTGTAGCGTCCTGCGAACCGTCGGCTACGACTACGTTCTCAGCATCGAGCACGAAGATGGCCTGATGAACTCGCTTGAGGGTCTGCGAAAGGCCGTAACGATCCTCGACCAGTCGGTGATCCACGAAGACGCCGGCGCGATGTTCTGGGCGAAGGACTGAGGTTAGACAAAAGAACGGGGGCCGGATGGAATATCCATCCGGCCCCCGCATTGTTTATTGGCTCTTATTCCGTCGGAGCCGAAGCGCCGGCGGCGAAGTACTCGAATCGAGTGACCTTCGTTCCCTTGGCTTCTTGGGCCAGGTACTGGCTGACGGTGAGGCTTGGCTCGGCATAGAACGGCTGTTCCATGAGGACC
>Ga0164294_10001590_pt1 | contig 20993 bp, 13 predicted proteins | sample GEODES005metaG_FD_111479 | JGI IMG/M metagenome (GOLD analysis project Ga0164294, IMG submission 111479) | Oligotrophic lake water microbial communities from Sparkling Lake, Wisconsin, USA - GEODES005 metaG | ecosystem: Environmental > Aquatic > Freshwater > Lake | place: USA: Sparkling Lake...
TAGCCACTCGCTTTTCGCACGCGCATGGCCCCAAAGCATCATACCCGCGAGCCTGTCGCTGGGCACAGCGTTCGCCCCCGCCGACCACTTTTGCCCCGGGGACTGGCGACAGCGATGCCCACGATCATTCCGTCAGGCCGCTGACAATCCCATGGGCGGCTCGTTCTATCTTTCGCTGCCGGTCTGACAGACGCCGCACGGCGTCGAGCAATTCCGGCTCATCCGCCTGCTCCGCCCCCTCGGTCAAGAGCTGGGAAAATCGCTTGGTGCGGGTATTCACCCGCATCTGCAGCGAGCGGATCATCTTCAGTTCGGACAGTTTGTCGACCAGCGGTTGCTCCCCCGGCTCGGCGGGGCGTCCGCCGGCCGCCCCCTTCTGCCGCGCCTGCTGCTGACGCTGCGCCTTCTCAAGGGCCGCGAGCATCTCTTCCAGATTGGCCACGATGTCTTGAACAATGCCGCGCGTCGTGGCCCCGGCATCCCCCCTGCCGAGCCGGCCTGCGGCCGCAGCGGCATCGTCGCGCACCTGCTCGAGGGCCTCGGGGATGGCCACGGCAGATCCGTCATCGCGCACCAGCGTCAGAGCCTTTGTGGCATCGAGGCCGACCGCTGCCTGCTCCCGTCCCAGCCTGACTGCCTCCAACTGCTGTTGCCGATCTTCTGCCGCGAGCGGTTCGGCGGAGAGTTTTTCCACCCCGGCCAAGACTCCCTTTTCTACCCGCAACATCCCGCGCAGCCGGGCCTCGAGTTGCACCAGCAAGCGTTCCACTTCCTGCTCGCGCATCTGGCGCAGGATCTCCTCCAACTCGGCCCGCGCCGTTTCCAATTCCTCGATCGCCTTCTCCTGCTCCTTCCGCGCGTCGCGACGCTGCGATTTTTCAATTTGCTGCTCAGCTTCGCGCATCCGCTTCTCGGCCGCCTCCAAGCGGCTCTTGCTGCGCTTTGCCCGGGAGGATTCGTCGTCTCCCTCCTGCTGTTCTGCTGCTTCCGCCTCAGATGGCTCCGGCATCTCTTCAGTCGGCTGTTGGGGAGCAGCCTCCCCCTCGCTCCCTTCGCCGGCCCCTGCAGATTTCCCCGGCTGACCGGCCGGGGCATCCCCCGGCGGCGTCTTGCCCCCTTCGCCCTGAGGCGCTGGGTCGCCACCCGCGGCCGGTTCTTTCGGTTTGTTTTCGCCAGCGGCTGGCGGGGTGTCGCCAGCGGGCGGCGCTTTGTCGTCAGCGTTCTGTGGCGATTGAGCCGGCTGTTCTTCCGGGTTCTTCTCCCCCTGCGGCTGGCTGTCGGCAGGCTGGCTGCCTTCAGCGGCTTCGGGGGGGGCATCGGTCGCTTCCATCCGTTTGGAAAAACTCCCAATGTCCCGCGAGAGGCCGCTGGTCTCTTCGGCGAGCGCATCCTGCCGTTGTGCCAAGCCCTCCTCCTGAGCACCCGACTCCGTCGATCCCTCAATGTCGCGTTGCCGCGCCATGATCTTGGAGAGCCGCGAGAGGAACTGCCGCACCTCTTCTTTGGTGTTGGCCAGCCGCCGGTCGGTGTCACCCGATTCCAGCAGTTGGAGCAGTTCGCGCAGCCGGTCGAGTGTTGATGCCTGGGTGGTGCCAGCCTTGAGCAACTGCCCCTGTTCGAGTAACTGCACGATCGTATCGAGCCGGTTTCCGACCTCTTGGCTGCGGGCCTGCTCAAACACATTCCGCAACAGCGTCGCCCGGCGTGGATCGCTGGGGGCCAGCAGATCGGCCAAGCGCAGAAATGTTCTCTCCAATTCGCGAAACTGATTGAGCAACTCCTGCTCCCGCTGCGCTAAAACAGCCGGGGCGCCAGCGGCAGGAACCGCTGGCGCCGGCTCGTCAGCCAAAGCGATTCCCGGCGCCCCCGACGCTAAAACCACCAACAGCACGAACAGGCTGTCGATCCAGTGCCCAGCGGCGGGGCGCCGGGCGCGAGTCGGGCGGGTCGATTTGGCCGGCGGGGGAAAGGAACGTGTCATGGTTGCTGCAGAGCCTCGCGGGCCCGCTGTTTCTGCCGTTTGAGCGTGTCGGCGCGAATTTCCTCCTGCGTGCGGATCACGCCCCGCAGGAGTTCGATCACCTCGTTGAACGACTCCAGTTCCATCATCCTATCCAGAACCGCCCGCATGCGGGCGAGCACCTCATCGGTCTGCCGCAGCAGCCCCTCCCGGTCGAGCGGTCCCGCCCGCCGACTGGCGGCCAGAAGCGCGGGAAGCCCAGCAGAGGCGATCGATCCGAGCGGCTCGGCGATCTGCGTCACCACCCTGGTCTGAAGTTCGGGGGAGAGGAGTTGGTTGTTGTCGAGTTCGGTGCGGATCAGGCGGAATGCCTCGGCGATCTCCCCCGTCTCGCCGGTCGCCCGCGCAGCCGCCTCGCCGACCTTGCCAGCCTGTCCAGCCACCACGGCGCCAGCCGCTTCGGGAGGCACGCCAGCGTCAGTCTCCGGGGCGGGAAGGCCTTCGCCAGCCAAGGCATTGCGAGCCTGCTGGAGATCTTCGATCACGCTCTCAAATCGGCGCCGCAGCAGCACCTCGCGGGCTTCCAGCATCGCCAGCAGCGCCTCGCTGGTCACCACCTGGAGCGTCCAGGTGTCGCTGGAGGATGTGTTGGGGAGTTGGTCGAGCGCACAGCCATCGGTGGCACTGACCACCAAGCTGAGTGTTCGCCCGGGAGCGAGCGCCAGCGGCTCAAGCCTGACAACCTCGGGTGCGTCGGCGGGGAGTTCCACCACCATGGCGCCGGTGGCAATGCGGCCAATCGGCAGGAGCGTTTCGTCTCCATTGGCGACGCTGATGCGCACCGCCGCAGCGGCAAGGCCATGGTCATCGCTGATCGCGCCCTCCAGCGGGATCCGGGCCTGCGGCGTGACCGCGGTGGAGATGCCCTGCATCTTCACCGCCACCTGCGGTGCCTCATCGGGCACCGCCGTCAGCACAAATCCGATCGGCTCGCGGTTCTCCAATCCATCGGTGTCGGTCAGGCGCAGCACGAGTCCCCGTTCCCCCTCCACCCGCTCCAGCCGAGCGGCGATCTGCCGTGCCGTGGCGGGCGCTGGGGTGGTGGGAAGTGTGGCCAACGTCTCCTCGCGCCCGTCGGCAATCGCCAGGAGCGTGGCGGCCGCGAGCGGCTTGGTTGCATGGCAGACGATCTCCACCGTGGAGCCGCGTGGCACCTGTACCAGCCGGGAGGGGGCAAGCGCCCGCACCCCCCCGCCGAGATAGGCTGGCAGCGTGGCGGTCAGTTCCACGCGTTCCAGGCTCGGCGCATCGACCACCTTGAGCAGCAGGCCGCGCAGCCGCGCGTCGCCGCCGCGCACCTCCAGCGTCAGATCCTCGCTGACCCCCTTGAGCAGATGGCCGAAAGTCTGTGCTCCATCGGTTACTCCACCGCGCATGCCCATCCGATCGGTGCGCCAGCCGCCTGCTCCACGGAAGCGGAGATCGACAACGTCGGGAATCTCTCCGGCAGCAGCGGCGGTGACGATCACATCCACATCGCTTCCCCGCGCCACTTTCCGCACACCATCGGTGAAGCCCAGCGCCTCCAGGCTGGTGCGCCGGGGCCAGGGCTCGTTCTGCGCCAACACCATCCTCCGCATCCAAAGATCGGCCACGGCTGGTCGCGCCAGCGCCAAACCAGCCACACTGGCGACCGCAAGGGCTCCCGCCAAGGCCAGCATCATGAGTTGCCGGCGGCGAAACAGGGCGTCGGGCTCGACCCCGCCGACCACCGCCGCCGCCTCCTGGATCGTGGTCTCCAGCAACGTTCCGTCAACATCCCCGCCAGAGCGGGACGAGAGCTCGATGGCGGTCGACAAACTATCGCGAAACGCCGGATAGCGTCGCTCCAGCAGGGTCGCCAAAGAAGGATCTTCGAGCTTCGTCTGGAGCCGGCCGACCAGTTTGATTCCCACCAGCGCAGCCAGCCCAAGAACACCCCCCCACAGCAGCGCCACGCGCACCCACTGCGGCGGCTCCACCAACCAATCCAGCAGCAGCGTTCCCCAAAACAGCGCCGCCACGGCCAGCCCCAGCAGCGCCAGCGATTCCACCCAGATCCACCAGCGCGTGCGCCGGCGCAGGGTTTCAAGCACACCCCGCAGCCGCTCCAAGGCGATGGACGCCGGGGCGGAGAGCGGGGCGGCGGCTGGTCGGTCGACGGCGGTGGCCAAGGCTCTGCTTTCGGTTGTGGGTGAGACGACAAGCGTAGGAATCGGTTTCAGGCCAGCTTCACCAGGCGGCGCACGATCCACTCCAGGCACAACAGGCCGACGCTCAGGCCCATCAGCAAGGCATTGAGGCGCCGCTTAAACGCGCCGTCGGGAGCGCCGGTTTCATATTCTCTTCGCGAGCGATCGGGGATGCGGGCCGCCAAGGCCTGCGCCGCCTCGACCCCCCAGGGCTGTTCCTCGAGGAAGTGGGTCGCACCGCCGGTGAGCAGTGCCAGCCGTTCCAGCAGCCCGCGATCGAGCCGGGGGCGTTCCAGTTCGCGATCGGGCAGTTTGGCCTGCACGCGGCGCGAGAGGGTGTCGCCCGAGCCGCCCCCCAGATCGACATCGATCCGCCAGCCCCCCTCGCGGGCTGCCACGAACGATCCCTGCAACACGCCCGTCCGCCCCGGTTCCCCCGCCAGCGGCACCCGCACCACGGTCCCATCGGGCCCCACCGCCATGCAGATCGGCTGCGGCGTGCCGGGGGCAGCGGCACTTGAATCGGTGTCTGGTCCCACAACCCGCACCACCACATTCGAACCAACCGCAAAGCGATCCCGCTCCACCAACAGCCTCGTGCGGCGGGCACCGCCGAGCAGCCGTCCCTGAGAGACATGCCGCAGCAGCTGGGTTGAGAGCCGCTCGAACAGCGAATCGTCGAGTGACCGCAGCCGCCACGTCTCTCCGCTCCCCAGAAAAAACACCGAACCCGAACCATAGAACTGGCTGGCCATGTAGATCAGGCCGCTGTCGGCCCCCACCTGCGCCGAGGGAGTGCCCGGCGGCGACACGCGGGCGTAGACGGTGGCTCCCGGCTTGGCAACGGAGGTGTCGAAGCAGGAGAACACCCCCTTGAACCCGCTCCACACCGTCTGGCTGGCGATCCGGCTGGCGCCCAACCAGAGGAATTCGGCTTCCTGCCCCTCGCGCGTAAACTGCAGCGGCATCGGCTCCTCAAAGCCGGCCGGCTCATCCATGAGCACCTGATTGGCGCGGCGCAGCTCCACCGGATAGAGATTTCTCATAAGCGCCGTCTGCGGGTCGGCCAGCCAGGCATCCATGCAGATGCTGCCGGCCACCAGCACCAGCCCGCCCGATTCGCGCGACACCCAGCGTTCCAACCGACTTTGAGCCGCAGGATCGAGCCGGCGCCAGTCGTAGTCAAAGGCCACAATTGCATCGTACGCGGCCAGCTCCTCAGCGGTGGCGGGAAAGGCATCGAGCACCCGGCGGGCATCCTGCGAGACACCCGCTCCGGCCGTGCCCAGCAGCACGTCAACGGCAAAGCTCTTATCGCGGTCGAGGACGTTGCGCATGAATTGATACTCGCGGGTTGGCCCGCCAGCCAGAAGCAAAACCTGCGTCACCCGGTCAACCACTTCCACCTCGGCAGCCTGCAGGTTGTCGGCCGGCAGGCGATCGGCGGCAGGGGCGACCACGCGAAGCGCCAGCTGGCGTCTGCCGGTGGCCGTCAGGCCGGGCACCTCAAACCGCACGGCCGTCAGTTCGCCATTGTCGCCGAGCACGACTTCGGTCGAATCGATCACCCGGCCCGCACGCGTGCTGCCGGGCGGCACGGCGGCCTCAGTAGAAGCGCCGTCGGCCGGCGCCTCGGAAAGCTCCACCTTCACCGTCTGCCCCGCCAGTCCCTGTGCCTGAAGATATGCCGCCACTGAAAACCGATCGCCTGGATAGACGCGGGCGGGCACCAGCAGATCGGCGACGCGGACATTGGCCGGCAGATGATCGGAGCCGATGCCGAGTGAAAAAATCGGCACGTTCGCCTTGGCCAACGCGGTGGCAGCCGCCGCGGGATCGATGCCGGCGTTGTTGGCGCCGTCGGAGAGGAGAATCACGCCGGCGAGTGCCCCGGTCGGTTCTTGATCGAGCACATGCCCGAGCGTCTCGCCCAAACGCGTTTCAAAGCCCCGCGGCGCCAGCCGCTCCCGCCAGGCCGGAGGGGCGGCGGCTGACTCGCCGCTCACGGCGCTGGCCGCGGCCTCCGGGCCCCCCCCCCCCGCCGGGCTGCGGTTGCCGGTGGTGGCGGGCAAGACCGTCAGCGACTCGGCGTCGGCATCAAACCGCCACACCGCCACTTCATGAGTGGGCGCAAGGGCCGTGAGCAAGCCCCCACTGTCGAGCACTTCCAGCGCCTGAGCCGCGCGGGAGGTGGAGGCATTCTGGGTCGCGGGGTCGTCCTCGAGCGTCATGCTGGCGCTGGAGTCGATGAGCAGAGCCACGCGGGAGGGAAACACAATCTCATGCTCGCTGGTGCGTTCGAAATCGAGATAGGCCGCTGCCAGAGCCGCCAGCGCCCCCAGCCGCAGGGCGGCCAACAGCAGGCCAATCCCGCGGGGCAGTTCCGCTGCATCCCGGCGGTACATCCAGAGCACAATTCCCACCACACCCGCCAGCGTCAGCACCAGCAGGGGCATCTGCCACCACTGCGAAAAGCCCTCGATCAGCGTGCTCTCGATACGGTGCTGCACCCGTTCGGCTGCGCCGAGCAGGGGCGACAAAGGCAGCAGACTCAAAAGGCGGTCGGTCATGGATGTGGACAGCGTCCGTGGGGCCGGGGGAATTCAGGCAGAGCGCGGCTGGCGGGTTGCGGGATGGTAACTGGAGGAGTAGGCGACCAACTGCTCCAGCAGCAGCACTCCCAACAACCCGAGCAGCAGTGGGGTCACCAGAGAGACACCCGCCAAAGACTGCGTATCGGGCTGCAGGGCCGCGGCATTCTCATACGTGAAGGGGACGCCTGCGAGTGTGCGATCCAGCCGCTCCCGACCGATGCGTTCCAGCCGCCCTTCGTCGGGAGCAACATTCACGGCGAAGAGCCGCTCACGTTGGGTGCCGTCGGCCCGCTGCCACCGGGCGGCATAGGCTCCTGGAGCGTCTGCGGCGGGCAAGCAGGCCGCCAAGCTCCCGGTCTGATCAAGCTTGGCTGTCTGATGCACGACTGTGCCATCCGGGGGAATGACAAAGTCGACTTCGATCCCATCGACGGCGGCGTCCAACGGCACCCGTACCTCCGCACCAACTTCCAGCGACTCCGCCTTGCGGCGCGCGCTGGCCAGATGGCTCTCCAATTCGAGCATCACCACAACCCAGCTCGGATTGCCGCGGGCCCAGGTATTCCACTCCGGCGCCGCCGTGGTCAGCACCACCACCACCATGCCGGCCCCAAAGGCCCGCTCGAGCACCAGCGGCGCTCCGGTGCGCAGCGAGAGCAGGCGCCGCAGCCCACCTTCGACGGCGGTCTCACTGCCGCGCTCCACTGCCATGTAGCGATCGATGCGCACGGCATCGAGGAGCGGGTTGCGCTGTCCGGCCAGAACGGCAACGACCGGATGCTCTTCCACGACGACATCCGGAGCCTGCGCGGCCGCATCGGGAAGCAGATCGACCGCCCCGGCCAGCGGCACGGGAAAAAGCCCCTTGCCTTCCCGCACAAGACTGCGATTGACGAGCTCCGGCTTGGTGCGCGGGCCGACGAAAAAGACCACCCCGCCGCCGCCGCTGGCAAAGGCCTCCAGGGCCGCCACCTCCGCCGGATCGAGGCGCTCGACATCGAGCAGCCAGATGCAGTCGAACGATTTCAGATCGAGCGTGGCCAGACTCCGCGCAGGCTCCACGCGCGGCCGCAGGCCGGTGGTGGCGCCCGCCCCGGGGGCCAAAGCGGCAGCCAGATAAAAGGCATCTCCCGTGCGGGCCGCGGCCCGCACCTCTCCGGCGGCTCCGAGCGCACCGTCGATCAACAGCACATCGACCCGATCGACCACATCGATCACCGCCGTGCGTGCATTGTCGACAGCCACCGCATCGGCTGGAATGCGGGCCTCCACCACATGGCTCCCGGTCTGTGGAAAGCGCACGCCGATCCGCTGCGTGGCCACACCGCCGGCCGGGATCTGCTGGATCCGCACCCCCGGCCGCTCTGCCCCATCCTCGCGGAGCGTCACCGCCACATCGGCCACCGGCCGGTCAGACTGATTGCGCACCGCCACCTCCAGCGGCACAAGCACGCCGCTAGCCGGCACTCCGCCAGCCACTGCCAGCCGCTCAATGGTGAGGTTGCCAGATGGGCGACCGCCTGGCGCTGCCGCCGTGGCGTCGAGGGCACAGTCAACGAGGCGAATCTCCGCTCCTTCCGCTGCGAGTTGTCGCATGAGCGCCGCTGTATCGTCGGCTGTTTTCCATTGGCCGGCGCGAAAATCACTCACCAGCCAGACCACGCGGGCCGACTTCGCCCCCGAACCGGCGCCGAAGATTTCGGCAGCGGCCGTGACTGGCTCACGGGGCCCGGTATCGTGCGCGGAGGGGGCCCAGGTCGCCAGCTCGTCGCGAATCTGCTGCATCACCGTCGGCGTGGCCGTGCGGCGGGGAATGTCAAACTTGGGCGCTGCGGCGCCGCTGGGATCGGCGGCTGCCAGCCGGGAAAACCGGCCGACGGCCAGTTCCTGCACGCCGCTGGCGGCAGCCAGTTCACTGCAGATCCGCTCCACCACCTGCCGGCCACGGTCAAAGGCGGTGGCCTCCTCGCCACCGGCCTCTCCCGTGCGGTCGCTCATTGAATAGCTGTCATCGAGCAACACCACATGGGTGGTCCGTGCCCCACCGAGCAGTTGTCCAAGGGCGCTTGTCCAGCGCGGCTGGGCCATTGCCAGCACCACGCCAACCACGGCAGCGACCCGCAACAACAAGAGCAGAATCTGCTTGAGCAACACTCGGGTGCGGTAGCGCTTCTGGCTGGCCAGGAGAAATTCCATCGCCGCCCACGGCACCCGGCGATGGCGCAGCAGATTGATGAGGTGGATCACCACGGGGGCCGCGGCGAGAGGCAGCCCCCACCACAACAGCGGCAGGAAATCGAATGTCGGCATGGCGAAAATCCTCGGCTACACGGCCATGCTGGAGCGGCGGGACAAAAATTGAACCAGCGCCGCATCGACCGGCTCGCCGGTGCGGATCAGGGAATAGTCGCAGGAGGCGGCCGCGCACCGGCGCCGGGCCTCGGCGAGGAAGGCCTCCAAGGCTGCCAGATACCCTGCCCGCAGCGCCCGGGGATTGCAGGCGAGGTGATCGGGGAGCTCCAGCCCTTCAAACCGGGTGGGGCCATCGAACGGAAAGGTGAGTTCGTCGTCGTCCATCACGTGCAGGAGCACGAGATCGTGGCCGCGCTTGCGCAGCAGTTGCATCCCCTGGAACATTCCCTCCCGATCACCGAGCAGATCGGAGATGAGAACCACCAACCCGCGCCGCGGGAGGGTTTCCGAGAGTGTCTTGAGCACCGGCAGAAAGGCTGTGGCCCGCCTCTTGCTTGCCTCTCCACGCACCGTTTCGAGCACCTCCACGACGCTCGCCAGCTGCGAGCGCTTCGTGCGCGCCGGCACCGCCGCGCGCACCTGGCTATCAAAGACGGCACAGCCGGCCGCATCACCGTGCGACAGCGCCAGCCACGCGAGGCTCGCCGCCAGGGTGGCGGCATATTCATACTTCGACAGGCTTCCCGACTTGTAGTCCATGCTCGAAGAGGCATCGACCACCAGCGCCAGCCGCAGGCTGGTTTCCTCCTCAAATTCCTTGACGTACAGCCTGTCCTGCCGGGCCCACACCTTCCAGTCGACGCGGCGCAGATCATCCCCGCGGACATACTCCCGGTGTTGGAGAAATTCCACCGACTGCCCCTTGTAGGGGCTCTTGTGCAGGCCGGCGAGCACCCCTTCCACGACCGCCCTGGCACGCAGCTCGAGCCGCGTGATGCGGGCAATCGCCTCAGGATGCAAATATCGTTTGGAAGCGGGCGTCACGCGTCAGCTCATCCTCTCTGGTGGGAGTGGTTTCGATGATCCGGCGGATGATTGAATCACTCGTCACGCCCTCGCTCTCAGCCGCGAAGCCGACCACGATGCGGTGCCGCAAGCTCGGAGCGGCAAGCGTTTGGATGTCTTCGACCGTCACATGGCTGCGCCCCTGCAGCAGGGCCCGCGCCTTGGCGCCGATAATGAGAAACTGCACCGCCCGCGGTCCCGCCCCCCAGGAGAGTTGATCGGAGACAAAATCGGGCACCCCCTTCTGTCCGGTGCGAGTCTGGCGCACCAGCGTCAGGGCGTAGCGCACGAGATGGTCGCTGACGGGCACCTCCCGCACGCTGGCCTGCAGGTTCACGATGTCGGCCGCGGAGAGCACCGGGCGTGCCTGCTCGGCGGGCAGGCCGGTGGTGCGCCGGGCGATCTCAAACTCCTCGTCGAACGTCGGATAGTCGACAAACACCTTGAACATGAAGCGGTCCTGCTGCGCCTCCGGCAGTGGGTATGTGCCCTCCTGCTCGATCGGATTCTGCGTGGCAAGCACAAAGAAGGGATCGGTCAGCCCGTGTCGCACGCGGCCCACGCTCACCTGCCGCTCCTGCATTGCCTCCAGCAGCGCTGCCTGCGTCTTGGGGGGCGTGCGGTTGATCTCGTCGGCGAGCACCACATTGGCAAACAGCGGCCCCTCCAGAAAGCGCACCTGCCGCGAGCCGGTGGCTCGATCCTCCTCCAGCACATCGGTGCCGATGATGTCGGCTGGCATGAGGTCAGGAGTGAATTGGATGCGGCTAAAGGAAAGATCCAGGCTGCGGGCGAGCGTGCTGATCAGGAGCGTTTTGGCCAGCCCCGGCACCCCCTCCAGCAGGCAGTGGCCGCGGCTGAACAGGCAGATGAGCAGTTCCTCCACCACCTGATGCTGGCCGACAATGACCCGCGAGAGTTGTTCGAGAATCCGGTTGTGGGCCTCGTGGAGACGTTCCACTGCCGAGCCAGCGAGTATCGGTGCGGTCATAAAAGCTCCGGGTGGGGCGGACGGACGACGGCGGCGGACAGGTTTGCCGCTCAGCGTTGATAAATCGGCAGCGTGCCCTTGTCCAACTGCAAAATTGTGAGGTTTGAGGCAGTCGTGTACACCGGGCCGATGTATCCCTGCGGCCAAAACAGCCCCTCGCGATCCTCTTGGGCCTCGCTGATGAGCCGTTTGTCGATCTGGTCGCGGTAGCCCGACCACTTCCTGCCCCCCTCCCGGTACATCACCTGGGCGTAGTAGAAGTGGGCGTAATGCCAGTGGCCAAAGCCGTTGTTGGAGATGTTGCCGAGGTGCTTTTCGGCATAGTCGAGCATCCGTGGCACATGCGTGTCATCATATTCGCCCGCATTAAATAAGCAGGCGATCGCGGCGGCAGAAATGGCCGGCCGCCCTCCCCCGCCCTTGGAGCTGTACTGCACGCCGCCATCGGGCATCGTGCATTTATGGATGTAGGCGATGGCCTTGTCGATGATTTCCCGCGGCACCGGGATGCCGGCATTCCGGCACCCGCGCAGCCCCTGCACCTGCGTGATCGTGGTCGAACCCTCGTCGAAATTGTTGCCGTCCTTGGCGCTGACATAGCCCCATCCCCCATCGGCGGTCTGGGCCCGCCCGGAAAACTCCACCGCCTTCACCAGCACCCGCAGCAGTTCCTCGCGGCGCCGTTCATCCTCCTCTTCGCCGATCACCTGCGAGAGGAAGAGCATGGAAAAGCCGTGGCCGTAGGTGTAGCGATCGTCTCCCTTGGGATCCCCGATCAGCCCGTTGGCACGCGACCGGCTGACGAGATAATCGACCGCCTGGCGGATCGGCTCGGCGTAGCGGCCCTGGGTGGTGGTCGATCCTTCCATGAGCATCGCCGTGCCGGCCAGCGCCGTCATCGCCGTGGGATAGCGCCCCTCATTGGCTGCCCAACTTCCGCGCCGCGACTGTTTTTGCACCAGCCAATCGAGCCCACGCGTCACCACCCGATCGAGCTTCTCTTCGGCCACTTCCGCCACGGCCTGCCCCGCCCCTCCGCAGCAGGCCAATCCAAGTGCCACCAGCCACACCCCCACCTGGAGTCTGGCAGCCGGGCAACCGAACGCAGCATGGGCTGGCGCGGGGAATGTCATTGGCATGAAAAACCGCCTCTGGGAGCCGATGAGGATGAGACTAAAACGGCAACGAAAACTGCAGCGTTTTTTCAAACCAGTATTCCAATTCAGAGAGAATATCCCGCGTGACAGGCAGCCGGGCGGCAGCTTGAAACGGCGGGCTCGGCGCCATGGGGCGCCCCGTGAACTCCAGCACGATATCAGACACCTCGCTGCCACCGCGCCGCAGAGTGATCGTATGCGCCGCGGGATCGCCTGTCATATCGCAACCGAAGAGCATGTGCGGTTGGGCATTGATCTTGTCGTCGAGACAGACGGCATGTCCGGTCCGTTTATCCAGCGCCAGCACGCTCAAGCGGGGCCGATCGCCGCCCCGCGCGGGCTGAATCTGGCGGGCAAAGAGCAGCACCGGCAGTTCTGCCGCCTGCGGCGCGTGGAGGCAGTGCCGCAGCAGCGTGGCTGGCACAGGCCAGAGCATGTCGCCTGAGTCGCGTCCCACCGCCCAGAGCGAACCGCTCACCGGCTGGTTGTCGCGCGAGGAGGCCTGTTGCGGCAGCGTGGTGATCATGCCGACTTTCTCCAGCATTTTCCGCTCCTCCGGGGTCTCCTGCCGACCCACAAAGACCAGAAATCGGTCCTGCCAGGGAATCACCCGCAGTTGCTCGAGCCCCTTGGGCATCTCCGGCAGCACCACCTGAAACCGCACAGCCTGCGCCTCCAGATCGACCACTGTGAACGCCCCCGCGGGATCGACAACCGCAAGATGGCCGGGACCGGCGGGCGCCACTCGCGAGAGTGGACCGTAGGTTCCCAGCGGTGTCTTGGTAAGCGTGACCGGATCGAACAGTTCCAACTGGACATTCTGCGGCGTCGAGGCAGTGGGCTCCCCGGGCGTTGCCACCGGCGGCACGATCGCCACCATGCGTCGGCCGCTGGTGAGCACGCGCAGTTCGCGGCGCGGCACATCGCAGGTGCGCACCAGCCGCCCATCGGCCATAGAAACCACGACGGCCCCCCGGCCATCAGCCGGACAGACACACACATATTCGTCGTCGGCGATCACCTCTCCCGAGGCGGGCAGACGCTGACGTTCCCACCGCAATTCACCGCTCACAGGATCGTGCAATTCGAGCGAAGAATGCACCAGCACCGGCACACCCGTGGCCCGCAACTGCCCCCCCTGCACCGCCATGATCGGCACCATTTCCTCTGTCCCTCCCTGAATCCCAATCCGCATTCCCAGCGGCACATTTCCAATCCGCCCGGCCCGCCCGGCGGCGAAGCGTCCCATTCCCGCCGCGGGCATCTCCATCGCCCCGCCGGCAGCGTCAGAGAGCATCCAGAGCCGCCGATTGCGTCCGCCACCCTGACCGGTCAGCTCGAAGGCTGCCAGCAGCGGGCCCGACCGCACCACCACCACCCGCCCCACCGCCGAGGCCTCGGTCGCCATCGGCTGGAACATCGGCACCAATCCTTCCAGGCGGCCTCCCCCTTCAAATCCGAACGGATCGCCGATGCGCCGACCGTAGCCATCGGTGGCCACCAATCCCGGCTGCTGCATGTCGTAGGCCAGGCGCAGGCCCGGAAAGAAGGAGGTGCCATGATCATCCACGGCGATCGACATCATCCGCGCCTGCCGCACCGCCTCTTCCGAAGCCCGCACGTCACCGCTGCGCTGTTCCAATACCTGGCCAAACGGCCACGCCGCAGCCGTTTCGCGCCCCGCCGCCGGGTCAACCGCGGCCACCGAGCCCTCGGCCGCCGCCAGCTGGGCAAACTCACGACGCAGTTCCAGATCGCGGGCCGCATCGCTGCCCGGCTCGGTCGCCGCCAGCAGCGCAGCGGAGGCCTCGATCAGCCCTTGCCGCGCCGCCCCTGCCGCCGGATGCCAGGCAAATCGCTGCAGAAAGGCGTCCCAACGCACCACCTGCGCCCCCCTGTCGGAGAGAGCTTGAGTCGCTGCGAGTGACTGCTCCACCGCACGGTCGATTTCTGCCCGCAGCCCCGCCGGAGCAGCGGTCCACAGCGCCAGCAACCGCCCCTGCATCCAGCGCTCTTCCGTCACGGCCACCAGCGGATCGGAGGGATCTTCCCAAAGGGGTGCCGGGGCCGGAGCCACAGCGGCTGGCACCTGGTCGAATTGGTCGAGCTGGTGGCGGCAGACCTCCCACGCCTCAGAGAAGGCGCCGGCTTTCATGGAGCCATCCACGGCCACGCGCAGCATCGCCTTGCGAGTTGGATCGACCCCCTCCGACCAGATCAGCGGGCCAGCCGGTTGGGTCGTGAAAAAAAACTCCCGCCACATTGGCGCAGCGGCGGCGAAATCGCGTTGCATCCCGCAGAGCACAGCCTGCGCCATCACATCAGCCGGCACGCTCGCCGGATCGGCGGCATGTGCCGCCCGGATATGCGCCAGGCCATTGGCCACCTCACCCCGATCGAGTTCCAGCTGCCCCAGCCAGAAGAGGCCCCAGGCATCAGGCGCCGGGCGCTGTGCTGTTTCGATGCGTTCCTTGAGGCTCTCAGACTGGTGGAACACGTCCAGCGACTCCACTCCCTGCGACACCACCTCCCCTCGATAGGCCAGTAGATTGCCCGCCACAGCGCCCCCCCGGGCAGCCGACCGCCCGGCGATCTTGCCACTGCGCAGATCGACTTCGATTACCTCGGGGGTATCCAGCGGCAGAAGCAACCTCTCGGCGGTGACAATGCCGCGTCCGCTCGGCCGGGCACCCTCCAGATCGAGCGGTTGGTCCCATTGGCTGCGGCCGTTCTCGAGGCTGAGGCTCTCGACACCCGAGCGTCCCACCACCACCACATTCCCCTCCCGCACTCCGGCGACATAGAGAGATTCTTTCCGCGGCACCTTCCAGGCCACGGCACCAGAACGCAGATCGAGGCAGTGCAGTTCATCTGATTCGCGTGGCGTGAGGATGGCCCGGCCGCCGGCGAGGATCACGGCGGAATCCCGCCAACCGCTGGCCGGCTGGGCAGCCCCGCCGAGCAACTGGCCATTGATAATGATCCTTCCCCCCATGCCGCCCCCGAGCATGTTGCCGCGCCGCACCAGCACGCCATTGGGAAGCAGCACAGCATCGCTCTCGCCCGGCTGGGGATAGTTGTAAGCCCACAGCAGCGTCCGGGTTGCCAGATCGACCGACACCACAGTTCCGGCGCCTGTGGGGCAGACGAGCACCCCGTCGGCAAACGAAGGGGAGAGTCCGGCCAAGCGGCGTCTCTGGCCATCGCGGTTGTCGATCGCCCGTTCTTCGTCGAGTTCGGCCAGAGGCTGCGTCCACAGGAGGACCCCGGTGGCGGCGGTCAAGACATCCAACCGCACCTCTCCCCGTTCCTCCACCAACACAAACAGTTGATCGCCAATCGGCAGCGGCGCGCCGAGAAACCAGCCACCCCCCGTCACCGGCTCGGGAGCCCGCCCTCCCTCGGCTGGCTTCGCCAGCGCAGCGGTCGCGGGTGCAGGCAACCGCCAGCGGAGCGTTCCTTTCTCGGCAACGTCGTAAGCGGAGAGCACGTTGTTGGTTCGGCCCGCTGCGGGCAACCCGCGGAGGCCCCGCCGGATGCCGTTGCCGCCATCGGCCAGCGAACCGGACAATTCCGCCGGGTCGCTCTCCACGGCAAACACGAGCCTCCCATCGCTGGAGAGCATGCCGCTGGTGGCGTCATCGAACACACCACGCAGCGCCCCCGCGCCGCTCGGTTCGCGGCCTTCCATATCATCGCCATTCCCCTCCACCGCATCGACAAACGATGCCGCCGCTCCTCCCGTCTGGAGCCAGACGCGCTTGCCCGTTTCAAAGTCGATCGCCAGCAGGCCCATGGGGGAATGCACCAGAATCGATCCTCCCACCGCCAGCGGACTGCCAGCCGGCAGCAGCGGTATCTCCCGATCCGCAAACTGCTTCCGCCGCTTTTCCAGCAACCGCGCCTCCTCGGGATGCCGGGTGAGCGGCACGCGGTAGCGGGGCACCAGGAGCGGCCGCGTTGATGCGACCAAGGCGTTGCGGGCCGCGTCGCCGCGCGGCAGCAGCCATTCCCCATTGCGCCGGCCTTGCGCGCCTGCCGGCTCCCCGGCGATTCCTGCCAGCCAGGCGGCGGCCCCGCCGGGAGCATAGGAAAGGCCAACATCCTTGCCCCCGAGCCGCACCTGTCCGCCCCGGCCGGCCCGCAGCGAATCGAGCACTGCCAGCGCGGCCTCGCGTTCCCCCGCGCGCCACCATGCCACAGCTCGCATCACCGACAGCGTCGGCTCAAACACCTCACCGCCGCCGAGTGTCTGCAAGCGATCGAGCCAGGCAGCAGCCTCCAGCGGTTGGTTTCCCTCCAGCGATTCAAGCGCCGCCATCATCGTGGCCCGCCGGCCGGCGGGGGTGTGAAACCAGCGGCGGGCGACAGCCACCACGCCCGACCTGTCAGCCCGGGCAATCGCCTGCTCCAGTTCCCGGTCGGCCCGGGCGCGAAACTGCAGCTCATATGCCTCGCGGCCCTGGGGAGGAAGCGCTGAGAGCAGGCGGTTGGCGTCGGTCTTGATACTGCGCCAGGTGCTGTTGCCCTGATCGGGCCGAAAGAAGAAGTCGCGGTCGCCCCCCAGAATTTCATCGAGCAACGTGGCGGCATCGCTCCACCGGCTATCGGCGATGAGCCGCCGCACCCGGTCGAGCTGCCGCTCTTTCAGGCGGTCAGTCGGGAGCGACACTCCCCCCGAATCGTCCGCCTCTTCGACCTCGGTTTCAGCGGGGGCGGCTTCGGGCTGGGGGGCCGGCAACTGCCCCCACGCCAGCCTGAAAGTTCCGCCGGCAAGCCCCCACGCCAGCAGGCAGACCAGGGGGATTCCGGCACGAAATCGCCCCACACCATGGAAAACCCGTGCCATTTCGATCCCCACAACGTGCTTTTCCGGACCGCAGCCACCGCCCACCAGGAGGGCCCCTCAAACGGGTGCCAGGAGCGGCGAAACTGATCGTATCACATCTCCAGACAGCATCTTAGGACGGATCGGGGCCGGGCAGCAAGGAACCCGCGGAACCGGTTTGGAAGGGGGGGAAAAGGGTCAAAAATCTCAGATTCCCCAATTTTTATAGGGAAAACCGAACTTTATCGGTTGCATTTTCCCTCCCAAAGCCTCTAATCAGCGACGCATTCGGCAAAAACTTGCCGAGCATCAAACGGCGGTGGTGAACCGCCGCACACAACACCTTGGGGGAGAAATGTCGATGGCGAAGAAACCAGGTAGCAAGCCTCTGACGAAGACCGAGATCATGCGGAGCATCTCCGAGACGACCGGCCTGCAGAAGAAGGACGTCGTGGCCGTGATGGAGGCCCTCACCGACGAGATCCAAAAGTCGCTCAAGGGCCAAGGCATCGGGGTGTTCTCGATCCCGGGCCTGGTCAAGATTGAGCGTCGCAAGGTTCCGGCCCGCCCCGCTCAGAAGGGCGTCAAGAATCCCTTCACTGGCGAACTGCAGGATCGTCCTGCCAAGCCAGCCAGCGTGAAGGTGCGTGTCCGCGCCCTGAAGAACCTCAAGGCCATGGTCACGGGCTGATTTCTCTCCGACAGGCGACTCGAGCCGGAGGGCGCGAATCCTCTCTGGCGACAAGCGACCAGTCACAGAATCGACATTGGCGGCGTCCTTCGGGACGCCGCCTTTTTTTTGTGCTGGCTGTCCGTGGAAAAAGTCATCCCTGACCTTTTTCCACTCGGTCAACCGCAGGAAACGCCAAGGGTTTCCCTGGTCGACCAGCGCCGCATCCGTCGGCGGACCAATTGTTTCAAAGGTCTGCGAGTCCCGCCGCCTCTGGAATCGGTAGGCCAGCCCTCAATCAGCAGATGGTGCGGCGAGAAATTCCTGGAGGAGCGCCGGCCAGCCCGCCGCCTCTCCTGGCCGATCGGGGCGCATCCCGAAGCCATGCCCTCCGTCAGCCAGCACGACCAGTTGTGCTGCGCCGCCGCGATCGCGCCATGCCGTGCAATAGTCCCGGCAGCCAACCACCCATTCGCTCCGGTCGTTGGCGGCGATCAGGACAAACAGCCGTCCTGTCGGGGTTGTGGGGGGCTGCACCGCCGGCCCGGCCCCGTCGGCAGCGGCTTCCTCCAGATAGGCCGGGTAGACCAGCGCCAGAACATCGGGCTGCTCGTCCGCGTCCACGCTGGCCGTGATTCGCGCGGCCAGATGCCCCCCGGCGGAATAGCCCAGCAGGGCAAACCGACCGCCATGGAGGGCCAGGTCTGCGGCGCTCGCCCTGATCAGCCGCCATGCGGCCAAGCCGTCGGCCAGCGCCTGATCGCGGGTGCCTGGGCCGGCCGCGATCGTGTATTCCAGAATCGCTGCATCGTAGCCCTGCTCGTTGAGAAACGCTGCTGTGGCCAACCCCTCGTGGTCAATCGCCAGCCGTTTGTAGCCCCCTCCTGGGCAGACCAGAACCGTGCCGTGGGGCACAGCGGCTGTCGTGCGCTTCAGCTGCAGCAGCGGTTGCTCAACCCGCTCGATCCGTTCACTTTCTCCTGACCGGTTGCTGCTGGCGAGCGGAGTGCCGTCGAGCGCCACGCAAGCCGGAGCCTCCACGGCAGCGGCCGGGCTCGGCCACCAGCAGGAGTTCCACAGCGCCACGGCCAGACTGAATCTGCGCAAAAACGTCATCACAAACGCCTCCAATCTCGATCGCTCCCCAGCTGTCCGTGGAAAAAGTCCTCTAGGACCTTTTTCCACTGTGCCGACCGGTGGAAACGCCGAGGGTTTCCCCGCTCGGCAGGCATCGCCTCCAGCGATGCAACACTGTTTCCCAAGCCTGCAAGAAAATCTGTTCCGCCTGTTGCAGAAGCTATCCTAAGCTGTCCATTGCAAAAGTCCTCCCTGCCCCGCCCGGAGACCGGCATGCGCGCGTTCGAATGCAGTTGCGGGCAGCCGCTGTTCTTCAACAACATGCGCTGCCTCGCCTGCGGCGCCGACGTGGCCTATGATCCGCAGCAGCGGGCTCTGGGCAGCATCACGTCCAGCGGAGAGGGGCTGTGGTCGTTCATGGCCGATCCTCAAGCCCCGCAGGCTCCGGCGCCGCAGTTTCGGCTCTGTGCCCATCGGGCTGCCGCAGCGGCCTGCAATTGGCTGGTCCCTGCCGGCGAACCGGGAGCCCTTTGTCTCTCCTGCAGCCTGACGCGCACCATCCCCCCTCTGGATCGTCCGCGGAATGAGGAGCGGCTGAGAATTCTGGAGGGGGCCAAGCGGCGCGTGCTCTATGGGGTGCAGAGCCTTGAGCTGACGCTAGTGCCCAAGTCGCGCGTGCCTGCCACCGGGATGGCCTTTGATTTTCTGGAGTCGCTGCCGGGGGAAAAGCCGGTGCTGACAGGCCATATCGGAGGTGTCATCACGCTCAACATCGCCGAAGCGGACGACGACTACCGGGAAAAAAACCGGGATCTCCTCGAGGAACCCTACCGCACGGTGATCGGCCACCTGCGTCACGAACTGGGGCACTACTACTGGGATCAATGCGTCGCCCACACTCCCTGGCTGGAGCCGTTTCGGGATCTCTTCGGCGACGAGCGTGCCGACTACCCCGCGGCACTGGCCCAGCATTATTCCGCGGGACCGCCGGCCGATTGGCAGAGCCGGTTCATGAGTCGCTATGCGGCATCTCACCCCTGGGAGGATTGGGCGGAAACCTGGGCCCACTATCTCCACATCCGCTCCACGCTGGAAACCGTCGCCAACTACCGGCTCGACGTCTCCCAAACTCCCCTCAAGATGACTCCGTTTGGCCCCGACGTGCTCTATCGTCCCTCGTCTCCAGAAGCCGACGCTGCCTTTCTGGGCTGGATCAATGAAGTCGTGGTGCTCGCGGCGGTTCTCAATGAAACCGCGCGGAGCATGGGGCAGCCCGACATCTATCCCTTTGTTCTGAACGGGCCAACCGTCACCAAGCTCCACTTCGTCCACCGAGTTATCCGTGGCGACGCCCCGCCCGCCGACGCCGTCCACGACGGCGTTCGCCAGTAGGCCGGCACACACCGGCAAAAGAACGGCCACGTTGACGAGAAGCGACAGGAAAGATCATCCGCCGGATCGCACGCACCCCTGATGCCTCCGCCGCTGAACGACAAAGCTGATCAGCGGCGGACTAGTTGATTCGCCATACCGCTCAGCGTTTGGTTAGCCCTTGCGTCGGAGTAGCAGGTCGTACTCCGCATGGGTCCCAATCCAGATCCAAACACTCTTCGTTGCGCTCGGCTGCGAGAGCGCGATGGTGCAGGCCCACGCGGGCGGACCAAACCCTTCCGATCCGCTTGAAGTGCAAGGACGGGTGGCGCGGGTCCTGCAAAAGCATCTGGTAGCCGCGATCGGCCAGTTGCTGAATCTCTTGCGGCAAGGCCCTGTAAAGCCGCCAGAATCGGGGGCTTGCGCGGTGTTTCATCGATCCGTGCAGCGGCCAGCGTCCAAGTCATCGACGGCCTCTTGGATCAGCCAGTCGAGTCGCCCCGCAGCGTCGTCTTCGGCGATTTGACGATCCCAGGCGGTGGCATCAAACTCGGCATACCACGCGCGAAATGCTGCCATCTGATCAGGCGACAGTTGCTGGATCGCGGCTTCGATTTCTTCGACGGTGCTCATGGACATCAGTATACCGGCCTGGGCAATCACCGCCAACGGTTCTTCTTTGGGCTAGCTCGTAATTCTGCGGATCCTCATAACCACCCAATTATGCCCCGATAGCAGCGTTATGCCCCGCGGCGGGGCTCAGCTGCAACGTCTTTTCGCCGCACGGGTTACGGGCTGGTTTCGCCCATTTCTTTCCGGGGTGTTATGCAGCAAAAATGCTGCGTAGCAGCGGAGA
>Ga0164294_10001591_pt1 | contig 20992 bp, 14 predicted proteins | sample GEODES005metaG_FD_111479 | JGI IMG/M metagenome (GOLD analysis project Ga0164294, IMG submission 111479) | Oligotrophic lake water microbial communities from Sparkling Lake, Wisconsin, USA - GEODES005 metaG | ecosystem: Environmental > Aquatic > Freshwater > Lake | place: USA: Sparkling Lake...
GAATTAGAGGATATAGAGGTATTCCCCACGTTTCATGTGAAAGGAATCCGATTTAATACAAAACATTTTATGTTTGACATTGAATTGACCCAGTTGGACCGATTGAAACCCGTGGAACCTGTTTCGGAGGATACGGATACTATAGAAGAATACTGTCCTTCTGTGGAAGATTTAGAAGAAACTGAATTGGACCTCGAGGAAGAGTCCATTTACGACATTTACGATACGCTCAACGAACATATCAAGGAAGATATGGTAGAAAATATTCGCAAGCTTTTTCTACAAAAAAATCTAAATTTGAAATTAAATTTGGCCGAGGTCGTGGATGACGAAGAGCCTGAAACCGAATAATTTCTATTCTTTAAAATTATTTTATATTTTATACTCTATATATGAACTTTTCTAAACTCATCAAACAACCCAACCAGGACCTTTTTAATGTATTGTTGGGACTAGGTGTCATTGTCTTAATTGTGGTTTTAGTGCAGTATAACCAAAAGAAAACCCCAAGTGAGCCCTTGACCAATTCATCGAGTTCCTTCAGCCCTGCCAACTTTCCAGAAGTGGCTCAGATGAAGGGAGGCCCTGCTACGGCAGAACTCGGGTCGGCGGCGTCTTTGAAGAATGACAACTATTTAGAGGTATCGGGGATTGCAACGCCTCGGACCAATAATGCGGATGCCGTCAATACGCGTATGACACCCAATGAGTTACTTCCTTCCCAGGCGGCCAATGAATGGTCTTCTCTTCACCCAGCCTCGGATGACTTGGTCAACGTGAATATGTTGTCTGCCGGTCAGATTATCGGTATCAACACCGTGGGAAGCAGTATGAGAAATGCCAACCTTCAGCTCCGGTCCGAGTTCTCTATTCCGAGACAAAACGTGGGCCCGTGGAACGAGAGCACCATTGAACCGGACACGCTGCGTAGACCTCTGGAGATTGGGTCGGCTTAAAATTGACGAGGATTTTAATGTAAAAGAAGATTCAAAAGATGTGCCCGTTAGACCCAGCTTTCTTCGTTGTTCCCTTTCTTGGCGCGTGGGCTCTATGTCTCTATAGTAATTACAAGAGTCTGCAAAGACAACAAACACTCTATGACGATTACGCGTCTAAAATCGCCAAGTATCATATCGACGATGCGCTCTACGAAGATAAAGATAAAGTCTAATGTATAGACTCTACCTTTTATAGTTCTTGAAAAATAATAAAGAATGAATGTAATGGACAAGGAAGATGTTCTAACCTTTCTCATGACAGGATTGATTTTGTTTATTTCTTATCGCATCTACTTAGATTCGGATTATTTCCAATTGAAGTGTATTGTCTCTACGGTAGACGGAGACAAATATTGCGTTCGCGAAAGAGACCAACTTCAGCCTGCTGCGGACCTTTTGGCAACCACCTCTAAAAAGATGGTCGATTTTGTCTCGTATATGAAACAGCATCAACCGGACGATGAGAGGACCAAACGACTTGCGACTAGGTTTAATGCATCTAAAATTGTCGAGACGTTGCCTACCAGTGAGTATACGGCCTACAGTGAGAACAAAGGGAAAAAGATTGCGTTTTGCTTGAATAAGCAAAAAGAAGACAACAATCAATTGATTGACCCCAATACACTGATGTTTGTGGCTTTACATGAGTTGTCTCATCTCACCACCACTACGATTGGACACAACGATGAGTTTTGGACAAACTTTAAGTATGTCTTGACACATGCTGTTGCTGCAGGGGTATACGAGCCAATTGACTACAAAGAAAATCGAACCGACTATTGTGGAATGACGATTCACGACAACCCCTATTTTAAATAGATAAAGGTATAGTATAATGCGATACGTGCATCTGTATGTCGCGGCCTTAGTCCTTTTTCTTTCTCTGTCGTATCGGGAACCCTTTTATAATCCAGCAGAACCTATCGCAAGACCTGACAATTTTCCAGACCACAGTGGTCACCGAACATTCATGAATATCGAGAAAATCATTTATGAGTTGATAATGTCTCCTTCCATTACCATAGAAGAAAAAGCTTATCTAGAGGACTTTTTAAATCTGATACAAGGTATTCCCGAGACAACCCCCCCTACCCTCTTCAATGGCACAGAGGAGGGGAATTCGACCGTTAAAAAATTGCAACATGTGAAGACCTTATTGTTAGAAGAGTTTGATAGACTTCAAACCTCGAATGCTGCTTATATCCCTGTAAAAAATGCCATTTATTTTTTGTCGTGGTTATTAAAAAACATATTCATTTAATATAATGTATCTTTTAGGTTTCGTCGTCCTTCTTTTTATCGCTCTTCTCTTTGTTCCACGCAAGGAGGGGTATATGGATAGTGATTTGGTTTCTATTCAAAATGACGTGATCAAACAAAAGACACTTTTAGACAAACTGGTCAAGTCGCTAAATGTGATTCTTGAAAAGGATGCAGCAGACAAACTAGACCTAGACCCTCTATCCAAAAACATCATCAATAAATTGAAAACCCTTGTAGACAAAAAGGCGCCAGAGAATGTTCCTCTCATAGAAGAACTCATGAAATTGAAAGAAAAAACAGAGAGTCTTCAGCCTTTGATTGACGAATATCGTAAGAAAATCAAGGAACTGTCTGAATCCAAAGTAAATAGCTATACCATGGCCGATGTTCTACCTGAAACGCAAAAAAGAATGGAGGCTATCAAAAAGGACATTGAAAGGATATTAAAAGATTAACGCGCCTATTACATTTTAGATTAGTTTACATTACATTTTAAAGGGAAACCCTTAAAATATAATACGACTTTTATATAATGTTCCCAGTTACCTTTATTCTTTTAGAACAGAATAAAGAAAGGGAGAGAAAGATTGTTCAAATCTACAAGGATGACACACTGGAAAATGTCAAATACAAATTATCGGAACAACTTGATTCAAAACAAATCGAGGGGTATTATCTTTTTTACAAGAAGACGATGCTGTTGAACCCTTACGACAGTTTTAAGAAACTCTCTAACCAAAATACACGGGTGATTAGCTATCCGACCTTTTATGGGTTTTGCGTCAATCATGGTCTCGAATTGCCTGAAAAAAAGGAGGTCTACGAATTGGAAGATTTTCTACAATACGACCAACAAAAAGTAGAAACCACGCTTCCGATTGGTATCAAGAAACAATCGCCTTTTATCGTTAACCCCTATGAGAACATTTTTCCCATGGTAGAAGATTCCAATACGTTATCGAATTCGTTGTGGCTCGGTCTACCGAAAGAGGTCTATGTCTGTCAAGCGAATGATGTCTATGCTTATTGGGAAGCACAAAAGTATGAAATTGGACAAATGGCCAACGTCTATTTTCCTTATCTGTTTGAGAAGAAAGTGAACTCGAGTGCAGAGCTGGCTGCGTTTCCTTTGGTCGAATATACGCAATACAAGGCATACAACGACATGATTGATTATCATCATTCCATTCACCAGAAAGACCATCTCATTCAGCATGGGATAAAAAGTATTTATTTTGTCTTGTATACCTTACAACCCTTTCGGTTCCCTTCTGAAATGGTGTTTAAAATGATACAGACCGATATGATGTATCCCTTTGTGAAGTTGACGGGGTCTAGAAAGCAGGACAACATGTATCGTCTCTTTTGCGACGGGTTCAGTATCAAAGGAAAGAAAACACCCGCCATGCCTCGAAAGATGATACAGAAATACAGCAGCGAATGTAAGAGGTTGAATACTTTATCCTATCTCTTTTACTACAAACCTACCCAGTCCTTGGTTCTCACTATCGATGAACACGGGCACATTTTCTTTCAGCTAGAACCTACCGAACTCATTACCGTAATTGAAATCGAAACTCTGATAAAAGAGATTACGGCCAATGTGTTGTCTCAGCTTTCGGAGAAGTTGGACCCCACTCATCATATTTTTGACACGTTTCAAGACTTGTATCAAGATACGGTAGAAATCATCGACCTCCAATATTCATTTCACTACAAGCGTTATGCAAACCTGAACATCAAGAAATTCATGAAATGTTTTTCACCGGTCTTCAATTTTATCGAAGAAAAGGGAACGACCACCCTTCGTTACAAACGAGTCTCCAACTTTAATACCATGGAAAGCATGGATAGTTTTTTGACTGAAAAAATCAACAAACAGATGCCTTATGCTGAAATGGTACACCTCTTCTCGGTCAACTTCATGAATAATGATGAACCCGCCGCCATTGAGTATATTGGAAAGTTCATGAGCCATATTCAAGTGGAACAGGACCTGAAAGTGAACCGTATCCGAAAATTAAAGGTTAATCCTGGATTTTTAGTAGAGGTGGATAAACACGATACCTCATATGAGGTTGTGGTTCATTCAATTGATAACATGTATTACTTAACTTGTATCGAACCCTATGTGACCAATCTAATGATGATTTCACAGGGACTCATTGATGTCGGGGACCATTGCGAAGAAGTCGCAGAGGTGATGGCGGCGGAGGTTGAGGTAGAAGTCGAAGAAGACTTTCAAATGGAACCCGATGATACACTCGACCATTTCTCGGACTCGGACCAGGAGCTTGAAGGGTCTATGAGTTTTTCAAATACGGCATCGGAACCCGAGAATTCTGCAGAGTCTATGGAAGAAACCAAACAAGAGTCTGATGTGAACTCTGAGCCAGAGGCGGAGCCTGACAAGGTGCAATCGCAAGCAGAGCAGTCAGAAGCAGAGCAGTCCGAAGCCGAAGGCACGATGGAGAATGCTGAATCAGAAGCAGAATCTGAAGCAGAACAGTCCGAAGCAGAAGGCACGATGGAGAATGCTGAATCAGAAGTAGAACCCGAAGCAGAACAGTCCGAAGCAGAAGGCACGATGGAGAATGCTGAATCAGAAGTAGAACCCGAAGCAGAACAAACAGGCGAACAGCCTGGAGAACAGGTCAACGAAGAACCGGCTGGCGAACCCGAAGCAGAGCAAACAGGGGAAGAGGAGGTCGGCGAATCCGAAGCAGAAGAGGAACAGAAAGAGCAGTCAGACGCAGAAGGAACGATGCAAACCGGCGAAGAATCCGATGCAGAAGGCACAATAAAGACTGAAGAAGATTCCGAAGAAGAACCCGAAGAGGAACAGACTGGCGAACAGTCAGACGCAGAAGGAACGATAAAGACGGAAGAATCTGACACAGAAGGCACGATGCGAACCGAAGAATCTGAGGCGGAATCGGAAGCAGAGACACCTGAACCCAACGAAGTCGACCTGAATGCTCCTGAACCCAATGAAGTCGACTTGAATGCGCATGAGAAACAATCGGGAGGCAGCAATGAAAAGGATGTCTTTATTTATGACGACCATTATCCCTTTGAGATTACCCAAACGATAGGCCTTACTCCTGAAATGTATCCAGCAGAATTAAAACATTATTTTAGAGCATTCCACGCCTCTGGTTGTGCCCTGGTCCAAAAACAAGACACCTCCTGTAAAGGGTTTGTGGCGACCCTTACCCCTGAACAAATCGCCAAGTTTCCCTTTTTAAACACCTTGGAGGAGGTTTCGGTATACGACAAGGCCGGTAATTACAACAAGGTATGGACTGCCTTTAATCCAGTAGAGGCATGGACGACACATCCTTCGTTGACTGTTCTGAAAAAGGTATATTCTACCGTAGCGTATGGATGGAAAAACAAGATGGACGACCAAGGCATTTTGTATATCTACGACAAAGACTATCGTCTACACGGTCGTTTTAATAATGTTCATTACGTCAAGGTAGAAGAAGAAGACGACGACTTGACCAAGGTTCGTTTTACACCCATGAACCCTTTTTTGAAGAAATTGCAGCAACGAGAACCGGTATTGTTTCATAAATCGACTGACGGGGTTCACAGTCAATACAGTCGAATGTGTTTATGGTCTGCCAAGAGGCAACCTGTCATTCTTACGGAAAAGGAGAAAGAACGGATTGATGCCGTAGCACCGAATGCGTATGACAGTTCTCTGAAATATGGGTCTGACCCTGATAATCCTTATTATTATATCTGTCCTCGTTACTGGGATTTAAAACACAATCTACCGGTTAAGGCTGACAAGGTGGACAAATCCAAACTCATTCCCAAAGATATCCCCGACCGACTCAAGCACGTCGATATACAGTCAAGGTATATCATGGATTTGTCTGTCCCAGGAGACGACAAGACCTTTATGACACGCGTAGGTATGTTAAAAAGTAAATCACCCGACGGTCACTATTTACCGTGTTGTTTTACCACGCGTTCTGCCGGCAAGAAAGAGGATGAGGTCGACAAGCGGACGAAAGATGCCATGGGTGTAAAGACGGCCAAGAAAGAACCGACCCAGAGCACCGTTCAATACATTCAAAACGGAGACAAATTTCCTTTGGAGAACGGTAGACGGGGACATTTGACACCCATTCTTGAACGGTTCTTTCACACCAATTATGCCGACTACTATAGCAATTTACAGAAACGTAAACTCAAGACGAATTATCCATGCCTCTTGCGCAGAGGAGTAGAAAACAACAAGCATCAATCTTTTTTACATGCGATTTCCTTTCTCTTGCATAAAAATGAGGTTTCACTAGATACGTTTAAAAAGGAAATCATTGCGGTTCTAAACCTAGATATCCTACAGACGTTGCATCAGGGGAATATTCCTCATACTTTTTCTTCGCTCAAATACGAAGACCAAGACCTGGAACCTTACAAAGAGACGACCCTATACAAGACCATGGCGGACAATCCCATGGCTCTCAAGAAGATTGTCAATGGATATGAGAATTTTATCAAGTATATTGAAAGCGATGAACCCATCGATTATGTGTATTTCTGGGATATTTTGTGCGCGGGTCTCTTGACCAAGACCCGTATCAATCTAGTGATTTTACAAGAAGACGTAGACGATGCCACCCACAACATAAGTATTTTATGTCCAACCACGCTACATTCCATCCATTCGTTTGACCTAGCGATTCCCACGGCGATTCTATATAAACGCGGCGAGTTTTTTGAACCCATTTACCTTTACACTGAAAAAGAGGCCATGTTTACTCAAACCAAATTATTAGAGCCGGTCCATCTCACGCCCACCCTGAAGCATATTTTGTCTCTGATTTCAAAGAACATGGAAAAGTGTATTCCTCAAAAAAACAAATACCAATACAAGGACAATCTTCCCGCCGACCAAATCCTAGAGATACTGAAAGGGCTTCCATATAAGGTGCGAAAGGGGCTGATTAATGTAGACGCTCGTATGGTTGCTTTACAAGTCGAATATAAAAAACATATCTTTATGGTGCCCTGTAGTCCCAGTCCAATTTCTTTGCCGTATGAGATGTTGACGGCCGAAAAAGGACACGATTATCGAACCACATTGTCTCTCTTGAACCGATTATACAAGGACAGTAAACACAAGATACCCTGCAGGCCGACTCACCGTATTGTGGAAGACGAACTGGTGGTGGGCATCTTGACCGAAACCAATCAGTTTGTGCCTCTGATACGTCCGGAGGAAAATAAGATGACAGATGAGCTGCATGTCCTACATGACCATAGCTATTTAGATTACGATGTCTATATTAGCAAGCATCCTCATCAACCTTTTAAACATAAACTGATACATTACCTGAAATTAGAGCAGGGGTTTTATCGTGCGTTTTTCAATACTCTGAAAATGGCCATACACGATACCTCCTTTTATTCTACTCGAAATGTGCTAGAGAGCATTATCCATTCGAAAGACGACTACGAAACTAAAAATGAAGACATTTATCAGGTGTTAAAACCCATCTTTGTAAAGAAGTTTGACTTTGTGGTGTATCAAGAGAAGGTCTTGGATGAACTCGCGGACATTAACCTATGCAAAGACCCGTCCCAGAACTATTGTGAGTTTGAAACACCTACTTCGGAAGGGAAGTTGCTTATCCCGAAACTGAACCTTTTTGACCAATCGGACAACTATGACCGTTATGTGAATCGACTCATTGATGACATGATTGAAAATAGGTCCTTACAGAAAAGTTTATTCACCGAAATTCATAGCACCCTTTATTATTCTGATTTGTATCAGTTGAGTAGTGAAGAAATACTTTTGTTAGAGAACAATCTACTCTCTTATCTGGACGAGAACCCGAAGATTAAAAAAATAAAATCGATTACCCATCGCGCATTTGAAGACGTTCAGCCCCGTAAGGTGTTAGAATTGTTAGAGCCTTACGAAGAGGTAGAAGAACTCCCGGAAGAATCCATTTTTCTAGAAACAGAAGAGGTCTACGATAGCGATACGGAAGAGAATGCGAACCTGACCGACGACTCGGAAGAGGGCATCGATACAACCAATACATTGTATCAGTCTATCAAACAAGAGAAGAAAGAAGACATTCATGTTGAGACACCCAATCCTTATGTCGAACCTCCCGAACAAGTAGAGGTCAATCTAAACGCGCCGGAGCCTGAAGTGCCGGCGGTCGTCGAACCAACACCCGTGGCTGTGAAAAGACCCGAGACTGCAAAACCCGTTACCAAGGCCGAAATACAGTCCAAAGGCGTGGAGAGTGAGTTCAAGGAATGTATGAAAGTGGTCTATCTTACCCAAAAATGGATCAACTACTTTCCCAAGGGAACCAAGACCCTTCGTTTTATGAACACACCCATATCCTGTAATGGTATGTTGTTGTTACAGATTTATCGTGATTATAATCCTGACAAATATCGACACATCACTATCGAAGACATCAAAGAGAAACTGGTTCATACCTACCAAAAATACGAAACCTTTTATCAATTTCTTTATAAAAAATGGAAAGCAGAGAAGCCCGCCGAGTATCAAAACAAAACCTTATCCATGGCCTCTATGATACAAAACGAAGAGTATCCCATCACTCAAGTCGATTTATGTCTCCTCTTGTTCGACGAGGAACTACCCATTACTGTGTTATTGCACTCCAAGGGGTCGGTCAAGTGTGTCAGGCGCATCGGTCATCAGCAAGACTTTAGCTATTACGTCAAACTGACCGATAGCGACACCTTTTTCCTATTCATCTACCACAAAGAGACTTACAAGATTTATGACCAAGATATCAGCGAGGACTTTCAAGAAGATGTCAAAGAAAATTCCATGACCGTATTAAATTACCTAAAATCGAACATTTAAAACTATTTGAATACTTTCTCGATACTTATGTATGTCCAAACAATACGACGGTTCATATATCACGGACCTAAACGAAACCTTTCAAGGATTGCCCTTTTTTAGAAAATATATTGAATACAACGAATACAGGATATATCAAATCCTTCAAGAAAATCCACATCCATATCTGGTGACGGTCTATCGACTGACCGAGTCCTTTGTCGATATTGAATTACTTACACCCGTGAATGAATTACCGGATTACGACGAGGTCTCGATTGTAGCCGCGGCCCGTTCGGTCAAAGAACACTTACAGGGATTGGGTATATTTTATATGGATTGGAAGTCAGATAATCTTGGAATAACGGATACGGGTGCATATCGGTTATTTGACTTTGATGGTTCTGGTTACTTTCGCCAGGGTTGGATAATTCAGCCTATGCCTTATTGGTCCTATCGACAGGCCGAGGAAAAGGGACTAACGGACCCGAAAGAAATGGACGATTATGCTTTTGACTTGAACTTGAAAAGCGTAATCGTAAGTGTAAAAAAATAAATCATTCAATATTCAATAATCATCTATACATTTTAAAATGCCATTTCGTATCCATTGTCGACCTCTTGTCGTTCTTCCGTAGGAAGGGTGTGGCGTATCTTCAGGTTCTTCAAGGAACACGGTTCGTCGCGTTTCTCCTTCAATTCTTCAAAGATATCCTTTTGTGCGGCTTCATACACACTTTCCTTTGCGTCGCGCTGGACCTCAAACATATTCAGGTAAACAGAGAAGGCTGCAGTTCCGTAGTATCCGGCCTGTCCGCACATGACATTTGCCGAGACACCGCGCATCTCGTCCAATTCTCCATGTCGGGCTGCCTTCAAGAACATCTCCGTGGTTTCCTCAAACGATGCTTTTGCAATCGGTCCAATGTCATCGTTGTTAATACCATGTCGGAAGATAGACACCATCTTTTCATTGCTCGTCATGCGGTCGCACAACAAGGCCAGGTGATGATGATTGACATAACCACCGTCGAAACACAACACGTCCATGATTTCATTAAACAAACATTTACGTGCGGCTTCGATGCCAAGCACTTCATACGTCTCCATGATATTGTTGGTAATCGTTCGAGTCGGGTCGATAATGTCCAGAGCCAACACATCCAAGAGGTTGGTTCCCAGGGTATCCAACGCATAAATGTCTTTCCGTTCAAAGTCTCCCGTCTCCTCGTTGTATTTCATGTATCCCTGCATCTGGATGAGATTGACTTTGTCCAGGTCAGGCACACCACGCAATACTACATTGTTCAGAAGATTATGTTGGAAACTCTTCAAGAGATAAATCTGGTCTCCTTGGTCCAAGCTTATCGGCTTGGCTTTCTTGTTATTCACGCTCATCAATCGAATACGAAACACGACATCATGGTCATCCAGGTCGCTGTAAAAGCAGCGGATTCCCTCGTTGTAAATACTTTTGAGAGCAAAGTGGATTTCATCCAAGCTCAGATTGGAGTCAATCATGGCGGTCTTGTTCAGGGACAAACGAAGAATCCACCGGCTAGGGGTGGTGTCCTCCTTGTCCAAGCAATCGTCCAGGATTTCACTAAACTCTCTGTATCGCTTCATGAGCTCAATGTCTTTCTCCACAAGGGTCGCCATGTCGTCCGGGTCATAGTAAATCTCCGAGCTCGTCACGAAATTCTTGAATTTGGTGTTTTCAACCTTGGATATCATGTCAAACGCCTTGTCCTTGTCCGTCTCGTCTTCTTCATTCAAGAAAATGGTCATGGATGGGTTTTTCATGTTGGTGGTGAGAGCAAGAATTTCTTCCATACGAGGCACACCACGAGTGACGTTTGATTTGGTCGAAATACCGGCAAAGTGAAAGGTGTTGAGGTTCATCTGGGTGGTCGGCTCACCAATCGACTGGGCCGAAATCAGGCCAACCATTTCGCCTGGATTGACGGTTGCCTTTTTGTAGACAAACATGATTTTCTCGAGAAGGAAGATGAGGGTCTCTTTCGTAAACCGGTGCTGGAGCACCAACGTAGCCGGGTTCAGGTAATAGTAAAACGCACGTTGGAACATGACACATGGATGATAGACTGCCTCCAAGTAATGCTTGTAGTAATGGTCCAACGTCTGGTAGCATTCCAGAGGAGTCATGTCCGTCTGTGTGGATTGGGTATGAAACTGATGCTTCAGGTTTAGAATGAGCGAGGGAAACGACATGGGTAGATAGAGGGTCTGATAGGACCCTTCGTTGTCTGCCACCAAACGAATAAACCGATTGCGTGTTTCAATCTGTTCATGGACCTCCGTCTTGACCCTTGCCTTGAGGTCTGCAATTTGTTCCTTGTAACGCTTCAAGGCGCCTTGGTCGAAGATGGCTTTGTAGGGCTTCCATTCCTTGGCATCGTAAGCATATCGATACATATCATAAAGCTCTTGCTGCGTCTTTCCAATCAATTCAAACTTGGATGTTTCAATCTGAGTCGTATCAAAGTTGGTCCCTCCGTAATTGAACTGAATGATTTTCTGTTTGTTATTTCGCACGCTTCGGTCGTAACAAATCACGATATCTTCCATACCTTTAATCAACCGACGCTGAATGTATCCGGTCTGACTGGTTTTGACCGCGGTATCAATCAGACCCACGCGACCACCCATTGCATGGAAGAAGAGCTCTTCCGGGGTAAGGCCTTGGATAAAGGAACTCTCGACGAAGCCGCGTGCAACAGGCGAGTCATCAAATTGCTTGAAGTGTGGAAGGGTTCGATTTGGATAACTATAGGGGATACGCTTGCTGTCTACGTTCTGCTGGCCGAGACAAGAAATCATCTGGGAAATATTGAGAACCGTTCCTTTCGACCCTGACTTGACAATGTTGACAAAGCGATTCTCTTTGTTGAGTCGGTCAATCGCAATTTTACCCGACTCCGAACTAGCCTTGTTCAGGATATTGTTGACTTCATTCTCAAAGTAATGGCTATTGGGACGACCCGTCTTGTTCTCCAATATACCCAAGTGAGCTTGCGAAATGAGCGTGGCCACCTCTTTTTTCTGCTTCATGATGACTTCGCTAATCAGTGTATTGGTCTCTTCGTTTGAAATCAAATCACTCATGCCCACACTGAACCCAGTGGTTTTCATATACTCGGTGATGACCGACTGAAGATTGTCAATAAATCCCTGCGATTCGTCTTCTGAAAAGTCGCGATGAAGACGCTGGATAAGACCGCGTCCGCCTCCACACAAGCTATCTTTTTCAAACTGTCCGCGCAACATTTTCCCGTTTATAATCTCTACCACAAAGTTGCTTGTCTTTGGGTCGTCGCGACCCTCTTTAAACATGGCACTCTTGTAATGCTGTGTAAACTGAGGCAATAGACTACTCACGAGTTCGTGACTGGTATACTCTTCCTTGTTGTCCGCAAAGAAGAGCGGGTCGAACTTGCCGCTCTTGGCAAGAAGATTCATTGCATGCTTTCGCGGAATGCGAATGTTTTCTCGCGTAAAGAGATAGCTTCCGAGCAACGAGTCTTGAAATATACCGATGATACTTTTGTTGAGGGCTGGGCTGATGATTTGATACTTGATGGCCGCCAAGTGCTTGAGCTCCATCTCGGCCTCGTCGTTTTGGGGCATGTGCATGTTCATTTCATCTCCGTCAAAGTCTGCGTTGTAAGGCTTCGTGTCGGCCACGTTCATGCGAAAGGTATCACCCTTTTTCATAATCTTGACGCGATGCGCCATCATGGACATGCGGTGCAGCGTCGGCTGACGATTGAACAATACATAATCTCCATTCATCATGTGTCGATGGACCGTATCTCCGTTTTGAAGCTGAATGTTGGACCGGTCATGATAACGAAGGGAGATATTCTCGCCGTTCGAAAGCTCTAGAATTTTGGCACCAGGGTAAACATCCGGACCATTTTTCACGAGATACATCAAGAACTCCTTGTTTCGGTCTGTCACAAAGACGGGCTTGGTCAAATTCATGGCAATCTTCAGGGGGACGCCCAGGTCCATGATAGACAACTCTGGGTCAGGTGTAATGACCGAACGAGCACTGTAATCGACGCGCTTTCCCATCAAGTTGCCACGGACACGACCTGTCTTTCCTTTGTGACGCTCTGAAATCGACTTGAGTGCACGACCGGACCGCTGACGCACCGGGTCTGTTCCCGAAATGTTATTGTCCACAATCGTCGACAAGTAATACTGCAAGACCGTAGACCAATCCTCGATTTGTTTCAGAGACGCATTTTTGGTAATCTGGTCCTTCAACAGGTTGTTATACTTGATGATATTGATGATGATATGCGTGAGGTCGTCCTCGGAACGCTGCTGTGCATCGTGCTTGACCGACGGGCGAATACTCGGAGGCGGAACCGCAAACACTTGACAAATCATCCACTCGGGTCTGCTCCATTTACTGGAAAACCCCATGAAATCAATGTCTTCGTTTGAAATCTTTTTAAAGATTTTCAGCACCGTCTCCGGAACCAGTTTGAGCGTAATTCCTTCTGCTTGGTCCTTGTCGTCGTTCCAGTCCGCAATCAGTGTTGCAAAACCATCCTTCTTGATGTGCGTTGGCTGCTTGCATTCACATCCATCCACCGTGTCTCCACCACAACGCTTCACTTTACTGGCGAGCGTAAAGACCTGTTGCCAACGGTCCGAAGCCTTGTAGTTGATTAAATTACGATGAGCCGTTTTATCAATCAGCAGACGGCTACATTTGATACAAACGCACTTCAAAATCTTGGTAATTTCTTCTAAATATTGAATGTAAAACATGGGACGCGCCAGCTTGATGTGTCCAAAATATCCAGGGCAATTCATATAGGTTTCTCCATCCGTCGGACACACCAGTCCCGGTTCGAGCACACCCATGCGCGGGTCAAACAATCCACCAATTTTGGGTTTGATGCCATTGTAGGTTTCTTTGTTTGTAATTTCGGCAACGGAGTTTCGTTCGATTTCCTCTGGGCTCAAAAGACTGAACTGAATTCCAATAATTTTTGCCGGATGTTTCTGTACGGCAATCATCTCTTTATGTATTCTTTATATTTTTATATTCATTCAATTTTTATATAATAATGTTTTCATAAAGTAACTACATGCCGAAGAGAAAGCTTCCGGACGATAACAGTAAATTATTTGAAGCCTTAATCACACGCATCAATGAAAAAGAGGACCTCCAATATTTTAAGAAACTGACTAAATCCGAACAAACGTATCTTTTAGGTCAAATGACCTTGTTGTGTGACCATACTTTTGACCCCAAACCTAAATTGATACGTTTGTTAGAAACCGACATTCCAGAACAATACAAGAGTATTGTCTTGAAAAAAATGTTACACATGCAAGAGCAAAACACCTCGAAACTAGAGGAATGGGTTCATGCCTTTTTACAAATCCCTTTTCATGCGTGTGCTCAATTGCCACTGGTATATAACTCGACCAACCAGGCAGCCTGTTCTGCTTATTTGAACGAATGTCGAGATATATTAAACAAGTCTACGTATGGCATGGAACAAGCCAAAGACCAGTTTTTGGAACTGATTGGGAAATGGATGGTCAATCCCGAATCGATGGGCACGGCCATCGCACTGAAAGGGCCGATGGGGACAGGCAAGACGACGCTGATTAAAAAGGCGCTCACGCATATTCTAAAACGACCGTTTGCCCTGATTGCTCTGGGAGGTGCGAGCGATGGCAGTTTCCTCACGGGTCATTCGTATACCTATGAAGGCAGCACCTACGGAAAGATTGTCGATATTCTTATCCAACAAAAAACGAGTAATCCGATTATCTATTTTGACGAGCTGGACAAGGTGAGTCAAAGTGAAAGGGGAGACGAAATTGTGGGCGTGCTTACCCATTTGACAGACACGACTCAAAATACTCAATTTCACGATAAGTATTTTAGTGAAATTGACCTCGACATGAGCAAGTGTCTGTTTGTCTTTAGCTACAACGACGAAAACTTGGTCAATCCTATCCTGAAAGACCGCATGTATACCATCGAAGTGAAAGGATACCAAGATAGCGAAAAGAAAATAATTGCGCGCGATTTTTTAATCCCTGAACTCAAACGGGACTATCACATGGAAGACCTGGAATGGAAAGAAGCCTATACAGACCTTATTCTCAAGTATATCAAAGAAGAAGGTGTGAGACAATTCAAACGTCAATTGGAAAAGGTATTTAGTCGGTTGAACCTTTTGCGCCTCTCGGGCAAGGAATGCAGTTGTAGCGTGGAACAACTGGAAGAATGGATTGATAAGCCTCCAAAACCGAGTTACCCGTCTTTCTATACTTAATCCATATAAGGAGTTTCTTGAACAATCGTTTCACTTATCTGAGGCAACGGTATCGTCATTTGATTTCCACCCCGGCTCATAATCATGGGGTGGATATCTTCCGACTTGCAAAGGCATCCACTCGACGAGGTATAAAAAGACGGACAACACCCTGGCGAGAATTTGGCCTGATACAAAAGGTCCATGGAGCCGTTTGGATATTTGTCCACCACCTTTTCAATCACGAATGGTTCTCTGAACGTAAAGGTAAAGACGAGAAAAAGAATAGCCAACGCGAGATACATATATATAGCAAGCTTAATCTTTCCAGCTAGGTAAAAGAATCACGCAACTGTAATTATGATTTTTTAGTTCTGCGCAATATTGATTCGTCTTTTCAAACAGCTCTTGGTTTTGCGATTCAAATCGTTCAATAAGCCGTATCATTCGGTCGTATTCCGCAATGGCCTGGTCTGCGAGATGAATCGATTGACTAAAATCCGTCGTATTTGCATCAAACCCAGGACGAAGACGGGTGACCTTCATGGTGTCAAATGCGGCCACATACTTGTTTGTATAATTCGCCTCATATTGTTGGTTGATGTATTCCTGAAACTGGTCTATTCCAAGAAAACGAGACCCATTCGGGTCAATGACTTGTGTATTCATAAAACGTTCATCTACGTTGACGGATACCTTGTAGATGAGCAAGTCCTTCATGTAGGTGGTAATACGGTCTAAGACAACAAATAAACGTTTGATGTTGGTGGTGACGTATCGAAAGGTCCGCTCAAACGTTTCTTGTTCCGTTTCAGCGACCTTTTGAATAACCTGAAAACTCACATCCAATACGGCGTGTTGCTTTTCTAAATCGCCTCGTGTCTTTTCCACCTTTTTCGCATACTCCTCATAACTTTCTTCCATATTTCGATTGACCGAGATGAGGCCATCGATGGATTTGTCAAAGGCTTTGTATTTTTCAGACTTTAGCACGTTCGTATAGGGACTCAAACAATCGATAAAATTAGTCTGTATGCTCTGAAAAGCCGTTTCGTTTACACTTGGATTGATTAATCCGTTGAAAAAAAGGATGGAGGGGTGACATTTTTGATTTTCCCAATCCAGCCATAATTCACTTTGTGTCATCTTAAAATAAACAATAAGGATGAGCGTGCACACGATAAAGAGGACAATGACTCCACTCATGTCTGTCCCCTTGTTGCCTGCGTTAGAGACAAACAATTGATTGATACGTTGAATATCCTCTGACATATTGTAATACACCAATACTATTTTATAACGGTTCTTTTCCGAATCATCTATCTCTATGTTTTGACGTAGTCCTTGATATGGTTGAAGATGTTGAGCATTTCCCCTGTAAAAGTGGTCACCTTTGTATTCAGTTGAGCCTTTGCCTCTGATTCTGTTCCATAAGTGGCATTCAAGCTCTGAATACTTGTGTTGGTCCTATCATAACGGCGGTTCAAGAACTCGCTTGTATTGGAGACCGATTGGTTCAATCGGGTCATGTTGTTGTTGAGTCCATTGATAGACGTGGTCATTTGTCCAATCGAGCTTGTGGATAAATCCGTGACTTGTTTCTCTATCATGTCTGTGGTATATTGTGACACACATGCGCCGAAATTCTTGGTAGAGGTATCGTTGGGCATGTAGAGCGACCCGATGAACATATTCAGTGGATTGCACCTGCGATTGAGCCAGTCCTTTTGAAGGTCTATCTTGGTTTGCACGTAATAGAAATACAGATAAGACGCGAAGAATACAAACAATACCACATTACGATGTTGTTCGTCCTCACCCGACATATATGTATTTGAATATAAAAAAAAGATTATACGTATGTATAATGGCACTCATTCAATCCTACTATCAACAGCTCACAGAGTATCAAAAGAAATACGGTCCCCGCACATTTCTTTTGATGCAAGTGGGTAGTTTTTTTGAAGTGTATGCGAAAACAGAAGACCACTACATTCAAGAGTTTTCAAGAATAGGAGACTTGAAAATTGCGGCAAAGGGTGAACATTACATGGCGGGTTTCCGTGATTACCTTTTGGACAAATATACCCTGAAACTCAACGAGGCAAACTACACCACGGTCGTTCACGTGCAAGAAGAAGTCGGCGGCGTCATTCGACGGCGCGAACAGGCGGTGTATAGTCCAGGGACCTATTTTCTAGAGGAAGACGTTCGTCTCTCTAACCATGTATGTTGTCTATGGATACACCAAACGAAGCGAACACCTAGCACCCTGTTGTTTGGCATTTCGACCATGGACATTTATACAGGCAAGGTTCATGTGTATGAATATCAAGAATTGTATTATCAAAACCCTACCACCTATGACTCGGTAGAGCGTTTCTTGTCTGTCTATCATCCGAGTGAAATGGTGATTGTCCATAACATGGACCAGGACATTGAAACGATTGTCCAGTATTTGTCCAAAGGCGTTCGAAAGGTGGTTAAGATTTCTCTTTCGTCCAAGGAGGAGTGGGCTTTACAGGCATCCAAGTGCGAGAGTCAGAGTTATCAATCGCTCATCGTGGAAAAGTTTTATCCCGCTTTGTCTCGACAGCTGATAGAAGACCTTTTGTTTGAAAAGGCCATTGCCTTTCAATCCCTTTGTTTCCTCTTGGAATACATTCAAGTTCACAATCCTGCCTTGACCCGGCATATTTCTGAGCCCGAATTAGAGACCCCAAACACGATGGTCCTCGCGAATCATTCCCTGAAACAACTCAACATGATAGATACCGACTACAAAGGAGACTATTCGAGTGTGTCTCGGTTTCTGAACACGTGTCGAACTCGCATAGGAAAACGCGAATTCGACCGTATGCTATTCCATCCATCCTTGGACCCCGAAAAGTTACAGCAATCCTATGACATGACCGAACATTGTTGCGCCAAAGCGTATTCGTGGTCTTCTATGTTGTCTCGGATTTGTGACATCGAGAAGGTCTATCGTAAAATTGTCTTGGGAAAGGCGACTCCTCATGATTACTCTCAATTGTATTCCACCTGTGTCTTGATAGAAGAACATTGGCCGAACGATGAGATATGGTCGACCTTTTGCGACAAGACTGAAACCCTCGAAGAATTGCACCAAGTCCAAGAGAGATTAACGCGTTTTTTTGACATGGAACAGACGATTCATAAACATGTGCTTGACGATACGTGTGATACACTCATACGCCGAGGGATAGACGTAGACCTCGACCAGGCAACCAAAGACAAGCTAGAAAGTCGTCTGAAGTTCAACGCGATTCAGGATTGTTTAAACCATATCTACCAGTTCAAAGACCCCAAATGCGAACAAGCCTTTGCCTTGCACGAAACCGACAAATCGGGGTCTTGTCTGGTGATTACCAAGCGCAGAAAAGCAGTGATTGAAAAGTCCCTCAAGAAAACCGTAGACCTGACCTTTTTTTCAGACTATTCCAAGAAAGAAGAAACCTTTACATTTTCATTGGACAAGATAACCTTTCGCGAACACAATGGTCAGAAATACGAGGTGGTTTCCGAAGAGCTCTCCTCCCTCACGCACATGATGATAAAAACAGAATACGATTTTCTACAGCACTTGACACGTGTCTACAAAGGGATTCATGCACAAATGAACTTTTCGTATCGATATCTGATTGCTTGTATTCAAAAGATGGATGTCTATCATACCAAATGCGAAATTGCGAAACAATACCATTATTGTAAACCCGTTCTGGAAAAACAAGAATGCTCCTTTTTGCGTGCCAAGAAGATGAGACATGTTCTCATCGAACACCTGGAAAAACAAGAGGCTTATGTGCCGAATGACGTGGAGCTTGGACCCAAAGGTATCTTGTTGTTTGGCACGAATGCGGTTGGAAAAACGAGCTTAATCAAGTCGATTGGGATTTGTATCATCCTGGCGCAGGCCGGACTTTATGTTCCGTGCGACGAGTTTGTCTTTTGTCCATACGAGTATTTGTTTACGCGTATCATCGGAAACGACAACATGTTTAAAGGACTCTCCACCTTTGCGGTCGAGATGAGTGAACTGCGCGTCATTTTACAAAAAAGTAATGCCCGTTCTCTGGTGTTGGGTGATGAACTTTGCTCTGGGACCGAGAATGACTCGGCGTTGAGTATTTTTATGGCGGGCATCGAACATTTGTATGCTGCCAAAAGCAGTTTCATTTTTGCCACACACTTTCATGCGATACAACATTTCAAAGAAATCAAAGAGATGTCGAACCTTTGTCTCATGCACTTGACGGTGCGTTACAATCCAGAACTTCAGAAGTTGTTCTATGGACGCACCTTACAAGAAGGTGCGGGTGAAAGCGTCTATGGTCTCGAAGTGTGTAAATCGTTACAATTGCCAGAGGCGTTCCTCGAACGAGCTTATGCCTTGCGAAATCGGGTAACTCATCATACCTCCATCTTGACCCTCAAACCCTGTCGATACAACCGAGACAAAATTGTGACCGTATGCGAATTCTGTAAGAAAGAAATGGGCACAGAAACACATCATCTACAGTATCAAAAAGATGCCGTCCAGGACTACATCGGAACCATGGAGAAGAATCATCCTTCCAACCTCGCAAGCATTTGCGAAACATGCCACAAGCACATCCATGCACTCAATCTGGTCTACGAGAAACGTAAAAATATAGACGGAAGCTATTCCATTCTCTTATTAAAAGGTTAAGGAACGAACCAGTGGTTAAGTATTTTTATTCATGGATATGAAACCAACATAGGTCACTTTCTGTGTGTTCGAAAAAGTATTCAATCTGTTTTAAGAAACAATACTCCTGAACAATATTGAAATTGGGACTATCGTAAAGACATTCCCAGGTATTGTAATGAATACTACTATCCAGTATGCAAAAGGAGAGTTCACGAATGCCTTCGCGGGCAATTGATTCATGTTCTTGTAGCCATGGAATCACCTCTGACTCGAACTCATCTCGATGAATACGCATGTCGTAGACGGGTCGCTTGGCTTTCAAGTCATTCGAATTCACCTGGTCTTTGTGTTCTTGGGCAGAATCGTAGCACTGCATACAGTAGAGGAGATTGTTGTCGTGTATATAACAACCGCATCCTTCCCACTCGTAGCTCTCTTGTAGCGTGCCTCCGTGATGCTCCAGAAAGAAAGGGTTTTGGACGTGTCGAAACACGCCGTCATCGTGCTGATAGCACCACACAAATTCGCCCTCGATGTCTCCTGTGTAATAAGACATTTTTTGATTCCAATTAAGTATTTGAATACGTTCAATTTTAAACGATTAAACTAGTGATATGGAATGCACGATATGTTACGAAACGTTTCTTACACCTAAAACAAAAAAGGAATTTTTAACCTTATTGAACGAGCACGAAACGGTGGATCATTTTTTAAATCGAGTGATGACGCCAACCTACAATACCACCTATACTTGTTCTACGCAAAATTGTGAACGTTTATTTTGTAAACAATGCTGGACTACGATAAAGACGAAAGGATGTGTTCCAAGTTATTCTCATTATTTTACATGTCCTTTTTGTAGACA
>Ga0164294_10001592_pt1 | contig 20987 bp, 20 predicted proteins | sample GEODES005metaG_FD_111479 | JGI IMG/M metagenome (GOLD analysis project Ga0164294, IMG submission 111479) | Oligotrophic lake water microbial communities from Sparkling Lake, Wisconsin, USA - GEODES005 metaG | ecosystem: Environmental > Aquatic > Freshwater > Lake | place: USA: Sparkling Lake...
CCGGCGAAAGGGGGATCGAGTTAACGTGTAAAACAATGATGTTAGCAATGGAAAGCCTACTCTCTTAACTTTTATGGGTCAAGATAGGGGCTCTAAACCTAAAAAAGACCCCTTGCAGCCATCTAGTTACATTATGAAACTCTGGCTCAATGACACGAAATATTACACGCCCATTGAAAAATCATATAAGTTATTGATTTATATAGTTATTTTACGAGCCTGGTTTTCTGTGATCGGTCTGTTGTTCAACAATTCGGCCAAATCTGCAGGCTTGTAGATCGGCAAGCCATTGAGCACATGACCATGCAGCCGATCGTCATCGTCCCTAAAGCCCACCACCCGAATTTCGGAGCTGGTGACCATGGCCGACGCCAATTGCCTTCCGGCACTGCCAGCACCGTAGATGAGCGCCTGAGGCAACGCCGCCTTGCGCAGCTGCTGGTGGTACAGCCCACCCAACCACACCCGCGCCGCAGCGCGCGAAGCCCCCACCAAGAGCAGCAACAAAATGGGCTGAATCAAGCCCACCGTGCGCGGCACGCCATCCACACCCCAGAAGGTAAAAATAGCTGCAAAAGCCAAGCCATACAACAGCATGGCGCGCACCAGTGCCATCATGGCCGGCAATCCGCTGTAGCGAAAAATACCGTGGTAAAGCCCTGAAGTAATGAAAATCGGTAAAGCCAGCACCACAGCTGCCAAGGCAGGCCAAACCGCCGACCCAGACAGAGGCACAAAATCGCCAGCACGCAGGTAAAAAGCCAGCCATACCGACAGAATGCAAAGGGATACATCCAACGCAAGCACAACACCGCGCTTGACTGCACGTGGCAGCGCCAAAGCAGGTGCGGCAAAACGGCTCAAAGTACGAATCATGGTTTCACCCATGATGTGAAATCCCCCGAGTCCCGATCAAAATTATTCTTCATTTGTGTATTTTTTGAATTTACCTTCAGCGGCTTCACCCGGCGCGAAACTCATCCTAAAGCACCAACACAGCCAGAATTAATTGGGATCTGACCCCAATTAATTTAGCGCTCAACCACCCGCCCTAACTGTTCTTCTTGTTGCGCTGTTTTATGCACAACATAACTCAGCAAATACCGCCTGAAATCGGTCGAAGCCCGGTTGTCAACCGTGAAGGCAGCCCAATCCAAAACATCCAGATAAATGGCAGGCAAAGAAGCCTCAATCGGTTTAATACCTTTGTATTGGGCATCGCGAATGGCTGGCGTTGACTGTGCAGGTATCACAACGACCTGATCACATTGATCGCAGACACCCACCAATATGACTGCGCGAAGCCTTTCGCATCACTGAAAGGCACATCACGCCGCTTGAAGGTAGTCGCGACCAAGCCGCCGCATGGTTGGCACAGCGCCCGACCTTTTTCATTTTCGATAAAAAATCTCATGATCCCCAAATCACTGATGAACACTGATAAACATCGTCTGCGGCTCCAAAAAGTAAAACTTGATGTACCACCCCTCTCGCGTGAGTTAGTGCACCTCAATGTCTGCAGCCAAATGATGGGCTGAACAAGTGTAGTCACCACCCCTTGAACGCTTAATGATGTCCACGACAGCTGCTGCAGTTACCGCCCCGGTGCTCAGTAAATTCTTGATCTCGATATCACCACGCACCTCATGACCATAGTCGCCAGCCAAAACCATGATGGACGTCTCGCACAACGCATGCACTACGGCTGTGCGAAATTAATCGGGATCTGACCCCAATTTTTCAAAACGGCCAAAACCAAGGGCAACTGACCTAGACGTACAACGCAGAAAATCAAATGACTGCCTACAGCTTTCACGCGCACCCCCTCAAGCACATCAACCCAAGCCTTAAACACACCGAGGCCTGGCGCTAAATCGTTGGCCGCAGCATCGAGCTGCGCGGCGTATTTCCGCGCTTGAGCCGCACCCCACTGCCGAGCTGTATAACGAACAATTTCTGCAAGTTCGTTCTGCGCCTCAAGCGCATAGGCAAAAGATCTCTTCACTGCACATCCAACTCTCGCAGCGCCTCTTCGGCGATCTCAGTGGCGCTATTGAGCGATGCGCCACTTTGCTGCGCATTGGCAAGGCGGTTTTGCAGCAAGACCCTCAGTTCTTGCACGGCGATCTGCTCATCAACAGGAAACAATCTTTCGATCGCAAAGTTCTTGATACTTTTGCCCTCCAAGGCGGCCATGGCCTTCAGGGCTTGATGCTGCTGAACAGTGATATCGATGGTAAGACGGCTCATCATGCGACCTTATTGAGTTCAAAACGCATAAAGGCTAACACAAATGTGGGTTTGTGGTTGATGAAGTGATTGTGTAGTCCATCAGACGGCAATGTGACAAATATGTTAGGCCGAGTCAAAGATCGTTTTGTTCAGTAAAGCGTCCTGAACCACTGCCCACCCCCATCACCCGCCACTCCCATCACCCGCCGCACCACCTCACACGCCCTTGTCCACCTCGGCCTGCGTCAACGTCGGGGCACCAAAAACATGATGGACGTCTCGCACAACGCATGTACTACGGTTGTGCGAAATTAATCGGGATCTGACCCCAATTTTTAGGGATCTGACCCCAATTTTTTGATGGACATCTCGCTCAACTCTCGCACTTTAGGTCATAACGAGGCACGAAAAGATCCATCCCCCGCCGTCATCGCGAGGCACGAAGCGATCCATGGATTGCCGCGCTCCGCTCGCAATGACAGGAAAAATCGGGATCTGACCCCAATTTTCCAATTTTCTTGCCAAAACGCACCATCGATAAAGTGGTCCGCGTGCTGGGCGCCCTGCCCCCCTGGGCAGCCACGGCCACATTCACCTCGGCCAAGGCCTGCAGCACCATCTCTGCCAAACGCTTGGTCGCGCCCATGATGTTGGTGGGGCGCACAGCTTTATCGGTGCTGATGAGTACAAAGTTACGCACGCTGTTGCGCATGGCGGCTTCGGCGCACACGCGGGTGCCCCACACGTTGTTGCGCACGCCCTCGGCCGGGTTGTGCTCCACCAAGGGCACATGCTTGTAGGCGGCCGCGTGGTAAACCGTGTGCGGCTTCCAGGTGTCCATGATCTCGTGCATGCGCACTTCATCGCACACCGAGGCCAGCAAGGGTACGATTTCAACGCCACCAGCTTGCACCACAACACGGTCACCCCCGACTTGATCCGGGGTCCAGTCCTCCGCCACGGCCGCTTGCAACTCTTGGTGAATCTGGTAAAGCGCAAATTCGCTCATCTCCACCAACAGCAACTGCTTGGGGTTGGTCTTGATGATCTGGCGGCACAACTCGCTGCCAATGCTGCCCCCCGCCCCCGTCACCAGCACGGTTTTGCCATGGGTGTTCAGGTTGAGCAGCAATCCATTGGGCTTGACCGGCTCACGGCCCAGCAGGTCGTCAATGTCCAGTTCGCGCACATCGCTCAGGCTCACCTTGCCGGTGGCAATGTCGCTCAGGCCCGGCAAGGTGCGCACCGCCACCTTGAGGGGTTTGAGCGCATTCAAAATCTCATTGCACCGCTGGCGCGACACCCTGGGCAGCGCCAGCAGCACGTCGGTGATCGGCCTGTCATTCAACAATTCGGCTAAATCTGCAGGGTTGTAGATCGGCAAGCCATTGAGCACATGACCATGCAGCCGGTCGTCATCGTCCATGAAGCCCACCACCCGAATTTCGGAGCTGGTGACCATGGCCGATGCCAATTGCCTTCCGGCACTGCCAGCACCGTAGATGAGTGCCTGAGGCAAAGACGCCTTGCGCAGCTGCTGGTGATACAGCCCGCCCAACCACACCCGTGCTGCAGCGCGTGACGCCCCCACCAAGAGCAGCAACAAAATGGGCTGAATCAAGCCCACCCTGCGCGGAACACCCTCTACGCCCCAAAACATGTAAATGCCCGAAAATAGCAGGGCATACAGCAACATGGCCCGCACCACAGCCATCATGGCGGGCAAGCCGCTATAACGAAAGATCGCGCGATAAAGACCCGATGTGATGAAGATAGGCAAAGCCAACACCACCGACACCAGGGCTACCCACATGAGAGGGCCCGAGAAAGAAACCCATTCACCCAATCGTAAATAAAACGCCAGCCAAACTGAAAGGACACATAGGCCCAAATCCAGCGCCAACGCCATTGCGCGTTTGGCTGGACGTGGCAGCGCTAAGACTGGAACTGCAAAACTACTCAAGGTTCGGATCATGCTTTCACCCATGATGTGAAATCCCCCGAGTCCCGAGTCTTGACTTTTAACAGGATGCTTGCTTGTTTTCAAATCACGAATATCTGTAGGCGTCAGTTCAAAATATATAAAATCAAAAAGCAGAAATGCTTAAAGGGCTTTTAATTATGCAAATGGGTTGCCAGCTCTTGACGGCACAATTCGATCGCCACAAGGGGCACATTGGAAAAAGGGCATTTTACTTTATACCAATTGAATAACATCATCCGATGTATTGATATTTATCAAGATTTTTTGTACGCCTGCCAAGCCCTTATCGCGGGACAAAATAGAAATAAACGTGAGAAAAAATAGGTTTTTAGCAAAAGAGATTGCCTTTTTATTTACACCAAGACCGAGACATGAATAGATCTCACTAACATGCTTTGTCCATCATTTTTAAGGCTTGCAACACTATCATTCCCTCAGTGGGGTAGTAAGCTTTTTCGAGCACCCGTGATGTTGGCGCTGGGGAAAAAGGCAAAGTCACGCGAACAGGTGATTTTTTCATTAAAGAAGGAGTGACACGTTCAACCACGCTTGCGATAACCTCACCAGCCATTCCGCAAGGGCTCCAACCGCCATCAACCACCAACAGGCGGCCGGTTTTTGAGACAGAAGCAACGATACTGTCAGGAGAAAAAGGATTCAGAACACGCAGATCAATCACCTCAGCAAGAACACCTTGCAGTTGAAGTTGCTCAGCCGCTTGGTTAGCGAGCCTTGTTGAATATCCTGAAGCCACAATCGTCAAGTCTGTTCCTGACCGCAAGCACTGTGGTTGCTCTGAAGCCAATGAACGCTCAATTACTGGTGGTAGGTCATCTTCAAGGTCATAGAGCCAGCGGTCATCAATAAAGATCACTGGATCCGGACACAAGACAGATGCAATCAGCAAATCACGCGCATCAGCCACCGTAGCAGGCATGACAACTCTTAGGCCCGGAACATGCGCAAACCAAGCGTGCAATGCCTGGGAGTGCTGAGCACCTTGTTCCCCCCCGCGATTGATAATGGTCCTTATGGTGAGCCCTGGACTTGCTTGACCTCCGACCATATGCGACCATTTTGCAGCCTGATTCACAACCGCATCCATCGCATACAGCATGAAGTCCATGCGAGGGTGTACCACAATAGGCTTCATGCCTGCTAACGCTGCTCCCACTGCGGCCCCAGTACAGGCCGATTCGGATACAGGCGTATCGATCACACGATGGGCACCGAATTTCTTGTCAAGATCGGTCATTGAATTGCCCACGTACCATGGACTCCAAAGCCCCTGTCCTATGACAAAGACTTCAGGGTACTTGTCCAGGAGATATTCAAACGCCGACAGCATGGCAGTGCCATAGTTATATCGCGTGCCACTCATTGCGTAACTCCAGTATCGGCGAACACCCTTGAGGTCAAAGCGGAAAGGGGGGGGTATGCATCAGCCTGAGCCATATTCCAGGCGTCGGCAACTTCTTTGGCCATTTCCTCCTCCATAGCCGCAAGTTGATCTGCATCGATGAGGCCCACAGCTTGCAAGCCAGCCACTAAACGTGCAATCGGATCGCGCTTGCGCCATGAATTGACATCTTCTGAACTGCGATTAACGCCGACATCAATGTCTTCCCGCCAGTCCACATGCCCATACCAGCGGTATGTGACCGCTTCCAAAAACCCAGGTCCCTTCCCCTCTCGTGCAAGAGAAATTAGGCGGGCTGCGGCTAAACGAACCTTGACGACATCGTTACCATCCACAACTTCGTACGGAATGTCATTTGCAGCCGCAAATCGCGCTGTCGACTCTTTTGGCTGCCGAAGTGAAATGTGCATGTGGCTTGCAAAAAAGTTGTTTTCTACAACAAAAATAGCTGGTGCTTTGAGCATCCTGGCCAGATTGAGTGACTCGTGAACGACCCCCTCTTCAACCGCACCATCGCCAAGATACGCTACGCCCACATCACCGCTGCCTTGCAGTTTTGCAGCTAATGCCGCACCTACGGCCAACGGGACGGTACCCGATACTATCGGAACAGAACCATAAAACCCGTTGGGTTGATCCCAAAGGTGCATAGAACCACCCATGCCTCTAGAAAGTCCGGTGTCCCTGCCCAATATCTCAGCAAACAGGCGGTGCAGACTGGAGCCCATAGACAATACGTGCGAATGCGAGCGGTGTGCACCAAAAACGCGGTCTGTCTTACGCAATTCCGCTGCTATACCCACGGCCACAGCCTCCTGGCCAACGCCAAGATGCACCGGACCACCAATAAGACCGTCACGTCGTCCGTCTGCCAAGCAGCGCTCAGCCAATCGAATGCGAAGCATCATTTGCAGTTGGGCCAATAAGGTCGGAGTATCTAGCCCAGAAACATCAATGGGATGTTGATATTGAGAAGGTTCGGCTAAGGAGCCAAATGACCAGTTATTCACTGTTTGTCTTTCTTGAATTTCGGTCGGAGTTGGTTAAAGCCGATCGGCTCCAAGCATTTCCTGAACCAATAGGAGGGGCAGTCAATTCGAATATGTTGGCGCACCAACATACGCATTGCCTTTACTATGATGTTTGTAGGGGTAAAAATTTTCTTCAATCTGTGCCCGATTTTTGATGCCAAGAATTGCAGACGCAATATCTCCTCGTCGCAGCACGGTGTTGATGGCGTACTGGGCACACGTAAGATTTTCAGATGCTGCCAGATCGGAAATTTCGGCTACCCTGCGCAGTGCCTTACGATACATTTCGCCCTGAAAGAGAGGCAAGCGAGCTCGACGGTCATCCACTGCAAACTTAGAACGAATATTGAATTTTCCCGTCAAAAGACCGTTGGCTAAAACGTTGTAAGCGACAACCCTTATGTCTTTTTCCTTAACCAATGCGGCCATCTCAGGCGAAATATCCTCGCCTAGCAGGTTCACTGGCAATTGCACAAAAGAAACCTTTGAAACTTCACACGCAGCCCGGACTTGTTCAGCACTGAAATTAGAGCAACCTATATGAACAATCTTGCCTGCGTCCTGGAGTCTGGTTAGAAATTCGAACGTGTCTCTAATCTCTGTATTGGGGTCAGGCCAGTGGATGAAATAAATAGGAATCCGATCGAGCCGCAGCCGACGCAAACTATTTTCTATTGCCCTTTGCAGATAGCGCGGAGAGCTATCCCTTGAAACGATAGCCCGCCCTCCAGCTCTTGATTCTGCCCACGACATGCCGCCCTTAGTGGCAATCACAAGATCATGACGCCTTCCACCAAGAATCTCAGCAAGGCGTGACTCTGACATGCCCAACCCATAAACATCGGCGGTATCGAAAAAGTTGAGCCCAAGTTCCAAAGACCTTATTACAGCACTTGTAATGTCGTGCACACTGACTTGGCCCCAGTCTGCGCCACCAAGTGGTTCGCATCCAAAACAAACTTTGGAAACTTCTGGAAGGCCAATCATTTATTATTATCCCTCTCTATTGTCATATTTAGGCCAGTGATATTTCCATAACCAATCAGTTTGAAAGCTGTCTCAATTAGGATTCGAATATCAAGTAAATACGATTGCTCCCTAACATATCTCAAGCGCAACTTGTTTTTTACGGGCTCAACTTCTACAAGATAACGGCTATCTACATCACCTGTTCCCAGCACAGAGTCCATGTCAGAGAAATAAAGTGAGGCGATATCAGTTATCCCAGGTCTCACAGACAGGATAAGCAACTCGTCACCTACATACTTATTGGTATAAAACAGCACCTGCGGACGAGGGCCGACAAGAGACATATCGCCGACCAGTACATTGATAAACTGAGGCAATTCATCCAGCTTGTACTTTCGGATAAACCTTCCGGTACTAGTCAGTCTTGGATCATCAATTGCAGTGGAAAATCCGCCCTTTCGTTCTGCGTCCATGACCATGGAGCGAAACTTGAGGATTTGAAATACACGACCGTTCCTGCCCGCACGCACTCCACGGTAAAAAACTGAACCGGGCGAGCCTACCTTGATCAAGGCCGTGATCAGCAGCAGGACGGGCGCAAGTATGAACAGGGCCGCAGCTGAAAGACCAATGTCTGTCAAACGCTTGGCAATTCTGTAAATCACTTTTTTGGCTGTCCCAGTTCGACGGTCATAATCCAGCCATACTTGCCGACAGCCTGCGTCGACAGCAAAGCACTGTCTATCGAATTAAAGATTGGAAGAAGGTAACGGAAGAGGAATGTCTTGCGAAATGGAACCAAGGCTAGCGCTGTCAAATGGAAAAATTTTACATCTACCCGCCCGAAATACTTGCGCATGATATCCAAGCTTTCAACGCCGAGTATGTGTTCAACTTCCCACTCTGTGCGCAGGTGCGGAGTTCGTCTGCGGTACCAGTGAATCAATGGATTGTGGCGCAGGGCCTCAACACACATCATTTTACCGCCTGGTTTCAAAACTCTTGCAAGTTCAGCCAGGGCTTTGTCAAGTTCCACATGATGCAGGGCACCATACTCAACAGCTAGATCGAAGGTGTTGTCTTCGAAGGTCATGTTTTCACCATCCATAGCAACGAATCTGCAATGGTCCGAAACATTGAACTTTTCGGCATTTTTGGTGGCATTTGCCACGCCTTCCGGCGAAATGTCGATGCCTGTGCAATCCGCCCCCATGGTGGCGGCGTAAATGCCATTTTCCCCATTGCCGCAGGCGAAGTCCAAAATTTTCTTGCCGGGCATGCAGTGCTGCTCAAGCCACTTGTGCTTGTGTTCTTCGCTTTTGACCACTACAGCGTAGTACTTCATGTTCGAAAAGTGGTATTCGAACTTTTCCTTGTCCTTGACTAGCTCCTCAAGGTTCTCAACCTGGGAAGCAGAGTGGGTATCCGCTATACGCTCAAATCCCTGCAGGATCTCACGTCGTTTGCGGGAGTGCTCTATTTCCTTAAGCTTACGTTCTTCCAATTTTACTTGTTCCATTGCTTTCGCCTTCTGTGTTGAGAAACCTTGTGCCCCTGGTTCAGGAAGCCACCATGTATTCTTCTATAGCGGTAGCGAGCATCTTTTCCATACGATCACCCAAAACTTCCATGCTCAGCATGGTTTTTGCGTATAGTAGTCCTCGTGCACCCATCTCAATTCGCCCAACTGCACCCCTCGCCACCAATTCACGCAAACCCACCACCATTGCCTGCGGGTTCTCAGCTTCAACACTTATGCCTGCACCCGAATCGTGTACGGGGTCATTAGGTGGATTACCCGAAAAAAGGATGGGACGAGCTGAGGCAAAATAAGCGCATAACTTATTGAGATTTAAACCAAACCGGTAGGACTTTGAATCAGTAATCGCAGCCACCAAGATGTCTGCGCCCCTTTGTATTTCCGGAATGCTAGATTTCGGTATAGGGGCCCTGAGTTCCAGATTGCGCAATTTGTAGGACAGCACTTCTTCCTCAACTGCATCCTTACGAACCCCTCCACCAATCACAATAAATCGAAAAGTTGTGTCTTCTTCATCCTGCAAAAGTTTTGCAGCTCGAATAATTGTAGTTACATCGTGATCAAGACCAAAACCTCCGACGTACATAACGATTAGCTGCCGGCCTTCTCCGCCGTCGTATGCCACATCCGGGGTATAGGGAGTAAGATCAACACCGTTTGGGATGCAAACAATCTTGCAAGGATCGCTACCACTTGCAGCAACATGTTCCGAGAGGTGGGGCAAAGTTGACGAAATACAGGCTGCTTTTGCATATAACTTTTTTTCAATGTAACGGAATCCATGGTAGAAAAGGCTGTTTTTCGATAAGCCGCCAATATCTACCAACGCATCTGGCCAGACGTCGCGTACTTCAAAAATAAAAGGCACGCCATAACGCTCGGCAAGTCTAGCAGCCGCCCACCCGGTCAATAAGGGAACCGAAGGACCGAGCACCACATCCGGATTATCGTCCAGCTCTTTTGAAGCCTGAAAGATCCGTCTGACGTTGTCCAACATATTAAGGCCACGCCCAACTCCATTCCCGCTGTAATGTCGTGTCTTGAGCCAGACCACACGGATACTATCCACCATCTCAACTCGCCAGAGTTCATGTTCATCAAGCAGCTCTGTATGCTTGAAATGACAGAAACTATTCGCAAAGAATGTAACCTCGTGCCCTCTACGGACCAACTCTCTGGAAAAGTCATGAGTACGAGTTGACTGCCCCCCTGGCTGATCATAGGCTGATAGATACCATATTTTCATTCGAGTACGCTTTTAAACTATTTAATTTAAAATTTTTGGAATTGCATTGATCACTGGAATCACCTTATCGAAGTCCATGCCAATCGCATCCAGATACCACTTAATATTGGGATAGCGTGGGCGGTTCTCATCTTCCACACGCACCAGTGCTTCTTCGCGGGTCATGTCACCCTCGCGGATCTGATTGCTGCGGAACGTGTCGTGTTCGGTGAAGCCCGCAACGGTGTAATAGATGTAGTTGTAAATGGCTGCTGTTCCATCGCCAATACGCCATGTTGTGTTGGTGTCTGGGGCTTTTTCCCAGTCGTATTGGTTGATCAGTGTGTCGTCAATGGTCTTCTCGTCCCAACGCCAGTAGTCAAAGATATGGTAATAATCCGTCTTTTTATTGAAGCTGCGGTAATACTCGCCCGACAAGGTGTCCCACAGCGAACTGTTGAAATAGCCTGGGCTTTGCGACATGGCCTTGAGACGCAGCCACTGATAACGCAGCTGTTTCATCGCACCACTCGAATAAACCTTCTCTTCTTCAAAGTCGGGGGGGACGCCCAAGAATCCCGCCTTGAAATGCGTCACCTCAAGGGGGTTGACGCCCCACAAGTTAAGAGAGATACCGGTTTGTTGTTTGACCGTTTCCACATGGCGGAAGAAGTGTTTATCTCCCGCTGTAAGAATACTCACCATGCCCAAGTGCGGCGACTTCAGCCAGGCCTGCAAGTTCTTGGCAATATTGCGGCGCTTGAGCGCAATGTCGTCGGCCACGATGATGTTCTCAATACCCATCTCGGCGCACATGCGGCTGATGTTGCGGCGGCCCAAATCTGTCACCATGCCCCAGTCATAGGTATAGGTAATCGGCTTCATCTTTAGCTCTTTAGCAATCAAGTGCAGGCCGTAGCAACTGTCCCGACCACCCGAAAACGGCACGATGCAATCGTCGCCATGCGCTCGCCTGAAAGGCTCCACCAAGTTGAACAGCTGTTCAACAGGTTTGGGACGGTTGCGGGGTTTGTAAGTGTGGCAATAATTGCATACACCCGCCTCGTCAAAGCGAATGTAAGACATCGTCTCGGGCAAGATGCAACGGGTACAGCGGCGCACGGTGTAGCGCTTGTACTCCAACATCGCCTCTTCGGCCTTGTGCGTGCCCAGACTGGGTATCAGATTGGTGGTGCGTTGGGCATGCTCATGAATGATGGGCTCAGCGTCCATGGCCGGAATGTCAATCACTACACCCTCATCACGTATTTGCGTCACATCTTCACAATTCAACTGCGTCAGTGGGTATTTTTCTGATGCAAAGTAATGCGCACCCTGCTTGGTGCCGTGGTACAGGCTGCCATTGTTTGAAAACAGACACAGCTTGCCCAACTTTGGCAAGGCCAAAGCGCAGGCTACCACCCCCTCACACAAACCCAACACCCGCTCAGCCACACCGTCAACTGGCCCGCCTTTTTCCAAATGCTCAGCTGCAATAGCCGCAATGATTTCGGTATCGATCTCTTGGTGCCGTGTTTTATCGACCTGCGACCACAAATCCGAGTCATTCACCACAATGCCGTTATGGATCACACACACACCATCGCGGTACACCGGCTGGTTGTCGCCAAGGCCGTTGGTGATCAGGCGGCTGTGCCCCATTACCAAGCCGGCAGTCGATGTGTTCACATGTTTTAACAAAGCGGTTATCGATTCGTTGGCACGGTGCAGGTCATATCCGTTGTTGATGCTGATGAACAAGCCACTTGAGTCTTTGCCACGCTGCTCTGAATGCTGGGCCAACAAACCCAAATCTTCCTTGTTGATAGGAGTATTTGATATAACCCCGAAAATTCCACACATAACTATCGCCTCAAGGTAATTGATTTTTAATATTGATCACTTTGAAATCAAACTTAAAAAGTTGACTCCCAACACGACCGCATTTGCTGCCATAAAACAAGCTGACGCAGGTGCCCGGTAAAACACAGACCGCGATGATTTTTTGCTGTGCAAAAATGTAAAAAAATCATCTACTAAGCACGTTTTTGTAGAAATTTATTAATTTAGCCTCTTCCACCGACCAGTTGTAACGCTCATGCACAGCGCGTCGGCCGTTTTCACCCATCTGCCGGGCTTCATCGGGGTGCTGTACCAGAAAGTCAATCGCATTGGCGATAGCAGCGGGGTCCATCGGGTTTACACAAAGGCCGCACTGATTGCCCAGCACAATCTCGCGCCACATGGGAAAGTCAGAAGCGATCACCGGAATACCAGCCGCCATGTACTCAAACATCTTGACGGGCAATGCATCCAGGTAATTGATAACCGGGTGCAATGTGACCAACCCCGCCACCGATCTGCCCAAAACCTGACGTACCCCAGCGCGGTCCACAAAACCCTGCTCATTGACCGCAAGCCAGCCCGGCATAGCCTTGCAAGCCTGCTCCACCACTGGTTCGAAAAAAAGGCCACACAAATTCAAGCGGACACCGCTTTGCACCAGGCTCATGGCCTGCACCACCTCGGCAATGCCACGGATGCGACCAATACCACCCACGTAACACACCTCGCCGGCTTTGTCGGCCCAGGACACTTGGGCATCCAACTCACCCAACAGCGGGAAATTGTTGATATCAACAGACCGGGGATTGATCGCCAAAAACTTGTCTCGAATATAGGGTGTGGCGGCAATGACGCCATCAAATTGTCTGCAAGCCCATGACTCATAAACGCCAAGCAGCTTGGACAGCGTCCACAGCGCTGGCTTGTTGAGGTATGGCTTACCCAACATTTGCTTAGGCACATCCTCATGCGAATCAAACACCACCCGCTTGCCCATCCGCTTGAGCTTAAGGCCGATGGGGATCAACTCGGGATCGTGAAGGTGATACAGGTCTGCATTTAACGTTCGAGCTTTTTGAAACACTCGCATTGGTGCGTTTTTGATGCGGTCAAAACGGCCCTTTGATACGCCGACGTCGTGAATATGCACACCAAGGCCCTTTTCATCGGCCATGCCATCGGCCACAACTAACGAAACTTTGAAATCGGCAGACGCCAAGGAGCGGCACATCTTGTGATAAATGCGGATGTCGCCACGGGGGTGTGCGGAAGTGAGATGGATGATGTGAGGAGCCATGACTTTTTTGATGGGATTTTTTTATCAACATTAAAGTTACTTATGTGTTGAATTGGGATGTGCAGAGCGGAGAAAAAAAAGAATAAGCAAGGACATTCCGAAACCGTGGCTCAATAGGGCCGTGGGCAAATCAGCACTTGTCAATAGCACCTGAGATGGCACAATCATTGTTGCTATTGCAACCCAAACTGGAACGCCATTTCTAGCTAATGAATCAACTAACCTGAAAAGTAGACCAACCAAAATACCATAAATAAGCACTCCAAAAATGCCTGCATGCATGTAACCTGTTGCCAAGAAAGAATTGTTTGCCCAGCCTCCTGTGCCAACGTAATCGCCAATCAGCAATGCTGGACTGGTAGTATATGGATAATTAATAAAATAAGAAGTTATAGAATTTGACCAGTATACAAATGGATTAACGGAAAAAAATTCATAATAATCAAATGTTAATTTAGCCGGCACGAAAAATACACGACGAATGAACATTGAACTTACAAGAATTTCCTCGTGAATAAAGTATAATAAAATAGAAATAACCACACCCAATGACATACTTGCAGGAACAATAAATAATGCTCTGGTTTTCCTAAACCAAACCCACAAAAAAACAATTAAGATGGGATAAAAAAGGACTGCTTTATGAGAACTTATACCAAACCAAAAAATATGCAATCCGAATACAAGCCCCGCTAATAAATAATTTTTTCGCCAAAGTGCCAAGGCCAAAAGGACAGGCCCAAATATTTTTGTCACCCACACATTTAAATAGCTCATGAAACCTTGGTCAATGAGATCCCCCACATCATCTCTAAAGTCATAGACGAGTGTCAAGTCCAAATTAAAATACCTTAAACCACCAACAGCAAGCATCCAAACAGTCACAACTATGATCCCTGAGAACAAAATAACATTAACAATATTCCATCCCAAACTGATATATACAATGTTAATCGGTTTACCGTGTCGAAATACATATATTAAAAAAACTGAAATTAATATAATATATAAATTTTCTCTATCAGCATAAGCGAGGCCATAAAAAATTAGCAACGGACAAAGAAATGAGAACAACCAAAAATTAATCAAATAATCAGATGGCTTTATTAATATCTTTGGCGACACATAAATCAAATAAAAATATATAACCCAGGATTCAATATAATTCAATAAATCAAATTTAAATAAATAATTTTCGTAGCCAAATACAGGAACAACAAATCCAACATACGCCAACTCAAGAGAACATCTTAAAAATATAGCAAAAAAAACAAACCAATATGGTTGTACTATTTTTATTTTAGTTTTTAATGGCTTCATTTATTTATTTATTATTACTTGATTCGAACTAAAAATTTTGAGAATCAAGCCATCTGGAAATATTTATCCACCGCCACATTTGTAAGTTGAATTCATTTTTACCCTCTAGCACCTTATTAAAATATTTTATTTTTTTATTTTTAATAATTAAATTTGAATCCGCATTATTATTAAATATCACTCCAATCCGATCAGACATTCCAATTAATAAGTCTTTATCTGAAGTTGAAAAACCTATTTTATCCTTTCGATCTAGAATATCATTCGGCACAATGCCTCGCATTGCTTCACGAAAAACATTTTTCGTGATGCCTTTATTTGAAATCAAAAAATCCTCAGGCATTGATAGCAATAAATTGACCATATCTATGGTCAAAAAAGGCGTTCTACTTTCAATACCAAATCTCATCGAATTTCTATCTCCATGGCGTAACAGCCTTGGTATACCTCGATTAGTGAGCGCAAAACCAAGTTCAGCCATAACACGACGCCCTTTTGCATTAATTTCAGGTCGTATTCTTGGTTTTTTAAAAGCAACACCTTTCTCCGACAAGATGTCGGTATTAATCCAATCAGGGATAGAACTTTTCCCATCGATCTTACGCAAAATTTCATAGAAAGGGCCCTCCGTCATTTCGGCGGCAAGATATTTTGCGGCCATAATGCGGCTACGCCCTGGCCACGCTGCCCAGTTGTTTAAAAACTTCCACCCATCCAGTACTTGGCCAGACTCCAGCAAACTTCTCAGGCGTTGCCCGGGGTAGCCTATGTACCCAGCCAACATTTCATCGGCCCCCTGACCATCCAGAGTGACAGTGATGCCATTTTCTCGGGCCAATTTAAACACGCGGTACTGGGCATAAATGCTGGTGCTCCCAAATGGCTCACCTTGGCTGCGGATCATGTCATCCATATCACGGGCGAGTTCTGCAGGGGTCACCCGTACCTTGTGCGATATGGCTCCCACATGGGCATTGACTATGTCGACCCAATGTTCTTCATTCACATCGCTGCCTTCTGCAATGAAGCTGAAGGTGTGAATGGGCATATCTGGCTCTAAATGGCGCATAGCGCACACCACGGCCGACGAGTCAATGCCGCCCGACAAGGCAGCCCCCAAAGGAACATCGCTTCGAAGGTGCAATCGAATGTTTTGCAAAAACTGCTCGCGCACTTGCTCCACCGCATCGTTAAAGTGCCAACCTGGCCGCTCTTTCACTTGGGGCTGCCACCAGCGCTGCAAGTTAGTGCGCTGCCCAGTTACGGTATTTATTTGCAGCCAGTGCGCTGGTGGCAGGTGATGCACCCCGGTGTAAAAGGTATCGGGAGTAGTGTCGTAGTCGCCGTGCACAAGGTAATCGTAAGAGCGCTGCCAGTTCAAAGTCGGTTTACCGGGCAGCAGCTCCAGCAAGGCGGGCAACTCCGAGGCAAATGCAAATTGGCCATCCGCAGCCGAGTAAAAGAACGGCTTGATACCGAATGCGTCACGCACGCAAGTCAGAGTGGCATTGATTTTGTCCAGCACGGCAAAGGCAAACATGCCTACCAAGCGTGGCAAGCAAGCCACGCCCCACTGTGCCCATGCAGCAAGCAACACTTCGGTGTCTGAGTCCGATGAAAAGCTGTGGCCTATGGCCTGAAGCTCAGTGCGCAGCTCACGGTAGTTGTATACCTCTCCATTGAAGACAATCGCCCAGCGCCCATCTCGGGAATGCATGGGCTGGTGGCCGGCAGCACTCAGGTCAATGATGGACAGGCGTGTATGGCCCAAGGCAACCGCCGCGCCGCCCATCGGGTAGAGCTGAAAGCCGTCATCGTCGGGACCCCGGTGTTTGATTTTTTTGAGCGCCTGCGGCACCCGGTTGACTGCATGGTCTGGGTTAGACCACCAGCCACCTGTAATTCCGCACATATTTTCCCTTTAATTTTTGTATGGTCAACCGCGTTGTCATGTATAAAAAATGATTCATCAGTGGCCACCCCAGCTTATTTAATTTTCGACCGTCGATTACAGATGGCGATTTAGGTTAATTTCGCATGGAAGACATGTGTAGTAGATATATATCACCTATTGATCTTAGGATTTATCGTTATGAGTAAATGGTGTAAATCTAATAACTATATTTAGCCAGCTATAACATCCCTGTAAGCTTCACGCTCGCTGTTCGTCTGCAGACGGGAATTGTGCCAAAGTAGGGTAAAGCACCCTGCCACAGCACGGCAGCTATTTTTTAGTACCATAAACTTAGAAAGCGCTTCTGGACTTGCCCCTAGACCTAGGAATTCTTGATCAATTACCGAAACTTCCATAGCAATTAACGGACGTATACGTAGGCTCAGGGATTCTTGGGCCACGGGGTCAAAAGCGGGGTATTCAAAGCAGGTACCACATCGAAAACCAGGTAGGTTGGCATAGCTCAAAGTGCTGTCATAGGTCATGCCAGCATCGGCCAAGGCGCGCAGAGTGGTGGGGTGTTCCCAGCGCAGGTAATGCATGCGGCCACCCCACTCGGTTTGTGCAATACCCTCTTCAGCGCAGACTTTACGCAGACGGTCAGCCTCTTTGCGGATCAACTGCGGCTTTTGGTAAGTTCCATAGCTTGGGTGCAAACCAATCTCGTGCCCACGCTGATGTATGCGCCGCATCAAATGGCGAATAGCGGGGTGATCGGGCTGGTAATCGGCGTCGTTCGGGTGTGTGTGCCCACAAATGAAGTAAAAAGCGCTTTGCATGCCGTGCTGCTCTGACGCATCCATGATCCAGTCAAACGTGTTGGCAGGATCTGCTCGGTGCAATTGGGTTCGTGTGTTCATGCGGACCCAAGGAGCAAGTGCGGCGCTTTTAATATTGCCGCGCTTAATGGCATCACCAGCCATGGCGTGCACTAAATTAGGCAAGTTACAAAACCCATAACGGCTGGGGCGATCAACATCGTGGGAAACTTTCATACTGAAGCTATGATGCTTCAACTCAATCCCCGGCCAAGTACGCTGTATAACTTGCCCAAGTATGTGCATCCATTCATCCACAACAGGCCGCTCAAGATAACCATGCTTATAGGCATGTGATGAAGTGGCCTGAAACCGCCCATCCTCGTCAAGGTCCGTGCAGCCCACTTCTTCTTGGCGGCTGAGAATCCAATAAGTCAGCCCCAAGACGTCATAAGCGACATGCATGCCCTGAGAGGTTGGCGCGATCAGTTGAGTAGGCATGTCAAAAACACCCGGCGCTGGCAGCGGTGAACCCAAAACCGAATGCCACCCTTCGGCTGTGGCATCCCAGTATGTGAAAGGCAGATTTGAATCGGCACGGGTGAATGTAGTTATATCGGTTGTGAAACTGATGTTGTGCTCAGAAGTTGATAAGCTCAGTAACAAATAACCTTGCTCACCGGCTATTAAAGTGAATGACTGTCCGAACCTCTCTTGCAGAATAGTTTTAAGCCACGTTAGTTTTTTAACGAGATGTCTTTTCATAATCGACTTTTAAATCGTCTCCAAATAAACTTTACGATGTATCTGGGCAAGTGGTGTATTCTATCTCGACGATTCACATTACACATAAAACAATCCGAAGAACCACACAAGTTATATTTTTTATCTTCCATTAATATGCTTTTATCAACATCGTAACATTCTTTTGCCACCGCCAATATAGAGTAAGCATTACCAACAAATCCAGTGCGCAATATTCCTTTTTTTACATAATGTGCATAAAATTTATAAAACGACTTCGAACATAACCCAGATTCTTTATGCTGGTATATTTGATAAATATTTTTTTCATTTTTATAATATATTTTGATGAATCGTGAAAATATCGGAATTTTTAACATTCCAAGATCTTGCTCAGCAAGATGTGTAGTTGTAAAACCAGGACTGCTCTCCACGCAACCAACGAGTAAATTTTTTCCTTGGTATTCAATAATTTTTCTTATTGGTTCGTAAGCAGGTGAACTATGGCCATGTTGTTCGGTTATTTCTTTGGCAAACTTCCCTATTGCCACGTATGAGCATAAAGGATGCTTACTACGAAATGAATCAGATCGCTTAATCATTTCATTCGGTAATGCACCAGCATAACTTTCTTTAAGGCGGTGAAATGCCTCTTCTTTTTTAGGCTTTTGTAAAAATGAACCACTGGTAAATGCCAATGAAACAATAGTACCTTCATCACCTAACACTTCAAGCAAAGCATCAATGAACGTTTGTGCACCACCAGTAATGCGACCAACTGCGCCAAGACTTGCTCTTATTAAAACAACATCACCTTTATTTAAACCGATTTCAAGAAAATTTTTGATAAGGTTTTGCTTGCTTATACGGCTCATAATTTATATTTACCTCTTGCCACTTTAAATTGCAAATAAATATGAATTAAATATAAAAAAGCAAATGTCAATGCAAACCAAAATAAAGCAAATTTATAATCACCCGTCAAAGAATATCCTGCAAGCAATGCAATACAACCTAAAACCAACCTTGAGAATTGCCAAATCAAATCGATTTTCTGCAAATTGGCAAAAAGAACAGTGTGACTCAATGGTGATGAAATTGATTGAAATAAAATCATTATAGAAACAATAGAAGCTATTTCTCCTGCCTCACGCCAGTTCTCTCCAAATACAAATCCAAAAATTACGTCCCCATAAAAAAATACTGGGGAGACGAAAATTACAGATATTAAACACAACCTAATAAAAGTTTTATTATAAATAAATAAACAATTTCCATTTTCTCTATACATTTTTGATGCATCACTGCGATATACATCGCCTATGGCACCGCCAATGAGTACAGTTGGAGCAATAAGTACGCGCTGTGATAGCGAATAAAACCCACCTATTGCGGGACTAAAAAGCGTTGACAAAAGAAAAAGCGGAAGACTGTCTGAAATGATATTCATGAGTTGACCTGGGATCATGAATTTGGGATAATTAATATATTTCTTTCCCACCACAAGTAAACGATTTAAATGTATTTTTTTTATATGAGTATTATCTTCTCGATAGATCAAAGTTGCCATAACAGAGGTGGCGAGTAACTGCCCTGTAAGTTGCCCCCCCACCAAACCTAAAGGGCCACTTTTCATTAGTCCAGCCGCCAACTGCTGGACAGAACTGCTCGCTGTCTGCACAACTCGGCTGATGGCCAAACGGCGATACTGTGATTTGCGGTTGCTCCAGTAGTTCAAACTGGTGTAGATACCCATCAACAATGTGGAAACTGGCCCCCAGTAAAGCCAATTTGAAATTTCTGGAGTGCCCAATAGTGATGTGATTTGGCTGTTGAATACGACGACCAACAGCAACAGGAATGCACTGATAAGGAAGCTCAGTGCAACAGACAGCGCGACGATGTGAAAGGCATCACGGTCACTTTTGGGCAACATGATCGCCAGTTCGTAGCGCCCAGTAACGAGCACAGATGCAATGGAGGCAATGGCCATGAACATGGCAAAGATGCCGAAGTCTTCTGGTGTGTAAAGGCGGGTGAGTATCGGGCTGATGGCAATGGGTATTGCCTGCGCCAGACCGGTGCCCGTCATCAGCGTGATGACGTTGCGTGCGTAGCGGCTTTGCGGGATGAGTTTTTTCAGCAAAGTCAGCTTTTGAGAATAGCTTGCGTAATGGTTATCAAGCTGGATTCATCCAGATACGGATGCATTGGCACACTGATCACCCGCTGCGCCACCGCATCACCCACGGGCAGCTGTGCAGTGGCGTCGGCCACAGCAGGTTGTTTGTTCAGGGGAATGGGGTAATGCACGGCGGCGGGGATGCCGGCTTGTTTCAGTTGTTCTTGCAGCGCTTCGCGGTGGAGGACTTGGATGGTGTATTGGGCCCAGGCGCTGGTGTTGTGGGGTTCAATATAGGGTGTTTGGATGGCGGGCATGGATTGCCGCGCTTCGCTCGCAATGACGGGAGAAAGCAGGCGGTTGTAGGTGTCGGCTACGCGTTGGCGTTGGGCCAGTTCTTCGTCCAGCACGGCCAGTTTGGGCAGCAGGATGGCGGCTTGCAGGGTGTCCAGGCGGCTGTTCACGCCCACGCGCACATGGTGGTAACGGCGGTCTTGACCGTGGCGGGCTATTTGGCGCATGACTTTGGCCAGTTCGTCGTCGTTC
>Ga0164294_10001595_pt1 | contig 20972 bp, 19 predicted proteins | sample GEODES005metaG_FD_111479 | JGI IMG/M metagenome (GOLD analysis project Ga0164294, IMG submission 111479) | Oligotrophic lake water microbial communities from Sparkling Lake, Wisconsin, USA - GEODES005 metaG | ecosystem: Environmental > Aquatic > Freshwater > Lake | place: USA: Sparkling Lake...
CTTGCCTTTCAAAAACCGCGCAAGCATGGACAGAGCCAGACTTTTTATAAATCGTGTCATGAGAACGGATCGATTCAATTAGGCCAACAATTGCCTCTTGAGATAATGTTGGGCCCTCTGGTAGCCGAATCTGTGACATCTCCTCCATGAGACCACCAAACATTGTGCCTTGCCCACAACCAGTAGTGACGACCCTCTTACTAGTGAGAGCATCAATATCGACTGTACTGCGTCTTGTTTTCACTGCCGCTGAATCTGTATCCCAATCCACCTGGATGCTTTCAATATCACCTGGGGACTCAACCATCCGCTGATTACGCAGGTATCCGAGAACTAAGGCCTCTGGGGCACTTCCCAAAGTCATCAAAGTCACGATTTCACGCTTATCCAAATAGATCGTCAGGGGGCGCTCTCCGGGTATATGGGTGAGCTTAAGACGCCCCATTTCATCCAATATTTCAACCTCATGCACTAAGGGCACGGAGGCATTTGACATCTGAATATTGGGCTTTACTGCCATAAAACGCTTTCCTATGGAGGTGTAAATCGAAGTTGATTGCTCATTATTGATCACCAATGGGGTATTACTTTAACTGCAGACTAAAATTAGTGCTCAATCAATGCATTAGACCCAGCATAATCCTAGATTAACCCTATTTAACTCTCTTATTAAAGTCCGCTTCACATGAGTAGCTCAGCGCGTCGCCTCCTTGTTACCTCCGCTTTGCCATATGCCAATGGCCAGATTCATATCGGCCATTTAGTGGAGTATGTGCAAACCGATATTTGGGTACGATTTCAGCGCATGCGCGGCCATGAGGTTCACTATGTCGGCGCTGACGATACCCACGGCACCCCCATCATGTTGCGGGCAGAAAAAGAAGGTATCACTCCTAAGGAACTGATCGCTAATGTTTGGAAAGAACATAAGCGCGACTTTGATAACTTCTTGATTTCATTTGACAACTACTACACAACTGATAGTCCTGAGAATGAAAAACTTGCGCAAAGTATTTATCTGAAATTACGTGATGCTGGATTCATTGAAAAACGGGCAATTGAACAAGCTTATGATCCCGTTAAAGAAATGTTTCTACCTGATCGCTTTATCAAAGGTGAATGCCCGAAATGTGGCGCAAAAGATCAATACGGTGATTCCTGCGAAAAGTGCGGAGCTACGTACTCACCTACCGATCTAAAAAACCCCTTCTCAGTTGTGAGTGGTGCCACACCGATTAAAAAAGTTTCTGACCATTATTTCTTTAAATTATCTGATCCCCGTTGCGAAACTTTCTTACGCGACTGGACTCAAGTGAAAACGCCATTGCAGCCTGAAGCCCGAAATAAGATGAGGGAATGGGTTGGGGAACCTGGCGATAGCAAGCTTGGTGATTGGGATATCTCTCGAGATGCGCCCTACTTTGGCTTTGAAATTCCTGATGCACCAGGCAAATATTTCTATGTCTGGCTTGATGCTCCGATTGGTTACTACGCTAGCTTCCTGAACTACTGCCAAAAACAGGGTCTCGATTTTGATGAGTGGGTTAAGCCCGATACCACTACTGAGCAGTACCATTTCATCGGTAAAGATATTTTATATTTCCACACTCTCTTTTGGCCTGCTACCTTGCAATTCGCGGGCTACAGGACCCCGACTAATGTTTTTGCACATGGCTTCTTAACTGTCGATGGTGAAAAGATGAGCAAATCACGCGGAACCCTCATCTCTGCCAATAGCGTGATTGAGTGCGGCTTTAATCCCGAGTGGTTCCGTTATTACTTTGCTACCAAGCTCAATGACAGCATGGAAGACTTAGATCTCAATCTGCAAGATTTTATTGCCAGAGTCAATAGCGATCTATTAGGTAAATACATTAACATTGCCAGTCGCAGCGCAGGCTTCTTGGTCAAGCGCTTTGATGGCGTTATCTCAGATGAAGCGATGAGCAATCCGCTACTACAAGAAATTACTGCTGCAAGCGAAAAAATTGCAGCACTCTATGAGGGTCGTGAATACGCGAAAGCGTTACGCACCATCATGGATTTGGCGGATAAGGTAAATGGTTTTGTCGATGAAAATAAGCCTTGGGAAATTGCCAAAGATCCAACACGCGATATCGACCTTCAACGAGTCTGTAGCGTGACTTTGGAAGCCTTTCGTATGCTCAGTCTATATCTCAAACCGGTGATCCCTCAAGTAGCTGCTGGTGTAGAAGCATTTTTATCTATACCCCCATTAAGCTGGTCTGATATTGATCAACCACTGTCAAGTAAGAACCCTATTAAGGCCTATCAGCATCTCATGACACGTGTAGAAGCCCCACAAATTGAGGCTTTGCTGGCTGCAAACTTATAAAAAGCCCCTGAAAACCACCTATATAATGGTGCCTGTAGTCCCAAAATGGCTTTTGGTATTTATATCATAAGTCATTGAATTTATTGAGTATTTTAGGAAATGCCATGGCAAGATATCAATCTGAATTCACCCAGTTCTTAAATGAACTGAAAACTGAGAAACCTCAGCTCGAAGCAGACCAGCAAGCTGGTCGCGCTCTGTTATGGGATCAAGCTCCATTAAGCGTTGAAGATCAGCATCGTGCAAAAGCCGCTAAATTAAAACAACGCGCTTACGTCTATTCGAATGACTGATCCTAATTCTCAGCCCTTACCTGATTTAATGAATAGCACCCTAGAAGTTACTGATGGGATGTCATTGGCATTTGCCAAGCTGTATGGCGAGCCACTTTTTAAGCTGCCCACTGATCTGTATATTCCACCTGATGCGCTAGAGGTATTTCTAGAAGCATTTGAGGGGCCGCTCGATCTTTTGCTGTATCTGATTCGTAAGCAAAATTTCAATGTGCTTGATATTCCTATGGCGCAGGTAACCCTACAGTACCTTAGTTATATCGACCAAATCCGCCACCATAATTTAGAGCTTGCAGCTGAATATCTATTAATGGCAGCGATGTTGATTGAAATCAAATCTCGCATGCTGCTTCCAATGAAGAAAGCTGACAGCGAAGAAGAGGTCGAAGATCCACGTGCAGAGTTAGTCCGTCGCTTACTTGAATACGAACGTATGAAACTAGCGGCGCAAGAGTTAGATCAAATTCCGCAGCATGGTCGCGACTTTCAGATAGCGCATGGACATATTGATACCACCGTTGCCATTACTTGGCCAGAAGTGAATTTGGATGACTTACAAATGGCTTGGCGAGATGTATTGCATCGCGCTAAACTAAGTCAACACCACACTATTTCCCGTGAAGAATTATCTGTGCGCGATTTTATGACACGCATTTTGCGTCGTTTACAAAACACTCGGTTCATTGAGTTCGGTGAATTATTTGAGGATGCCATCAAATCTGGCAAAGGTATTTCTGTGGTGATCGTCAACTTTATTGCGGTACTTGAGCTTTCGCGTGAAGCCTTAGTTGAGATTACTCAGGCTGAGCCATACGCCCCCATCTACGTTCGGCTTGCATATACGCCAGTTGCATGAAAATCATTAGCGATATACAAGAATTACGCGATCATTTACGTGGCCAAAACCGTGCCTCGTTTGTACCCACTATGGGTAATTTGCATGAAGGTCATCTGTCTCTTATGCGGCTCGCAAGGCAGCATGGTGACCCAGTAGTTGCTAGTATCTTTGTCAATCGACTCCAATTTGGACCTAACGAGGATTTTGAAAGCTATCCACGTACCATGCAGGATGACATTGAAAAGCTTGAGAGAGAAGGTGTCTATATTTTGTTTGCCCCTACTGAGCGCGAACTCTACCCGCAGCCACAGGAATATCGGGTTGATCCACCACATCAATTAGGCGATATCCTAGAAGGTGAGTTTCGTCCTGGATTTTTTAAAGGGGTATGCACAGTGGTTCTAAAGCTCCTTTCTTGTGTGCAGCCTAAGGTCGCTATTTTTGGCAAAAAAGATTATCAACAATTGATGATCATTCGACAAATGGCTAAGCAATTTGCATTACCGGTTGATATTATTCCTGGAGAGACTATTCGTGCAGAAGATGGCTTAGCACTCTCCTCTCGCAATAGTTTCCTATCTGTTCAGGAGCGTGTTGAAGCACCTGAACTACAAAAAGCACTCACAGAAGTTCGCAAGAAAATTCTCCAATTGAATGTATGCAATACGAATACTTTGTCAGAAATTGAAAAAATAGCTGTCGCTCAATTAACTGGGCGCGGATGGCAGCCTGACTACATCGCAATTCGTCAGCAAAGTGATTTAGCGCCACCCTCTAATGAAAGCCTGCAGGCTGGTGAGCCACTAGTCATTCTGACAGCAGCTAAGTTAGGTAAAACACGTTTGATTGATAACTTAGAGGTTTAATCTAAGATTACAAGACAAAGAATTGCCCAACTTGTAAATTGAGTTCTTTGGCTAATTCAGCGCCACTGACTTTACCTGAGGCCCCTTTTGCTTTGAGGACTTCAATTTGACCTCCATGACAGGCAACAAAGAAAGAATCTAGGGTAATGGCAGTTATCTCTCCAGGCTTTCCTTTGACCGCCCCAAACGTTGCGACCACATGCTTGTGGCAATCATAGATCTGTACTTTCTGCTCACCCAGCTTAGTCCATGCACCAGGCGCAGGATTACAAGCGCGTATCAGGTTATAGATTTGGCTAATATGTATTGCCCAATGAATCTGTGCAGCATTGACATCAAACCAACCTTCGTAATTGGCTTGTGATTCATCTTGCACTATTTCTTGATGCTTACCTGCCACTACAAGATCAGCAGCTTCTAGTAGCGCTTTCACACCAACAGGGAAAAGATGATCGAAGTAAATTTTGCCTAGAGTGTCATCAGGCCCAATAGCCACCTCTTTTTGCAAAATCACTGCACCTTCATCCAGGCCGTCAGAAGGTCGGAAAATAGTTAAACCTGTTTTTTCTTCACCTAAAACAATTGCCCAGTTAATCGCGCTCGGACCTCGATATTTTGGTAATAAAGATGGGTGATATTGAATCGTGCCGTGTTTAGGAATCTTGACGAGTTCTTGAGGCACAAATTGCAAGACATAAGCCATCACGCAGATATCGGCATTGCTATCTATCATGGCCTGAGCAGCATCAGGACCTTTGAGAGAGGAAAACTGCAAAGGGGTTAAGCCCTTTGCTAGTGCTGCCTCTTTGAGGACTTCGGGCTTAGTGGATTTGGGATTATCCGGCGGACAAAAAACCGCAACGAGCTCATCTCCACGATCCAAAAAGGCCTCTAGTGCTGCCTTACCAAAATCTGCACTCCCAATCAACGCAACCCGCATCTTAGATCACCTTGTCATGACGTAATGAAATCAACTCATCAGTGGAATAACCTAATTCACTGAGAATTTCATCGGTATGCTCACCTAGTAAGGGCGAACGAGTAACCTCGGTTGGACTATCAGACATCTTGATAGGATTACCTACGGTGAGATACTTGCCACGAATTGGGTGGTCCACTTCTACCACTGTGCCAGTAGCACGCAGCGCTGGCTCTTCAGCAATTTCTTTCATCGACAAAATAGGGCCACAAGGTATGTCGTACTGATTCAAGATATCCATGACTTCGAATTTATTTTTTGTCATGGTCCATTTTTCAATCTCGCCAAAGATTTCCATCAAGTGGGGTAAGCGTGCCATGGGTGAGGCAAAACGCAAATCAGCAATCCAATCTTCCCGACCGATTACCTTACAAACAGCTTCCCATACTGGCGCTTGAATAATCACATACATATAGGCATTTGGATCAGTTTCCCATCCCTTACATTTCACAATCCAACCAGGCTGACCGCCGCCAGAGGCATTACCAGCACGGGGTACCGCATCACCAAACTCACCATTTGGATACTGTGGGTACTCTTGCATCACACCAACACGCTCTAAACGCTGTTGATCACGCAATTTGACGCGGCATAAGTTCAATACAGCATCTTGCATTGCTGCTAATACTTTTTGACCACGACCAGAATGGGTACGCTGATATAAGGCAGTCACAATCCCTAAAGCTAAATGCAAGCCAGTACCACTATCGCCAATTTGCGCACCAGTGACCATCGGAGGGCCATCATCAAAGCCAGTTGTCGAAGCAGAGCCGCCCGCGCATTGCGCTACGTTCTCGTACACCTTGCAATCTTCGTATGGGCCAGGACCAAAACCTTTTACAGAAGCCATAATCATCATGGGGTTGAGCTCTTGAATCCGTTCCCAAGAAAATCCCATACGATCTAAAGCACCCGGTGCAAAATTCTCAACCAGCACATCACACTCTTTAATTAAGCGCTCAAGAATTTCTTTACCTTTTTGAGTTTTGGTATTGACCGTAATCGAACGCTTGTTGTGATTGAGCATCGTGAAATACAAACTATCTGCATCAGGGATGTCACGCAATTGGCCACGGGTTGCATCTCCTTCGCCTGATTTTTCTACTTTAATGACGTCAGCTCCGAACCAAGCTAGTAGCTGCGTACAAGTTGGTCCTGACTGAACATGAGTAAAGTCGAGGATTTTGACCCCTTCTAGTGCTTTTGCCATAATTTAAGTCCTAATAAGAATAATATTTTATATTGTGATAATTTTACCAGCGAGGAATTGGTCCAGTGAGGGCATGCCAAAATTTTGGGCAAAGACCGAAGTAAATCCTATTTAGGGCTCTATTTTGCTGGACTGAGGATTTTCAAGATCAGCAAGCTGCTTTTTTAAGGCCCGTTCCTCGGCAAAACGCTCAGTTTCATCACGAATGACTGCCACCACGCCATTGGCATGATGGTTTTCATCGAATAGCATGCCGACCGTAAATGCAATGGATAGAGTACTGCCATCCTTGTGCCTGGCCGGAACTTTCAATACAGAAGCTCCATAGCGCGTGGTTCCAGTCAACATCGATTTACTGTAGCCCTCATTATGTCTGTGACGCTGACGCTCTGGCACGATTAAATCGACGGTATTACCAAGGGCCTCTGCTTCGGAATATCCAAAAATGCGGGTAGCCGCAGCATTCCACAGCACAATCTTTTCATTAGCATCGGAAACAATAATGGCGTCTCCTATAGATTGAGCTAGGTGACTCAAATCGATATTCGTATTCATATAGCCAGTCTATCAATATTTAAATTGCATCAAGTATTTTGAGGTGAGAAAAAAGGCGCCCACTAGGAGCGCCTTGAAATGAATGCCTATTATTACTAAACTGCTTTAGCTTCATGCAGCTTAGCAATTTCATCTTTGCCATAACCAAGATCAGTCAACACTTCATCAGTGTGCTCACCCAATACTGGTGAAGGCTTCACCTCAACCTCTAAATCAGAGAACTTGATTGGGCTACCAATAGTTAAATACTTACCACGCACTTTGTGGTCAACTTCAACAATTGAACCGCTCTTACGCAAGTCTGGAGATGCAGCTAATTCCTTCATAGATAACACTGGAGCGCATGGGATATCAAACTTACGCAGAATATCTACAGCCTCATACTTAGTCTTGTCTTTAAGCCAATCTTCAATCGTTGCGAAGATATCAAAAATTTTATCTTGACGAGCTTCAGCAGTCATGTACGCAGGATCAGTTGCCCATTCTGGCTTACCTAAAGCTGTAGTAATTGGCTCCCAAGCATGGCCTTGAATGGTGAAATAGATATATGCGTTTGGATCAGTTTCCCAGCCCTTACACTTCAATACCCAACCTGGCTGACCGCCACCACCAGCATTACCACCGCGTGGTACTACATCAGAGAATGTGCCATGCGGATACTGTGGATACTCTTCTAAATAGCCAACCTTGTCTAAGCGCTGCTGATCACGCAATTTCACGCGGCATAGGTTCAATACTGCATCTTGCATTGAGCAAGAAACCTTTTGACCTTTTCCTGTTTTTTGACGTTGCATCAACGCAGTCAAAATACCAATTGCTAAATGCATACCAGTATTAGAGTCGCCCAAAGCTGCAGCAGAAACAGTCGGAGGACCGTCCCAGAAACCAGTTGTTGAAGCAGCACCACCAGCACACTGAGCAACGTTCTCATACACTTTTAAGTCTTCGTATGAGTGGCCTTCGCTAAAACCTTTTACGGATGCCAAAATCATTTTTGGATTGAGTTCTTGAATACGCTTCCAAGAGAAACCCATACGATCTAAAGCGCCAGGACCAAAGTTCTCAACCATTACATCAGACACTTTGATCATCTTTTCTAATACTTCCTTACCCTCTGGAGTTTTGGTATCCAAAGTCAAAGAGCGCTTATTACCGTTTAGCATAGTAAAGTACAAAGCATCTGCGCCTGGGATGTCACGTAATTGACTACGAGTAACGTCGCCAGAACCTGGACGCTCAACCTTAATCACGTCAGCTCCATAAAAGCCCAATAATTGAGTGCATGCAGGACCTGCTTGAACGTGGGTGAAGTCAATGATGCGAATACCGTCTAATGGTTTAGTCATGTTTATTTCTCCTTAAGTATTACGTATTTAGCTTTAGTAAAATTATTTCTTAGCGGCTGCAGAAGATGGGTTTAAGTTTGTTAAACGCCCACTTTCAGTACCCGCAGTTTCATCAATAACAGCATTGATGAGGGCAGGTTTACCAGCAGCAATTGCTTCTGTTAACGCTACTTCTAATTCTGCTGGAGTAGTTACGTAGTAACCCACCCCACCAAATGCTTCAATCATCTTGTCGTAACGAGCATCTTTTACAAACACAGTTGGGGCCACATCAGCACCGCCAGTAGGATTCTTATCTGTGCCGCGGTAGACGCCATTGTTATTAAAAACAACCGTAGTAATTGGCAAGTTATAGCGACAAATCGTTTCAAGTTCCATACCGCTAAAACCGAACGCGCTATCGCCCTCGACTGCTACTGTTGGCAAGCCGCTAGTCACGGTAGCGCCAATAGCGTAGCCCATACCAATACCCATAATCCCCCAGGTACCTGAGTCAAAACGTTTACGCGGCTTATACATATCAACGATGGCACGGCAATAGTCAAGTGTATTAGCCCCCTCATTTACTAAGTTCACATCAGGGTTCTTTTTAATCACATCACGGATCACACGCAAAGCACCATGGAAGTTCATTGGATTCGCTTCTTTGGCTAGTGTTTCCGCCATCTTTGCAGTGTTCTTCTCTTTCTTCTCGTTGATAGCTGCAATCCATTCAGCACTTGGCTTAAGTACTGTAGAAATACCCTTGAGTAGCTCACCAACACATGAACCAATATCACCAATTAATGGTGCATCAATTTGAACGTTGCTATCTACCTCATTTGCTTGAATATCGATCTGAATAAATTTCTTAGGCTCTTTACCCCAAGTCTTTCCTTTGCCGTGAGCAAGTAACCAATTTAAACGTGCACCAACTAACATCACCGCATCGGCTTCAGCCAATACAAATGATCGTGCGGCAGAAGCAGATTGCGAGTGATTATCTGGCAATAAACCTTTGGCCATTGACATTGGCAAATAAGGGATGCCTGATTTTTCAACCAGCGCACGAATATCTGCATCTGCTTGAGCATAAGCAGCGCCTTTACCCAGCAAAATCAATGGACGCTTTGCGCCTTTCAACACATTGAGCGCACGCGCTACAGCATCAGCTGCTGGAATCTGGCGAGGAACGGGATCGATTACCTTGAAAATAGACTTCTTTGCCTCTTCGGCTGGCATGGTTTGGGCTAATAACTGCGCAGGTAGGTCTAAATACACTCCGCCTGGACGACCTGAAACCGCAGCGCGGATGGCGCGTGCAAAACCAATGCCGATATCTTCAATGTGATTAATACGATAAGCTGCTTTGCAATATGGCTTAGCAGCATTGAGCTGATCCATCTCTTCATAGTCACCCTGTTGTAAGTCAACAATTTCACGCTCACTTGAGCCGCTAATCAAAATCATCGGGAAACAATTCACAGTTGCATTGGCAAGTGCTGTTAAACCATTCAAGAATCCTGGTGCAGAAACCGTCATACAAATACCAGGCTTTTGAGTCATGAAACCTGCAATTGCTGCAGCATTTCCTGCATGTTGCTCATGACGGAAACCAATAAAGCGTATTCCTTCAGCTTGAGCCAAACGACACAAGTCAGTAATTGGGATGCCAACAAGACCAAAAATGGTATTGAGATCATTTGCTTTCAATGCATCGATGACCAGATGAAATCCGTCAGTTAATTGTGTGTTTTGAGTATCGGTTGTCATAGAAATTTTTTATAAATTACAAAGGCTTTAACAGGGGCTAAATCCTGTAATGTCGCTTTCGCTATTGGTCTCCCATTAAGTTATTTATTGCATGCTGGGTTCAACCCAGCTTAGGCAGAAATGAATATTAGGCTTGAGGAAGAGGATGATCATTGACTTCGGTCAATTTCCCCCAAATCCAGCGCCCCAAAGGGAAATTGTTTAGATAAAAAGCTCTTTATGCTTCGTTTTAAGGCGGCTCAAAGTCTCTGGGGAGAGGTTCAGGTAGGCTGCCAGCTCCTTTTTAGGGAGAAGCTCAAATAAGTTCTCGTATTTTCGCAAGAACCGCTCTACCCGACCTGGGGCATCTAGCATATGCAAGGTAATGGTGTGAGCCATAATTTCACTCATCAGGCGCATTACCTCAAACTCAAAAGTCTCCTTGAGAAGCTTATGCTCTTCAAGAAATTCAGCCCATTTTTTCATAGGCATGCGAGCCACACGGGTCTTGTTAACGCATGCAATACTATAGGGGGCAGCCGTTTTAAGGCGCCAAGCAGCATAGCTAGTTTCGATATCTTTTTCGATAGCAAAACGCAAGATCATCTCTTTAGCGTCAGGACTAGAAACAATGCGCTTGAGAATGCCGTCTAGGACAAAGTACTGCTCCATCTGATGATCCCCTTGATGGAGCAATATTTCGGATTTTTTGAGATCTGATATCTCTAAATAGCGCTCTAAATCAGCCATAACAGCCTGATCCAAGCTTTTAAGCACTGAATTTTGGCTCAGCTGCAAGCGAATCAGGTTTTTTTCTGGGTGCCTATCTAATGCGGTCATGAATCCTTAATCCTAGACCAATCATTGTAGGCTTTTCTGGGATTAAAAGTGAGTGAAAAGCCCTAGCTTAGTATAAAATTGCGGGGTAGTGGTGCCTTATTGCAATGCAATAAAGTTAAACGGGAAACACAAAACGTGTGCTGCCCCCGCAACGGTAAGTAAATGCATCTTCACCCTAGGGTAAGGATGTCAGGAGTCTGAAAAAGCCACTGTGCGCGTCAATTGCATGGGAAGGCCAGATTCTGAGATTTACTAGCCCGGATACCGGCCAAGACAGGTGGAATTTTGCGGACGGGGACCTTCGCGCGCCGATGACAGCGCCCTATCCGATGATTTGTCGCCCAATTGACGCCTGAGCTCCTGCTTGTGAAATTCTGTTCGACCCAGCTAACGGGGAGGTTAGCTAGGCAATCGATAACAGAAGGCAAATCGTGAAGTACTCACACATTAATCAACGCAGCACTCTTTTTTTTACTCTCATCACCACAGTAATATTTAGTACTACCTCACAGGCACAAAACAATTCCAGTGGCTCGGTTTCAGTAGCAGCCAGTGTAATGAATCCAGTGATTGTTACCGCCAATCGATCCCCAACCGCAGCTAGCAATGTTCTTGCTGACTATGACTACATTGGGCCTGAAGAAATTGCACAAGCAGGCCAGACTAGCTTGGTGGAATTACTGCAAAGACAACGCGGTGTAGAAATCTCCAGCTATGGCACAGGTGGCTCAATTGCTAGCGTATTTTTACGCGGCACAAGCAATGCTCAAAGTTTGGTTCTGATTGATGGTGTACGAACCGATTCAGGATTTCTTGGAGGTCCAAGCTGGCAATCTATTCCGCTAGCGCTCATTGATCATATTGAAATCATTTTTGGCCCACAAAGCAGCCTATACGGTGCAGATGCAATTGGCGGCGTTGTCCAAATCTTTACTAAACAAGGTGATGGCCCGCCAAAAGTAAGCGCCTCATCTGGATATGGCACTTATGGCACCACGATTACAGAAGCAAGTGTTTATGGTTCCACAGAAGGAGCGCAAAAAATTCGTTACTCATTAAGCGCCAGCCAAAATTTATCGATGGGCTTTAATACCGTTGCGGATAACAATCCCTGCAACCCTTCAACACAATCGAAGAGGTCTATTGCAAGAAATTGTTATTACGGCGCACTTCCCACTAATAGAACTGGTTATGTGCAAGATGCCATCACCGGTAGAGCTTCACAAGAATGGATGCAAGGACAAGAGTTCGGCTTGCAATTTTTACAAAGCCGCCTTAATAACCAATATCCAGGAAATACTCCGGGTACCTATGCTCCTGCCACTATGAATAATGTCAATGACTTAGGAACCTACTCTGCATATTCAAAAAACCAAGTAATGCAAAAGTGGAAAAGTCTCTTACAAGTTTCTCAATCGATTGATAATGGACAGCAATTAACCCCAACCACTAACCCTGTAAATAACACCAAGCAGAATATCTATACATGGCAAAACGATATCGCAGTCGGTCCAGATTTAGTGCAAATTCTGGCGGAGAGAAGAACGCAAAATGTATTCACTAACCAAGTGAACTACTACACAACGTATCAACCAGAAAACTTTAATCAAACACGTAATACCAATTCAATAGCAGGCGCATATCAATTAAAACGGGGTGCCCATTTAGCCAATCTTTCCCTTCGTAATGACAACATTACCGGTTATGGGGCTCAAACTACAGGGGGCGCAGCATATGGCTACTTCTTTACTAAAGCCTTAAGAGGAAATATCAACTACAGTACGGGCTTCAGACCGCCTACCTTCAACGATCTCTACTATCCAGGCTATGGCAACCCTTCATTACAAGCAGAAAAAAGTAGAAATACTGAAGCGGGATTGCATTACGAAGAAGCTGGCTATGAATTACATTTAGTTGGATATACCAATACCATCACCAACTTAATCCAGTACTCCAGCAGCGGATGTCCTCCTGGATATTTTGGTTGCGCCTCAAATGTGGCAAATGCAAAAATCAATGGTGCTTCTTTGGGTGCCAGTAAAAAGTTCGATAACTTAAATCTTAAGGGCTCCTTTGATCAGCAAAATCCCATTAACGAAAATACTGGGGCTGTATTACTAAAACGCGCTAGGCAATTCGGTAATGCTGCAGCGGAATACAAAAGCGGCCTGCTAACCACTGGCGGCGGAGTAACCTTCTCTGGGCAGCGTAATGACTACGGTAATACAGGTTTAGGAGGCTACGCTATCTTTAATCTCTATGCCAATTATGATGTGACAAAAGATTGGAGTATTTTTGGTCGCTGGAATAACGTCTTTAATAAAGACTATCAACTCACCTATGGATATAACACTCCTGGAACAAACGTCTTTGTAGGCGCTCGTTACGCAATGAAATAATGTCATGAAACTCACAACACTCCCCTATTCATCATTAAAGATATGTTTAGGGATAGTGTTGTGTGGATTTTTTGGTCTAACAATTGCAGCTGTGGAAGTAATAGATGATCGCGGCAAAACAATCTCTCTATCATCACCTCCGCAACGAATCGTTAGCCTACTTCCTTCTCTTACTGAGTCAATTTGCGCACTAGGTAAATGCAAGCATTTAGTTGGGGTCGATCGTTTTTCTAATTGGCCACTATCACTTCAAAATCTCCCAAAATTAGGTGGTATGAGCGATAGTAATTTAGAGGCAATCGTTCAACTCAAACCCGATTTAGTTGTGGTCGATAAATCCTCTTCTATCATCTCTCGCTTAGAAGACTTACGCATACCGGTGATGGCTTTTGAGATCAAAACGATGGCTGACGAAGAGCGTACTCTAAAAAAGTTAGATCTTGCATTAGGTAGTAAAGAATCTGGACGTGTCTGGAATCAAATACAAGCCGAAATTACTCGAGCCAATAAACAACTAGATGGTTCACAAAAGAATATGCGAGTGTATTTTGAGGTGAATGCTGCGCCATATGCAGCAGGTAGAAGTTCTTTTATTGGAGAATTATTAACGCGCCTTGAATTACATAACATCATCCCAGAATCCTTGGGGCCCTTCCCTAAAATTAATCCTGAATTTGTAGTGCAGGCCAAACCGCAAATGATCATGCTCAGCGAGACAAGTCTTGCTGATATGAAAAAGCGACCTGGCTGGGCTGACATTCCAGCAATCAAGGAAAATCGCATTTGCGCCTTTAAGAAAGAACAAAGCGATGTCATCGTTAGACCTGGACCCAGAATGGGTGAAGCGGCATTGATTCTGTCGCAATGTATTGCTGAAAAAAGTTTATCGAGCAAGTAATGCCCAAACATCAATTTTCCCAAAAGCTAATGGCTTTACTTGCCCTGAGTCTAATGCTCATTGCATTGGGATGTGTCTTCGGGAGTACTGGGATTGATTGGCCTTTTACAGAAGTAGATCGCACTATCTTGTATGAAATTCGCCTACCCAGATCCATCGGCGCTTATCTTGCTGGTGCCTTACTAGGTTTGGCTGGTGCCATTGCGCAAAGCCTCTTTCGTAATCCTTTAGCAGACCCCTATTTATTAGGAAGCGCATCGGGAGGCCTTTTAGGGGTAGGAATTATTTTGTGCCTCTCATCTGTAGGGGAGCACTCGCTTGTCACCTTGATTGGTATCAATGGTGGCGCATTTGCAGGGGCTTTACTTGGGGTGTTGGCAGCACTTCTTTTAGCGGGCGGGTACAAGAGTTCTTTACGTCTTTTGTTGTCAGGGGTTGTCATAGGCGTTATTTTTAGTGCCGCTAATTCTCTACTAACATTTGTACGCCCTGATTTATATCAAAGCCTCCAATCATTTATGTTGGGTAATACCTCTTTGATTACTTGGAATGCCAATCTCATGATGGGTTTAGCACTTGTCATTTGTATATTGCTGACTTTATTATTAAGCCCTGTCTTAAGCGTACTTTCGCTCGGTGAAAATACTGCACGCACTCTAGGATTACCACTCGATCAACTAAGGCTTTTATTAATTGCTGTTTTAGCCCTGGCAACTGGTTTTGCAGTGGCTCAAACTGGTTTAATTGCCTTCGTTGGGTTAGCTGCCCCACATTTAGTCCGCCATATTTCTGGGGGACGTCAACGTGTCCAATTAATTCTCTCCTCGATTGCAGGTGGCATTCTCTTATTGGGCTCTGATCTCTTGGCTAAGACTATTTTTGCTCCTCTAGAAATCCCGGTTGGGATCGTCACTGCTGTTTTAGGTGGTAGCTACTTACTCTTTCTTTTACGTCGTGGACAGATTGGAATCAGAAAATGAAGATTTCTGATCTCAATGTCTATCGAGGACCTTGCGAAGTTCTTCGCAATCTCACCATCGATATTCCCAAAGGACAATGGACAAGCATTATTGGACCTAATGGTGCAGGCAAGTCATCCTTACTTCAAGGTATCACCAATATCTTGTCGACAACTGGCAGCATCACGATTGATGATGTCAATATTCAAAATCTTGATCGTAAAGCACGCGCCAAAGCAATCGCATGGCTCGCACAAAATAACGATGCGGCAGAAGAATTTAGTGAGCTCACTGTATACGATACAGTGATGCTTGGTCGTATCCCTCACCAAGGCTGGCTCCACCTTCCAAGCACTCTTGACCATCAAGTAGTACAGGAGTCACTTAACAAAACTCATACGCAATCCATTGCCTCCCGTTTTCTTCATGAATTATCTGGCGGAGAAAAGCAAAGAGTGTTACTAGCTCGCTTATTGGCAGTGCAAGCTGATATCTTATTAATGGATGAGCCTCTGGCAAATTTAGATCCACCCCATCAAGCAGATTGGCTGATCTGGCAAAAGGAACTACTTGCCCAAGGGAAAACTGTTGTAACCGTCTTACATGAAATTCAGTTCGCACTAAAAGCAGACCATCTGGTAATGATTCAGCAAGGAAAATTGTATTTTCAGGGCGCCAGTAAGGATTCAGCAACCCATCAAGCCCTGATAGCATTATTTGAGGGCCGGATTCATCTGGAAAAGCTTGGCAATGAGTGGATTTGCCTGCCCATCTAAACCCCTTGCCGAAAACCGCTTCTTCCTTCATTTCCTGAGGCTACAATGCCAATATGAGCGAGCTAAACCAATTTTCCCTAGGCGATAACAGAGCTGACCTAGATGCAGTCAATGCATCTGTTAAACGCTTATCCGAAAAAGTCCAGCTCATTACTGAAGCAGTTAAGGAACTTCATCAAAACCGCACCCAACTGCAAGGTAAAATTGAAGATGCGCAAAAACGCATTCAACATATTTTGAGTCGTCTGCCCGATCAGGGTGATGGACGCCAGCTGAATTTACTCAATGAAGTAACTCCACCTAATACTCCAGAGGATGATAGTGAGCCAACAACGCATTGAAGTAACTCTCGCCGGCCAAAAGATTACCCTGTCTACTAGCACAGAACATGAGCCACTATTGCGTGCAGCTTGCGTTTTAGTTGATGAACAAATCAAATTGGCGATTAATGGTGGCAATCGGAGTATTGAGCGCGCCAGTATGATGGCAGCACTAAAAATTGCAGGGGATCTGATTAAACTCCAAAGCACACCATCGCCATCCAGTGCGTCCTCTAACGCTAATAGCAACGAAGTTGCTCGCCTTCAAGCAGAAATTCATGCATTAGAAGATCAAGTAGATGGCTTGATGCAATCCCTTTCCCTGCCTGGTTCGCCAAGGCCAATAGTTCCTTGAACCGATGCGCAAGCATCCGGAACGATCTTTACCTTGCGGGCGTGAGCGTTTCGAAGATTCACAGTGTCAGCCTCGAGCTGGTCACTCCCTGAGTCTCTTAATGCACCCAAAGCAGAGTAGCCGTTCCACCATGAACCTTAGGGTTCAGGATGACGGCCTAGCGGCTAAGGCGGGGAATTCATGTTACTAAGTGATATTGCCATGCTGCTGTTGTGCGGCGGCATCACCGGATTTTTAGCCGGCCTACTCGGTATTGGTGGTGGCATGATTTTGGTGCCCTTCATGATTTTGGTTTTCAACCACCTGCACTTTGATCAAAGCATCATTGTTCATATGGCTATTGCTACAGGCATGGCTACCATTCTTTTTACAACTACTTCTGCCATTTGGGCACATCACAAGCATGGCTCAATCGACTGGTCTTTAGTGAAATCATTTAGTCCAGGCTTGGTAATTGGCGGCCTAGTTGGCGGTAGTGAAATCTTTGAAGCTCTGAATACCTCATGGCTCTCGCTCTTTTTTGCAACATTTCTCGTCTATTCATCAATTCAAATGATTATCAATAAAAAACCTAAACCTGGAAGAGAATTGCCGGGTTCATTGGGTTTAGTTTCCTTTGGTGCATTTGCAGGCACTTTATCAAGCCTAGTTGGTGCAGGTGGCGCATTCATTACAGTACCCTTCATGCTCTGGTGCAATGTCAAACCCCATATCGCCATGGCCAGCTCATCTGGGCTTGGTTTTCCAATTGCAGTAGCGGCCACGATTGGTTATATGTATGGCAGTTGGGGTAATCCCAATCTGCCACCCGGTTCCTTAGGATTCATTTACCTGCCTGCAGTAGCTTGCATTGTCGCCGTCAGCATCTTTACGGCTCCCTTAGGCGCCAAGATGGCACGCAAACTGAATGTTGCTCAGTTAAAGCGCATCTTTGGTGTCATGCTCCTTTTCCTTGCAGTCTTCATGTTCAATGAGAGCCGCAAGGCATTTGGTTTCTAAATACGATTACGTCGTATATTGCTGGCGCAAGATATTCTTTTGTACTTTTCCCATGGCATTTCGAGGCAAGTCTGCAACGATTTCTAAACGCTTCGGGATCTTGAAGTTGGCGATCTGAGATTTCAAGGTCGCAATCATCGCCTCAGCATTGAGCTTTGCACCTGCTTTTGGTACAACTACCGCCATCACCGCTTCACCAAAGTCAGGATGTGGAATACCAATTACAGCACTCTCATCAACGCCATCCATATCATCGATGAAACTTTCGATTTCTTTTGGATACACGTTATATCCACCAGAAATAATCAGGTCCTTACTGCGCCCCACAATACAGAGATAATCTTTTGGCGCTTTACCACCATTTGCATCGCCACCCCAGCGACCAACGTCACCAGTTTTGAACCAACCATCCTTCGTAAATTCTTCTGCAGTTTTCTCCGGCATCCGCCAGTAACCCTTAAAGACGTTCGGACCCTTTACTTCAATATTGCCGATTTCATCAACGCCACAGGGTTTGATATTGTCATTGACCACGCGCACCTTAACACCAGGTAGCGGCAAGCCAACTGAGCCACCTATTCGATTACCTTTGTAGGGATTTGAGACCAACATGACGGTTTCACTCATGCCATAACGCTCTAGAATCGGCTCGCCAATCACTTGCTTAAACGTATTAAATGTTTCGGTTAACAGTGGCGCAGAACCAGAAATAAATAAACGCATATTGCGTGCTACCTGCTTATTAAAGCCTTTATCAGCCAACAGGCGTACATAGAAAGTGGGCACGCCCATCATCACCGTTGAAGCTGGCATATGTTTAATCAGCTGAGCAGTATCTAGGCGTGGCAACCAAATCATTTTGCTGCCATTAATCAATGCGCCATGGGCTGCGACAAATAAACCATGGACATGAAAGATAGGGAGAGCATGCAAGAGTACATCCCCTTTTTTCCAAGCCCAAAACTTTTGTAATACCTGAGCATTGCTGCCCAGATTTTGATGAGTCAGCATGGCACCTTTGCTGCGCCCTGTTGTGCCAGACGTATACAAAATGGCAGCTAGGTCATCACCTTTTGCGGGAACCGTTTTAAATTGATCGCTCAGATGTGCGGCACGATCTAGGAGAGTGCCTTTGCGATCCTCATCTAAAGTAAACACATGTTTAGTGCCTGCTTTAAACGCCACTTTTGAGATCCAAGAAAAATTCTTACTACTGCAAACAAGTACTGCGGGTTCTGCATTCTCAATAAAGTATTGGATCTCAGCTGCTTGATAAGCGGTATTTAGAGGGAGATAAACATATCCTGCACGAATAGTTGCCAGATACAAGAAAAGCGCTTCAGGTGATTTTTCCACCTGAACCGCAACCCTTGAACCAGCGGGAAGTTTAAGGCTCTTCAGCAGGTTGGCCAGCTTTGCAGTGGCTCGCTCTAGATCACTCCATGAGTAGTACAAACCATCGTGTGTTTCTAGAGCACATGCTTTCTTATCTCTTGGAAAACCATCTTCCAATAGCGAATACAAATTCATTAGAGCCTCAAAATCAAAAAAATACTATTTATTAGTCAAGCGTTGCGCCCGACTTTTTCACCACAGCGCTCCAGCGAGCAATATCTGCACTCACTAACTTACCAAAAGCATCGCCAGTCAAGTTAGGTGTGTCTGAACCGTTCTTTTCCCAAATCCCTTTCATTCTTGGAGTATTGAGTGCCTTTTGAACTTCTACAATCATCTTATCAACAATCGGTTTTGGAGTGCCAGCAGGCGCAAAAAGAGAGTACCAAGTTGAAACGAGATAGTCAGGTAATCCAGCCTCTTGGAATGTAGGGACATTTGGGATAGCAGAACTACGCTTGTTTGAGGCTACAGCGATTGCCACCAATTTACCCGCATTAATTTGAGGAGCAGAAGTTGCTAGACCATCAAATTCAAGATCAATTTGCCCTGCCAGTAAATCATTCATTGCTGGGCCTGCACCCCGATATGGAATATGCGTAATAAAGGTGCCTGTCTGAATTTTATATAGTTCGCCAGCAAGGTGATGCACAGTACCACTACCAGCGCTTGCATAATTATATTTGCCTGGATTTTTTTTCATTAATTGCTCGAATTCTTTTGCGTTACGAGCACTGACACGGCTAGGGTTCACCACCAATACCTGCGGCACGTTCGCTATCATCGCAACTGGGATGAAATTCTTCTCTATATCGTAGTCCAAATTTTTATACATGGATGGCGCAATCGTGTGATGTGAGGCACCAACAAACCAGGTATAGCCATCAGGGGCAGCTTTTGCCGCAACAGATGCACCTACCGTACCACCAGCACCGCCACGGTTATCGATGAGAACCTGCTTGCCGAGTTGCTCAGTTAATTGAGCTGCCAAAGGTCTTGCAAAGGCGTCTGTCCCACCACCAGCTGGAAATGGGTTAAGAAAAGTAATTGATTTAGTGGGCCACTCCTGGGCGAATGCAATTAATGGGCTTGCGCATAGTATTACAAGTACTTTCTTGAGCAATCCATTTAGGTTTACTTGCTTAGTCATATCTGTCTCCTCCATTTGCCATTTTTCTTGGCTTGTTTATTTACTGCGGGTTATATAAAGCTAATTTAAACTCCGTTTATTTTACGTCTTAAAGGCACTTCAACTCCCAAACTTATCCGCACAGCATTTATGGCGTCATTAAACGCCCTACTGCGCGAGAATAATCAATTTCTCCCTGGGTAAAACGCTCATGGTTCTCCTCCACTGAAGAAAGATCATATAAATAATTCACCATTAGCGAAGCAGATTGGCGCAAACCCTTACGGGATAGGTCGCCAGCCCAATTGATTTGATGCAATCTGGCGCCGTTACTCAAGTGAAACTTAGCCACAGGGTTACCATTTCTTCCGGCTGAACTCAGGCCCAAATAAATACTGGCTAAGCATAACAAGGCTGATTTTTCTTTTTGAGTTGCATTATCAGGATGCCATCCAGCATTTAAACGCTCAGGCCAAGAGTGATGGTTCAGGCCCATCGCTTCTAAAGCCTGATCTCGCGCAGTCCGAATCGCAGGCTTAAGTTGTGTACCTGATTTTTGATCGCTAATATCAGCGCCAGCAGCGATCCAATCTATGAATCCAGGAATAGGTGAAAGTGTGACAAAGGTTTTTAAACTGGGGAACTCCGCATGCAATTGCTCTGCAACCCGCTTGATTAAAAAATTGCCCATCGATACACCACGTAAACCAGGCTCGCAGTTACTAATC
>Ga0164294_10001596_pt1 | contig 20968 bp, 19 predicted proteins | sample GEODES005metaG_FD_111479 | JGI IMG/M metagenome (GOLD analysis project Ga0164294, IMG submission 111479) | Oligotrophic lake water microbial communities from Sparkling Lake, Wisconsin, USA - GEODES005 metaG | ecosystem: Environmental > Aquatic > Freshwater > Lake | place: USA: Sparkling Lake...
ACATGGTGAAGGGCGCTGCCGCAAACGGATCGAACCACTGTACGGGCACAAAGTTGAGAGCGGGGGCCAATGTGACCTTCGGGGCCACATCGCCCTTATATTCGATCCGCGCAATGGAGCCGTCCGGCAGTTCGAGCCTCATCACGTGGTTGTCATGGCTTGCCGCCACCGCCGTTCCCACAACCGCAATCGCCGCGACGCTGGCAAAGACGGCAGTACGGATATTACGCATCGATCGTCCTCCTGTGGTAGAGTTGATAATGGCCTAGTTCGCTGGCCGCCTCGTCGCCCGGCAGTTCGATTGAGCCTACGGGAGGCTGGGCCCGGGACCGAGGTCCCGAGCCCGCCCATCAAGCGGCCTGAGCATTGATCGGAATGCGGCGAAGGTTTTCGTTCGCCGCCTCCGACTTCGGCATGGTGATGGTGAGCACGCCGTTCCTGAACGTCGCGGTCGCCTTATCCCGCTCAATCCCGCGCGGGAGGCCGATCCGGCGCTCGAAGCGGCCATAGCTGCGCTCGGTGTACCCGCGGTCCTTGTCCTCGACCTCGGCCTTCTTGTGGCCGCGCAGAGTCAGCATGCCCTCCTCAACGGTGATATCGACGTCCTTTTCGTCCAGGCCGGGCAGTTCCGCGGTGATGCGGACTTCCTTGTCGGTCTCTCCAAGTTCGAGGTTGGGCCATGCGAGGCTGCTGCTGAAGCCGCCGGTTGAAGGCACGCCGAAGCCGCGAAACACCTCATCGAACAGCCGATTCACGTCGCGGTGAAGCGACAGCAACGGATGATCGCCGCGGTCGCGCTCGGCGCTGACCGAGACAGGGAGCCGGTTCTCCTGCCGGCTCCAGGGAATCAAATCACGAATAGCCATGATTACATCTCCTTTCTGGCTAGAGAATGGGAAGAAGGGCTCGCCGACACGAAGCCGGCGAGCCTGTCGACCGGGATTAAGCCGCCTGTCGATGCTCTTCCGAGGGCGCCTCGAGGCGATCGTTGGACCCGCCACTGATTTCGATCTTGCGGGGCTTCATCGCTTCGGGAATGACACGCTTCAGCGCGATGCTGAGCAGGCCATTGTCGAAGCTGGCTGAACCGACCTCGATGAAATCAGCAAGCTGGAACCGCCGCTCGAACGGGCGAGCCGCGATGCCGCGGTGCAGATACTGCCCCTCGTCCTTCTCCTCAGCGCGCTTGCCGGTGACCGTGAGCTGATTCTGCTGGGCGACGATCTCGACGTCTTCCGGGCGAAAACCGGCCACCGCCAGCGTGATGCGGTAGCTGTCTTCGCCCTGACGTTCGATGTCGAATGGCGGATAGCCATCTTCAGTCCGCGAGCCCGTCTCGAGCAGGTCGAACAGACGGTCGAAGCCGACCGAGGAACGCCGATATGGCGTGAAATCAAAATTGGTTCTCATCTCCAAATCCTCCAAATGAAGCAATTCGGGCATGAGATACGCCGGAGAGAGCCGGCGCTCTCGATGTCCACCGGACCCGGTTTCGGCCTCCGGCAGAAAAAAAAGTAGGTCGTTGAAAATGGGCTTCAAGAGCGCCGTTTGGATTTTTTCGCGCCTTCGACTCACCAGAGGCTTGGCTCGGTGGCCGCGCACATTTGAAATAGCGAGAAACCAGTCTCCTGCCTCAAAATAGCTAGGCTTAGTTGGTTCGGTGCCCTCAGGAGGCACCCGACGATCCACTCAAATATATTATACGCCAAGGCCCGCGTCGCATTTACACAGCAAGGATCGACGTTCCGAAGGTCCGCTTACCTTCCGCCGATACTGAAGCGGCCTGTCGGCAATCGGTCCATTTGCCCGCCTTGGCGCGATGCGACCGCCAGCCAAGTTGCGCGGCTTTGCCCGCGCCCGAGCTCGTCAGTTGCGTGCTCAGAATCGAACGAGCTGGCTACCGTCTCCGCGTTTCAAGCTATCGGCTAACGAAGCATAAGCTGATCCCCTTGAAGCTGGAAGTCGTCCATGTGCGCCAGGACCTCAACCCCAAGCAGGCAAGGTGTCTGCGCGCCCGGCACGACAACTGCAGACACATCTTTGAAATGATGCCCCATCAGCTCGACACTCTGGAGCTGAAGTCGCCTCACTACCAGCGTACCTGTTGCAGTTGTGAGTCTGCCCACTCTTACCAGGCTCGCCGATTGCGCGCCTAGCCTGTCAGCCTGCTTCTGAGACAAGGTGATCGAGGATGACCCCGTATCTACCAGACACCGGAGAGGCGCGCCGTTTACCCGCACCGCGACGCGAAAGAGCCCGTCGCGATCTCTCCTGACGATGCTCCCGGATGTACCATCGAACTCAACGAGTGACGCATCTGTAATTTCGTTGTGCACGTCGGGGCCTGGTATCGATGGAGAGGCGGCCCATAGATTGAAGGCGGTCGGCGCCCCTAGAAGGCCACCCACCGCCATTCCTGTCATAACGAGTTGGGCTAGCCGACGATAAATCTCTGGCGTCGCAGCGAAGGCGCGAGGGGCCGTCATCGTAGTGAGGCCACAGCCAGTGCTATTGGAACTGCCCAACCTATCAAGGCGCCGCCGATCACAGCGCCGGCGCTTACATGCAGCGGCAGCTTTTCCTGACTGGATGAAGTGCCCGCTTTTCTCTGCGAGCCACCGTGTGTTTCGTGTGGGCGACACCCGGCGTTTACTGCCTGCTCTCCCAAAACAGCGGGATTATTCATCAGATCAGACTCGTTAAACGCCCTCGAAGCAAAAGCCATACATACTCTCCACGCAGCGATACCAATGAGGCTTAAGAGAACGCAACCTGTTACAAGTCTCCAATCGCAGCCATAACTTACAGGCGCATAACTATATTACTGAAGCATGGTTCCAGAGGCCAGAATCGTAAGTAAATCCACATTGAATTTATCATAGATGCTTTCACATCAGGCATCTGTTAGCAATCTGTTAACGATTTGGCCGAATGTGCCACCCTGCCCGTTCGATAACAGGACGTCGGTACGCGTTGCTCCTCAAGTTTGGACATTCAGCGTAGGTCGCGACACCAAAAAGCGGTCGTTCGCCGAGGCCGCCCCGGGAAGAGAAATGAAGGCGACTTACCATATGCGACTTTTGAATAGCGCGATGCCCCGCCGACGGGGTGGTGTCGGCGGGGCATTGTCCCCGGGGTATTGGAGACCGCGCGAGATTTGGGGCGATTTCGATCTAACCGCAATTGATTGAAAGCAGCGCTAACTCGGTTGATCGCATTTTCGGTAGCGACGTGAGATACGCTCGCTCAAAATCATTCAAAAGCGGCACCATTGCGCCCGAATCATCGGGATTCCGCAGCACGCGGCCGATCCGTTGCACAATCAAGCGATTTCAGCGCGTCGAGGACATCGTCAACCTGGATGACCGCACAACTCCCGGGGGTCGCCTCAGGGAAGGGCTTCCAGCGACCGACGTCCGATCAGATGCCCAAGAGGCTAGGATGGCACGCTTGACCTCCGGCTCCAAAGTTGGGTGACGGACAATGTCGAAAGGATTAAAAAAGCGAGAGAGCTGCGACACTGCGACCTCCGTTATTGCTCCTGTTTCGGAACCGCGTGACGGCGGAATGCTCGCCGATCGACAAGACCGGCGAGCATTCTCTAGATTACGCTGCCTCGCGGCCTTCGGGCTTGGGCGCCTCGAGCTGATCGTTTGCGGGCGAGCCGCTGATCTCAATCTTCCGAGGCTTCATCGCTTCCGGAACCACGCGCTTCAGCTCGATCGACAACAGCCCGTTATCGAACCGAGCGTGACCAACTTCGATAAAGTCGGCGAGCTGGAAGCGGCGTTCGAATGCACGGTTGGCGATACCACGGTGGAGATACTGGCGCTTGTCGTCGGCGTCGCTATGGCGCCCCTTCACGACCAGCTGGTTCTGCTGAGCCACGATCTCGATTTCCTGCGGCGTGAATCCCGCGACAGCGAGTGTAATCTGGTAGCTGTCTTCGCTCTCGCGCACGATGTCGAAGGGCGGATAGGTTTCGGCCGCGTCAGTGCGGGGGTTCATCTCGAGCAGATCAAAGAGCCGATCAAAGCCAACCGTGGAACGGCGGTACGGCGTGAAATCGAAATTAGTCCTCATATCCAAATCCTCCAATCAAGAAGCGATCTGAGCACAAGGAGCGCCGGAGAAAGCCGACGCCCTCTATGTCCCACCGGACCCGAATAACGGCGCCCGGCGGCAGGCGAATTAGGCGCTGAAAAAACGACTTCAAGAGCCGCGCATATTTTTTTGGGTGGCCGTTTTGCACGTAAAAGTGGGTTTACGTTAGCGCGGTGGAACGCCGAAAGCAGTCGTTCGCTGTGCACCGCAACGAGAAATCTAGCTCGCCGCGGCCGGCGCATTTTGCCAGCTCGCCAGTAACCAGAAGGGCAGAGGGAAAGCAGTGACGCGGGATCGTTCGACGGCGGACATCTTCATCGGAGCAGGCGAAATGGCTGAGCTGATGCGGGCGCACGATTGGGCGAAGTCGCCTCTGGGACCGGTCGAACATTGGTCGGAAGCCCTGCGGGTCGCGGTGCGGATTCTGCTCACCAGTAAATTCGACATGTGGCTGGGCTGGGGGAAAGAAGTCAGCTTTCTGTACAACGATGCCTATCGGCCGACGCTGGGCAACAAACATCCGACGTCGCTAGGAATGCCGACACGCGAACTGTGGGCGGAAATCTGGCCCGACGTCGAACCCCTGATCCGGCAGGTCTACGAGCATGGCGAGGCGACGTGGAGCGAGGCTTTGCTGCTGCTGCTCGAGCGCAACGGCTATGCTGAAGAAACCTATCACACCTTCTCTTACAGCCCGATCTTCGAGGATGACGGCCATGTCGGAGGCCTGCTGTGCGCGGTGGTGGAGGATACCGACCGGGTAATCACCGGCCGCCGGTTGGACGGGCTGCGCGTGCTGGCGACCGACTTGACCACGGCGGAATCCCCGCAGGACGTGTTCGTGGCGGCGCAAACGCTGCTGGAGAGCAATCCCTTCGATCTGCCGTTCAGCCTGACCTACATCTTCGAAGGTAGGTCCGCGCATCTGGTGGGAAAAACGGGCTTCGGCGCGGCGCATCCCGCGCTCCTCGACACTGTATCGCTCGATCGCACGGGGCTGTGGCCCCTGCAATCGCGCCACGCGATCGTCGACCTGTCCCATTTTTCCGACTTGCCGAAGGGCGCGTGGCAAAGGCCGCCGGAGCGTGCGGTCGTGGTGCCGCTTGGCGGGCAAGGTAGCGATCCGGCGCGCGGGGCGATGGTGGTCGGGCTTAATCCGCATCTGCTGCTCGAGCAGAGCTATCTCGGATATCTCGATCTCATCGCAGGCCAGATCGCATCCGGCCTTGCGAGCGCCGAAAGCTTTGATGCAGCGCGCCGTCGCGCGGCCGCTCTGGCGGAGGTTGCGCAATTGCGCGAACAAGCGGCCGAAGCGCTGCGCAAAGCCAATCTGACGCTGACTACCGAGGTGGAAGCCCGCACCGCCGAGCGAGATCGGCTACGCACTCTGTTTCAGCGCGCTCCGGGCTTTATGTGCACACTAGGCGGCCCAGAGCATGTGTTCGAGTTTATGAACGCCTCCTACCTGCAGCTGATCGGCCACCGCGATCTGATCGGTATGCCGGTGCGAGAGGCTTTGCCGGAAGTCGAGGGACAGGGGTTTTTCGAAATTCTCGACCAGGTTTATGCCTCGGGCCAGCCCTTTGTCGGCCAGAATATGCCGGTAGATCTGCAACGCGAACCGGGCAGCGCGCTTGAGAAACGCTACCTCGATCTCGTGTATCAGCCGATCGTGGAGCCCGACGGAACGGTATCCGGTATCTTCGCGGAAGGCCACGACGTCACGGAGCAGATGCGCAGCGATCAGGCGCTGCGCGAGCTTAACGCCGAGCTCGAACGTCAGGTGATCGAGCGCACGCAAGCGAGGGGGATGACGTGGCAGCTCAGCCCCGATCTTCTCGGCGCGCTCAATGCCGATGGCTATTTCGAAACCTCCAATCCTGCCTGGAAGAGCGTGCTGGGCTGGAGCGAGGCCGAGGTGGCGGGCATGTCGATGTTCGAGCTGCTGCATCCCGACGATGTCGAGCGGACGCGCGAGTGGCTCGCGCTCACGCAGCAAGGGCAGCCTGCAATCCGTTTCCCCAACCGCTATCGCTGCAAGGACGGCACGTATCGCTGGATATCTTGGGTCGGCATTCCCGAAGACGAGATGATCTATTGCAGCGGACGCGACATCACCGAGGAAAAGGCGGCAGAAGCTGAATTGGTGAGCGCGCAGGAGGCGCTTCGACAATCTCAAAAAATGGAGGCGGTGGGCCAGCTGACCGGCGGTATCGCGCACGACTTCAATAACCTCCTGGCCGGTATCAGCGGCAATCTCGAGTTGCTGGAACTACGCCTCGGGCAGGGTCAGACGGTGAGCCTCGAGCGGTATATCCGAGGCGCGCAGGAAGCCGCCCGGCGCGCAGCAGCGCTGACCCAGCGGCTGCTCGCGTTCTCGAGGCGCCAGACGCTCGATCCGAAGGCGACCGACGTCAACCGGCTGATCAGCGGAATGGAAGAACTGGTGCGGCGGACAGTTGGACCTGCGATCGAGCTCGAAGTCGTCGGATCGGGAGGATTGTGGACGGTCTACGTCGACCAGCCTCAACTTGAAAATGCCCTGTTGAACCTGGCAATCAACGCACGGGACGCAATGCCCGCGGGAGGCCGCATCACGATCGAGACGGCCAACAAATGGCTGGATGACCGCGCCGCGAAGCAACGCGATCTGCTTCCCGGCCAATATGTATCGGTTTGCGTGACCGATACCGGCACCGGCATGACCCCTGACGTCATCGCGCAGGCCTTCGACCCATTCTTCACGACCAAGCCGCTGGGCCAGGGCACTGGCCTTGGCTTGTCGATGATACACGGCTTCGCCCGTCAATCGGGCGGTCAGGTACGCATTTACTCCGAAGTCGGCAGCGGCACGACCATGTGCCTCTATTTTCCGCGCTACGTCGGCGAATTTGAGGACGAAGATCGTGAAGCCGATGTATCGACGATTGGAAGCGGGCATGGCGAGTCCGTGCTGGTCATCGACGACGAGGCCGCAGTTCGAATGCTGGTCGTCGAAGTGCTGGAGGATGCAGGCTATAACGTTTTACAAGCAGGTGATGGACCGAGCGGGCTCAAGCTTCTCGGCTCCGACGTTCGGGTGGATTTGCTTATCACCGATGTCGGCCTGCCAGGTGGTCTGAACGGACGCCAGGTCGCAGATGCGGCACGCGCGACGAGGCCCGATCTGAAGGTTCTCTTCATCACCGGCTACGCGGAAAACGCAGTAGTCGGGAACGGACATCTCGAGCCAGGCATGCGGGTCATCACCAAGCCATTTAGTGTCGCAGCATTGGGCAATAAGGTCGCAGAGATACTCGACCGATAGCGGAGCATGCTTATGTGGCATCGAGAACTCGAGACCCTAGCTGCGGTGAGCGCCTCTACTTTATGATCGACGCGATATCACGTTGTCAGTCGGATCGGCGAGACGGCGTAACGCCTCGGCCAGTTCCGCTAACCCAAACGGCTTATTGAGCCGTGGCATGCTTTCAATCGGTCCGGCAGCGCCGGTGTAGCCGGAGATAAGGAGGATGGGCAGTTCGGGCCGCGTTGCGCGTATGCGCGCCGCGAGTTCAGCACCGTCCATGCGAGGCATCTTATAGTCGGTAACGACCATGTCGATGTCGGACCGAGCGCCTAAGGTAGTCAGTGCCTCACCTCCTCCTTCCGCTTCGAAGGCACTATGCCCGAGATTTCGGAGCATTTCTGCAGTGCCTCGGCGCACAAGTTCCTCATCGTCCACCACCAATACCGATAGTGGCCGAGCCGGCGTCAGATCCGGATCATCGACCAGGGCTGACGCGACTTCTGATGCGCCGCCCGTTACGGGAAGGTACAGGTCGGCACGAGTGCCTTGCCCTGGGATACTGCTGAGGAGAAAGGCGCCGCCGAGCTGCGCGGTCAGCCCGTGAACCATCGAGAGGCCAAGCCCCGTTCCCCGACCAGTCTCCTTGGTCGAGAAGAACGGCTCGATCGCCCGGGCGAGCGTCTCATTGTCCATTCCTATTCCGGAATCGATAACGGACAGGCGAACGTATTGACCTGGTGGCAGACGAGGATCGGAGTCCAGTCCGAGCACGGCGGTCTCCGCCGAAACCGTAAGTGGACCTCCGTCCGGCATCGCATCGCGCGCGTTGACGCACAGGTTGAGGATAGCCAGTTCGAGTTGATTGGGATCGGCGAGCGCATTTGGCAGGTCAGTCGCGCACTGCAATTTCAGTTCGATTGCTGGCCCTATCGAGCTAGCGATCAAGTCGCGCATTCCCCCGATGAGTGCGGCGACATCGACCGGGCCGCTCTGAAGCTCCTGTCGCCTCGCGAAGCCAAGCAGCCTTTGCACCAGCGTTTTTGCACGCTCGCCAGATTGCAGGGCGTTGGCAATCCATCGTTGCGATCGCGCGTCGCTACCGTCCGCCTGCCGCTGCAGCATGTCGAGCGCGCCAATGATTGGGGTAAGCAAGTTGTTAAAGTCGTGGGCAACGCCCCCGGTCAACTGGCCGAGTGTTTCCAGTTTCTGCGCTTCGTGCAGCTGTTCGATCGCAGCGCGATATTCGGCTGAGCGCTCCTCGACGCGGCGTTCGAGGTCGGCCGCAAGTTCGTGCAATTCGATCAGACGGGCCCGCGCATCATATTGCCGACGGCGCGCGCGACGCGCCGAGTTCGCCAGACTGATCAGCGTCGTGGGATGAAAGGGGCGCTCAAGAAAGGTGACATTGCCCAACGTTTCCAAATGCCGCGCTGCTGCCGGGTTGCGCTCGAGTCCGCCGCCGCGCACCGTCAATAAAATGAATGGAAAGTCTGACCATTCGGCCTGCGCCTCGATCCAGGTAGCGAGAGGGTGAAGATCTGTTGTCCGAAGCGCCTCTTCGGCCACCAAGCCAAAGCCCGCACCTGCCTCTAGCTCCTCGACCATCTGGATTATGGAGCGGCAGGGCATGCCAATCATGCCGGCCTCCCTAAGCATCGCTGCGGCGACGTCTGCATCCCGGCCCTGGGGTGCCAGGATCAGCGCACGTTCCGAAAGTTCAGGTATCAATCTGCGATCCCGGGCAACGGTTGTTCGGCACCAACGCCCGCGATCATATTCGGCACGCCGCGAAGCACGCCTTGGAAATTAGTGAGTGGCTCGCCAAGCGTAACGCCGCTGCTGCCAATCCGATATTCGCGGATTGTGTCCTCATGCGCGCCCGTTCGCTTCTTTATCACAGAGATCGCGCGCCGAACGCGGCCAGCGGCCTCAAAGTAGCGCAGCAGGATCACGGTGTCGGCGAGATAGGTGACGTCCACTGGAGCCTTCATGTCGCCGACCAATCCATGCTGGGCGACGGTCAGGAGGGTCGAGGCACCCTGGCGATTCAGATATTGAAGCAACTCATGCATGTGCAGGATCAAAGCCTGCTCACCCGGCATCGCCGCCTGATATCCGTTTAAGCTGTCGACCACGACCGTCTTGGCCCCATACAATTCCACGCAACGCCGCACACGTTCGGAAAATTCGCCTGGGGTCAGCTCGGCCGCGTCGACCTGTTCGATTACGAGGCTTTTGGAGTCGACCATTGCCTGCAAGTCGATGCCCAGGCCCAGTGCCGGGTTGAACAGCAGTCCCAGTTCCTCATCGAATACGAACATTGCGGCTTGCTCGCCGCGCTCGATCGCCGCTCTGACAAAGGTCAGCGTGAGGAGCGACTTGCCGGTGCCCGCCGGCCCGAGGATCAGCGTGCTCGATCCTCGATCGAGACCGCCGCCAAGCAATGCATTTAGCTCGGGGGATTGGGTCGGCACAATTTCGCGCTTAAACTCTGTCTTGTGCTCGGCCGAGACGAGTCTCGGGAAGACGCGCGCGCCGCCGCTTTCGATGACAAAATCATGGAAGCCGCCGCGATAACGCTGCCCGCGATATTTGACGATGCGTGCGCGCCGCCGCTCCGCTCCATAATCCGGAGTCAACTCCTCAAGATGAATTACACCGTGTGCGATGCTGTGCATCGTTTTATCATTGGTGTCGGCGGTAAGGTCGTCGAGCATCAAGACAGTCGCCCCATGTCGCGAGAAGTAATGCTTTAAGGCGAGCGTCTGGCGACGATAGCGCAGCGCGCTTTGGGCCAGGAGGAGGATTTCAGACAGGCTGTCGACTACGACGCGGCTGGGCTTAATCCGCTCGAATACTTCGAAAATCCGCTTGGTGGTCTCGCCCAGTTCAAGATCGGACGAATAGAGCAGGCTCTGCTGCTGCTGCTCGTCCAGCAAATCCTCAGGCGGGATGAGTTCGAAGATGTCGATGCCCGTTAGATCCCAACCATGGGACTTCGCGCCGATGCGAAACTCTTCGTCGGTTTCCGAAAGCGTGATGTAGAGCCCGCGTTCCGCCCGCGCAGCACCTTCGATCAGGAATTGGGTAGCAATAGTAGTCTTGCCGGTACCAGGGCTACCCTCAAGGAGATAAAGCCGCCCGCGCGCAAGGCCGCCGGCTGTAATATCATCGAGGCCCGGAATTCCAAAGGCTGCCTTTTCAGTCGCAAATCGCATAGACACTCGCCCCGCTTTTCGGAGCAACGCTTCTCACGCGCCGTCGGGTCCAGAGCTCCGATCTTGAACGATCCGACTACGACAGCTTTGCGTCCTGATCTCAGACGTTCAGCCTGGCTCGAGACGGTCCTGAAAGCAGCCATTCGATGATCCGGCTGTGATCGACGTGCGGAATGCCCGACATTGGGGACATTCCTGCCGATTGGCGCTGCGATTGGTGACGTTCGGTTACGCTGACACCAGTCATTCGTGGATCCGGTTAAGTCCCTTCTGCAAAGTCAGGTGTTTGACACTTGCAAACCGGCCAGACAACGACAATACGACTATAAAACGAGCGACAAAAAATGCCCGAAAGAAGCTCTGATCGCCGCGTCTATCATTTTTTGCCGGAAGTATGGGCGCTCGACGATCTGCAGCGCAGGCGGCTCAAGATCGCTGAAATAGATAAGCTCAACGATCCTTTTGAATTTCTTGGTCCGAGGCTCGATGATCGCGCGGCGCGGCAAGCATTCCAGGCAATGAAGACCCAGTTGACAAAGACCCGAGGCATCATTTGCTTCAGCCGAAATTGGAGCAATCCCGTGCAGTGGAGCCACTATGCCGATCATCATCGAGGGATATGCCTCGGCTTTGACGTGCCAGCGGCAGAGCTCGGCCGGGTGCGGTACAGCCCGACAAGGATAACGCTTGACCTGGAAGCACTGCGTGAACCCAATTCGATCTCGGTCCGAAACGCACGTGGATTGCTCCTCACCAAGTTCGAGCACTGGCGCTATGAGCAGGAGGAGAGACTTTTTTTGGAAATCAACACGCGTGACCCGGACAACGGACACTTTTTCGTGGATTTTGCACCTTATCTAACACTACGCGAAGTCATCCTGGGCGCCGAAAACCCAACATCGGAGGACGACCTGATGGCGGCGCTGGGCGATTATTCGGTGACGGTGAGAGTAATGCGGGCGCGCCTAGCCTTCAAGGCGTTCAAGGTGACCGCGCAAAAGGATGGCCGACACCTCTGGCGCTCCTAACAACGCATACGTGACGCCGACTACTCATCGGGCGAAAGGGCTATTTCGTTTTATAAGCCAAGAGCGAAACATTGCGCTGGTTTCCGAACATAATTCTGCTTCAACGGAATACCTTTCATTCGGATAGGATCATCATGGCGAATTCAGCGATCGAAGCTGCAAACACCATTCAGCAATCAGGCGCTGCCCTGAGCGTGGCGGATCAAATCTTTCAGAGTGGTGCCAACATGATCGTGTTATGGCTTCTCGCCGCCGCGACTGTATTTCAAATCGCTGAATTGGTCGGCGTACTTCCTCCGCGAATGTCCAACTGGATAAACCGCAACCGGCTGCGCGAAACGATGCGCCTGCTCAAGGAATTTGGTGTCGATATCGATACGACGAAACGGGCCAACCGTGTCGCTCGTCTTGAAAACATTGCAAGCGACAGTCTCGCCGCGCGGGTCACGGCGCGTCTGGATGGTACGAAGATCGGGCATCCTGTCGAGGTCGGCTCGCGCTTATCGGTCCCGGGAAATCACTATTTCGATCTGATGGGAGAAACCTCGGATTTGCACAGAGCCGCGGTTTACGCGCGAGATCTCTCTGCGCTCTGGCGATCAATCGCCGGCGTGGGCGGGCCGGTCGCAAACGGCGATATCGACTTCATCGTCACGCCGAAGACAGGCTCGCCGCTCCTCGGCGCCTGCTTTGCCGATTTGATCGGGAAGCCCCTGCTCCTCCACAACCCAGAGGCGAAATTCAGATCTCATCTGGACGATCCGCGTTCGATGTTCGACTTTTCCGTGCGGCCGCTGCCCGGAAGCCGTGGTCTGTTGGTCGATGACAGCAGCACCGGCGGCGGCAAGGCCCTGCGGCTGATCGATGATCTTCGCGCATGCGGCTGGCAAGTCAGCGACTTCATCGTGGTATTCGAACCTCAGCTCAAAACGGGCACGAGCGATAACGCTTCGGCGCGTCTGGCGCCAAAAGGCGTTGCGCTGCATTCGATCATCAAGACGACGTGATCAAGGTGATCGTCACCGGCGCCTTTTCGACTGGCAAGTCCAGTACGGTTGCAGCGCTCGCCTCGACGCTGCGTGACGACGGCTTGTCGGTTATTCAAGTAAAGGATGTCGCTCGCAGCTGCCCGTTGCCGCTCAATGAGGCTCAGTCCGAGGCGACGACCCTGTGGCTTCTTACGACCCAGGTTTCGCGCGAGATCGAAGCGTCATCGCAGATGGCGCAGATCGTGCTCTGTGATCGGGGCGTTCCGGACATTCTCGCGCATGACGGGGAGCGCGATAGCAGTCTGAATACGCCGCTGGCAGACGAGATCCGGCCATTCTCCGAGAAATGGATCGACACTTACGATGTCATCCTGTTGTCGCGCGTCGATCAATCCATTCCGATCGAGCCCGACGGGTTGCGTTCACGCGACCATGCGTATCGAACTAGGCTCGATGGTCGTGCAACGGACGTTCTTGGTCGGCGGCCCGACACCGTGACCTTGGCCCATTCCCCTCTGGAGCGGCTGCGTCAGGCGCGCGAGGCCATCAGCGTGTCGCTCGCGGCGTCCCGGAGTGCGCCGACACGGCGAATGACGTGATCGACAATTTCAGACGCGATCTCGGCGGGTTCCCGCAACGCTCCGCCCAGGGTCGTTTGTACGGTTTCCCATGGGCCCGCCAGCTGCGTTTCTGCAACTCTTGAATAGTTGAGACGCACGGCGCGCTGAAGGGCGACATCCGCTTCGTGCTCATCATACTGCCGGTCGGTATACGATCGCTTGTCCTTGAGCTGCATTAGCCCTCGGGCCGCTTCCAGCGGCGTATCGAGGTAAATCGAGAGATCGGGCGGTGGGACCTGGAAAGTCTCCGTCTCAAGGGCGTAGACCCACCGCATCAAGGACATTGCATCCTCAGCAGCGACCTTCGACGCCTGATAGACCATGTTCGAAGGGACGTAGCGGTCGAAAATGATCACATCATGCTTCCCGGCCACCTCGCGGATAACCTCGACGGATTCCAGTCGATCCAGCCCATAGAGGACCGCAGCAGCCTTGGGCGTGACTGGTACGGGCAAGCGTCCGGACAGAAATTCGCCAAGCGTGACACCGCCAACGGTATCCTTGTATCTCGGAAACGAGATAACCGCCGTCGGATATCCGCGTAACTCCAATACTGCCTTCGTGTTCTCGGCTGCGGTTGCTTTACCGGCGCCGTCTGCGCCTTCGATCGCGACAAGCACACTCATGCGGCTGCTCGCTCCGATAGGTTTCGATAGCGCGCAAGAAGATATCGCACGAAACGCTCGCTTGCCCCGGTCGCCTGCGCGAGATCGGCGATCCTTTCCGATCGCATTGGGGCTGGGAGATATAGCAGGGTATCGCTCCGATCACGCGCGTAGAGATATATTTTGAGGAGGGCGGCGAGCGATGTGGGGCCATCGTCTCTCGTCAACGAGGCGCCCTGTACGGCAAAGCCTTTCGAAACGTCAGCATAGCGAATGGTAGCGCCCGCATCGTCCGTCGGCGCCAATCGAAGGGTAAGGCCATTCACCTGGAACTCCTGGTCCGTCACACCCTCCGGCTCTCCCTCGAGCAGTGCTGAGAGATGGATTATTGCTGCTTCGCGCACTTCGCCGGCTGTCATGCTCGACGCAACAGCTTCGACTGACGGGCTTGCCTCCGGCCCGGCGATGCGATCAATGGCGTCGTTCAGCAATTCAAGAACTCCTTCATGACCTCTTTTAGCATAGCTCCCCTCCAAGTCATCCGCGAACTCAACGCCACGTGTAGCGCGGCGTGATGCTGCACCTCGCCTGCCCCGATCTCGCACAGCCCCTTCGAGACGCCTACGATATCTTCGATAAGATGGTGCATGACGATCATGTGGCCTGGGGGCGCCCCGAGACCCCGCTGGGTGCGCCAGGACCCGATCCAAAGCGGTATTTTGATTTCGGCGAAAGCGCGACCGGCGTACCAGCGCCCCTGTTGCATCTGCGCGCAATACTGACGCGGACGATCGACCGGTGCGTGTCGGTGCTCGAGCAAACGTTGCGCATACCGCTGGATGCCCCGCTGTCATCGATGGTCGACCGAGCTGAGGGTCCGGTTCTTCGGCTGACTTGGTATCCTGCCGGTTTCATCGAGGAGATCAATCAATCGCATTGCGACATCGACCTCTTTACGATTTTGCCTGCCGCCACCCGACCCGGCCTCGAATACCGTCGCGGCAGTGACTGGTCCTCGGTCCGGATCGACGAAAACGAAGTCGTCGTGATGCCGGGAGAGATACTGCAGGAGCTCGGCGCCGCCGAGGCAGTCGCGCACCGGGTAGTCGGAACTGGCGACGATCGGATATCATGCTCCCTCTTCGTGAACGCGAAACCATCGCTCGTGATTCGAGAGAATGTTTTGGCGGGTGATCTCATGGAAGAGCGGCTTCGCGCGGTTCAACGGCTGGGTAATAACGATGCCTGATGCGAATCCTCGCTCGAACACCGCGAGCATCATCGTTCTGCACCCATCGGCCGCGGAGTTGCTATGCGTCCGCCACCCGTCAGTTGGAAAATGGATGTTTCCCGGCGGCAAGGTCGAACAAGCGGAGCCTCCGCACCACGCCGCCCTGCGCGAGGTTCGCGAGGAAACAGGTCTCGCCATCACCCTCTCCGAATTATGCGATCTTCCTCGCTGGGTACAGAACGGAAATCTTAGGCTGCCGCAACCTGTCGCGATCATGCAAGAGCGACTTCCGGACCACTCAGCGACGTACATCGATTTCATATTCGTGGGCGTCAGCGATACGGCGATACTGACGCTCGACCGGGAGATCACCGAGGCCGGCTGGTTCGACCCGTCAACATTGGCGTCGCTCGACACGTCGTTCCCCATCAGGCAATTGGCAGACTATGCCATTGCCCGTCGTGATGAGATCCGTGCGAGCGCCCGATCGGATATTGCCCGCCTACCCCGCTAACAGCGGTGATGAATAAGCGCGCGGGGCGGCTAGACCACACCTACGGAGTTGACAGGGAAGCGACGCGCTGCGACCCTTGACATCGTCGGCGTCTTGCTGCGGGACCGCCGTCATCTAGAGGGGAATCGAGTGCAAGGTATCGACGTCTTTTCGGGCGCCGGCGGAATGTCGCTAGGTGCGCGCTGGGCGGGAATTGACGTCCCCATTGCGGTCGAACTCGATCGCCACGCATTTTCCACCTACCATTTGAATCACCCGGATACGATCGTCGTCCGTGCCGACATGCGATCGGTCCACGATGTCCGCTTGCCGCAGAGCAAGCCGACGATCATTTTCGGCGGCCCCCCGTGCCAAGGATTTTCGACGTCAAATCAGCGCACCAGAGGCGAATCCAATCAGAAGAATTGGCTCTATCAGTCGTTCGTGGCGCTCGTCCGCAGCGTCATGCCGGCTTGGGTCATTTTCGAGAACGTTCGGGGCATTCTCGAGACTGAAGGCGGCAAGTTCGCCAGAATGGTCGAGGACGATCTTCGAGGTTCAGGTTACTCAGTCAAAAGCGGGCTTCTGAATGCGGCCGATTTCGGGGTTCCGCAGGTCCGGAGCCGCTTCTTCATCATTGCGCGGCGAGATGGCGAGGCTCCCGATCTGCCGTCACCTACCACAGCGTCGCACCTGCCATTGTCGGCCGCCATTACCGATCTGCCGGATCTCGAGCTCGGAGCATCAATCTGCGAAGTTCCCTATCCGCGAGAGGCCGTGCACGGTTACGCGCAGATGCTCCGGGGATCGGCAGAAACAGTGACGGGTAACCTGGTAACCAACAACGCCCCCTATATCGTCGAGCGTTACCGGCAAGTGCCTCAGGGCGGAAACTGGGAAGATATTCCGGCAGAACTCATGGCCAACTATGCGGATCGACTGAGGTGTCACACCGGCATTTACCGCCGTCTGCGACTAGATGCCCCTTCGGTCGTGATCGGCAATTTTCGGAAAAACATGCTGATCCACCCCACCGAGCATCGCGGGTTGTCGGTTCGCGAGGCTGCCCGAATACAGTCCTTTCCCGACTGGTATCGTTTCGCCGGAACGATCGGCCTGCAGCAACAGCAGGTCGGTAATGCGGTTCCGCCGCTCCTGGCGAAAGCCGTGTTTGCCACCATCGTCGCGGCGGAAGCCGAGGAGCAAGGCATACCGCCCGCCCTTCAGCCAGAAGACGTGAATACTTGGCCAGCATTACTGCTTGCCGAGCCTCAAAGTTAGGTCCGTGGATTGTCCGATGCCGGAAGTGGAGGCTAGATTGTGCTGTCCGGAAACCACATAGCTCAATCCGACCTGTTCGTAACGCTGCGATAGCTTGAACAGGAGGATGGCGCTCATCTTCGGCCCTAGCGAAGCGGCGACAACATTGTGCCCTTCTATTTGCGGCAGCACCAGCTCTTCGAGCCGTGACAGATTGGCGTCACTCGTATCGGTGTTATCGAACGGGATTTCCTGCACGGCTCCGCCGTACTCATTGGGCAAACGCTTGATTTCGCCGTAGTTGGCAGCCCTTCGATCTCGCAGAATCAGCGTTTTGCGAGGTTCAAAGCGATCGAACATTTTCTCGGCCCGCGAAATCTCGGGGCCACACAGCGCTACCAGGCAAGTGGGCTTGTCCGGATACATGATCCCGGATCGATTGATGATCAGCCGGGGCTCCCCTTCCTCCGTCGTTTGCCAGTCATCGTACTCGGCGGCTTGGCTATAGCGGATGATAATCTCGCGCCCGGCGGGCGCGAGCGCGCCAAGCAACATCCAGACTAGGGTCCGCGGAGCGGTCGAAACGTCGAGCACGACGCGATCCGCGCGCGCAAGGCGCTCTTGGGCCAGAGCGGACATTTTATGATAGCACTCGACCTGATCCTCGAAGTCGAATTGCCACTCCTCGTATTGAACACCGGCCTCGCTTGCGAGGAAGCGTGCCGCAGTGCGCCGCTCGGACGTCTCGTCGGCATACCGGTCGCTGGCGAGACAGACGACATCGGTGAAGTTTTCCTGAGAGAGGCTGCGCCGCACGCCTAGTGCGAAGCGCTCCTCCCAGCTCGCGACAGTGATTAGAACGATCTCAGGCATCGAACAGGCTCCCCTGTCCTTTTGAATCTGCTTCTCGGTCCAATGCCAGCGGAGTGTTTGCGTTCGCGGCCGCCCACAGATCCTGCGCCCGAAGCGATGCCCGCCCGTGCTGCCCATGCGCATCAAGTCCGTACCGGGGCCACAGCATCCGGTTGGGAACGTAGTAGTTCTCGCGCCCACCGCCCTTCTTCGACGTTCCGAGCCTTACATAGACAACCTGCGCACGTTCAGCGAGTAGCAGCAGGCGCTCGACTCTGGGATAGTCGGGATGATCGCGTTCGCTGATGATGAATGTGACCACGCGCGGTTCCGAAGCGTGATGCAGCAGGCGCTCGCGAAAATATTCGGCCAGGCGAGTAAAGAGCCTGGCGATGGCTTGACCATCCTCGACCGTGCAATTGGGCAGGCGCTTTTCGAGATTGTTCTCGATCAGCTCCCACAGTCGGTCGCTTTGGGTCTTTACGACATCGTCCTGGACGTCGGGCTCGACCTCACGCGGCGCTTTACCCCCAATCTTCGAAGTCTGCCTTTCAAACATCACGAAGCAAGGCTGGAGCAGATTGCGGATCACGCCGGTCGATAGATGGGTAATCGTGCCAAAGCCGCTGTAAACCGGCTTGTTCGCTTTGGGGTCGCGATTTCGAAAGTATGCCGCGCGGCCATGTTTGTACACATAGTCCCGGTACTGGTTTGAGCCGGGCGTGTAGCCCCGTGCCACTGCATCGGCTTCGGCTTGTCCCTTTGCTTTATCCAGCCGGCCAGCGAAAGCTTTGCTCACGGGAAAGAAGGAATCAGGCGGCACGGTGATACCGGCGTTGAGCAAGCGCTTTGCGATCACGTTTCGCGCAAACTGGCCGAACTCGGAATCTTTGTTCTGCACCGGACGCTGCAGATCGACAGTCACGTAATCATGGCCTTCCAGGATCGAGCCGCCGTGCGCCGTTGAAAAGTCGTAGGTTCGGATCCCCGCGATTGCCATCTTAATCGAGAAGACCGAGTTCTCGCGATAGCCGAGCCAGGAATTCATGAGCCGTCTTTGATGCTCGTTTAGATCTTGAGCGTCGTCGATGAGCAAAGAGAAGTGAGCGTCGCGAAATGCCTCGGTTGCCCTTATCGCTTCGAGAATTGGTAGGACCAGCATCAGGAACGTGTCGACGGCGTCTCCCTGGTCGAATTCTGCGCCCTGCAAACGAAGCTGTATCGACCGGACCCGGGCACGCGCCTGACGTCGTAATTCGTCGAACGGGCAGCCGTCACCCTCGGGCACCTCGACTTCCATTGCGAAGGCGAATTCTCGCCGAAGAAACTCGCGATCGCCTGCAGTGAGACGAGCAGCCTCATACTTCATTTCCCGCGCCAGGTTAGTCACGATCGAAAGTGTCAGGTTGGCCTCGGCGATGCGCATCTGCGAGATCGCCGGCAAAAGTCGATGCTCTTCCTTGCTGCTGAGCGGAGTATTGCACGGAACGTAGATTCCGATGATGCGCTCAGTATGCTCGCTTTCTGACGCCTGCCGCTTCGCCGCATAAGTGAGCGAATGATAGATCAGCGTCATGCTCTTGCCCGAGCCGCGTTCGCCGTTGATGATAAGATTGCGCCGCGAAGTCATGAAGCGGGAATAGTTGAAATCTTCGATATACCAGTCGATCAACTGCTGCGGATCAAGGTTGGGGGCAGCATCATACTCGAATGGATTACGCATCAGACGCCTCCTTTCCGCACTTATCGACGTCGGAAACGATCTTCTGCACGTCATAATCGGGATGGAGCGACATAAGCTGGCTAGGTTCCAGGCTACGCATGTTGAAGTCGTTTAGCACGAGCGGTGGCAACTCGAGCAGTTGCTCATCATCGCGCGTGATGTCCAAAACGACCGAAGTCTCTGCAAATGCCAACAGGTCGGGCGCATAATGGCGCGCGTAAACCCGTTCATGCTCAAGTTTCACCACCCGCTTGAAGATGAGATCAAGCAGTCGCTCCAAATTCTGAAGCAGACCTCCGTCCGCCATCCCGGGATCGTTCAGTTCGATTGTGTAGTTGAGGGCAATCCGCCCGTTTGCGCGGTCGATCGTGACCTCGGTCGCGTTCGCGTAGCGATGAAAGTCGATATTGGTTGTGCCGTAAAGCTGTTTGAAGAGAAGGAAGCGCGAAGTCCGTTGCGCCCCTTCCGCCAATTCATCTGCGAACCGCAGCGTCGCCGCCAACTTGGCAAGCCGCACGGACTCACCCAAGAAGTAACCGTCATTGAGGTGCTTGAGCGTGTCCTTCGTGCCATCGGGTGCAATCCCGGTATGAGCATGGCACAGCGCGAGGATCGTCTTGCGGTCCGCCGGTTGCCATTGCTTGAACGAGCCCCCGCCTGAATTTTTCCAGGTCTGCCCCGTGACCTGATTATGCCGTTCACGGCCGCTGATGTTGCCAATATCGTGGAGCAAACATCCGAGGATCAGCAACAGTTGCTCTACTGCGGACATCGTCTTGAGCGGTGCCCCTTGATAGACGTTCCCGGCACCATTCATTCCTAGGACTTGGCCGACGTTCCTGATCACATTGGCGATGTGATCGACGCCGTGGTCGCTGAGCCCAGGTTCCTGCGTGGCGATATGCGGCAAGATGTTGCGCACAATGTCGTCGCGCGTGACTTCGTACTTCGACCAAATACTCGAACCGTCTCCTTGAAACGCATCAAGTGCTTGTTTTGTAGCCAGCTCAAATTTTTGTTCCGACCAGACCATCCGGCTCCCCCAACAACCGTTGTGATCTAGCGGCGTGGGCAGTTGATGAAAAGAGAGGCGACTGGGTTCGCTACCGGTAACGCGACCATGCCGCTCGCGCCGCTGACGGTAATCGACGCACCGAACGAGGAACTGCGTGCGGCTTGGGAATACCACCACACGCCTCGCCCAGACTACGCTCAAATGAGCAGGGATGCATGCGGCGCTGTCCGTCGGCATCGCGAGAATGGCAGCTAATCAGATTGATGCGCCTGAAAGCTGCCTGGCAGTTGGCGGCCCAAATCCAGTCCTAAGTAACCTGCGCGTCCGGAGTGTCGCGATGTCTGTTGTAGCCCGCCAACTCACGGGCAACTCTTTGATGAGTATCACTTTTTGGTGACCCGCTTTGGGGTGAGAACGCCCTATCGCAACAGCCATTAAGCCTCAGCAGTTACCGGAGCGCTCCGGATCTGCTTCGACAATGACGCCTGTAGCAGAGAGCCTAATTCGGCAAGTGAGTAGAGTATTGCATCGTTCATCTGGT
>Ga0164294_10001597_pt1 | contig 20964 bp, 16 predicted proteins | sample GEODES005metaG_FD_111479 | JGI IMG/M metagenome (GOLD analysis project Ga0164294, IMG submission 111479) | Oligotrophic lake water microbial communities from Sparkling Lake, Wisconsin, USA - GEODES005 metaG | ecosystem: Environmental > Aquatic > Freshwater > Lake | place: USA: Sparkling Lake...
CATTCTTGTAGGTCATGCCCTCGGCCAGCCGCATCGCGTCGGCGGCCATCGCGGCGCGGTCGGGATAGCGCCACAGCCGGGTTCCGCCCGCAGCCGGGCCGTGCCGGGTCGAGTGCAGCACGATGATCCCGTCGAGCCCTGCATCCTCGTCATGGATGCGGTGCACGCTCTCCGGCGGGGTGGCAGTGGCATTGACGACATCGACCATGGAATCGCTCCTGAAATCCGAGGGTGACTCTTCCATGGTTTTGCAGGATAAACTGGCCTGACTTCGCGATATGGGCGTCATGGTTGCAAGATTTGACCTGATATCGCGCATTTGGAGAACAGATTTGCCGCAGGAGCTCGATCCCTTCGAACGCAAGATCCTTCAGGTGCTGCAGGAGGATGCCAGCATGCCCACCGCGAAGCTGGGCGAGATGGTCGGCCTGTCGAGCTCGCCCTGCTGGCGGCGGGTGGACCGGATGGAGAAGGAAGGGATCATCACCAGGCGCGTCGCGCTCGTCGATCGCCAGAAGGTAGGGCTGAACGCGCACATCTTTGCGCAGATCAAGCTCAACGCGCATGGCCGCGCGAACCTCGACGAGTTCGCCGCCCAGATTCGTTCGTTCCCCGAAGTGCTGGAAGCCTATGTGCTGATGGGCGTGTTCGACTTCATGCTGCGCATCGTCGCGGCAGATATCGAGGCCTATGAGCGCTTCTTCTTCACCAAGCTCTCGAAGCTGCCCGGCGTGCAGGAAATCAACTCGACCGTCGCGCTCAGCCAGGTGAAGGCGACGACGGCTTTGCCGATTCCCTAGCGCCCTGCCGCCCTCTGCGCCTCGCCGACGATGCGCAGGATGTTGCCGCTCCACATCTTCTCGAGGTCGGCATCGGAATAGCCGGCCTTGCGCAGCCGCTCGGTGACCTTGGGCAGCGCCGAGATGTCCTCGATCCCCGGCAGCCCGCCGCCGCCATCCCAGTCCGCACCGAAGCAGACATGGTCGACCCCGGCGACTTTGATGACGTGGAGGACCATCGCCATGTAGCGCTCGAAATCGACCTTGCCCCACATCGGCTGGGTCTTGTCGAGCTCGCGCCATTTGGCGGCGAGGTCGGCCTGCTCGGCGGGCGATAGCTCGGAGATATGCTCGTATTTGGTGAACAGCGCCGCGCGCTCGGGCGTCAGGTTCATGTTCGCCAGGAAGATCGTGCTCACGCAGATCGCGCCGCCCTTCGCCGCGAGCTTGCGGATGCGACCGTCGTCGAGGTTGCGCGGGTGATCGAACGCCCAGCGGCCGCTGGAGTGCGACAGCAGCAGCGGCGTCTTCGACAGCTCCAGCATCTGGTCGAACGTCGCGTCCGACGAATGGCTGGCGTCGATCACCATGCCCAGCCGGTTCATCTCTGCCACCCATTTGCGCCCGAGGGGGGAGAGGCCGTTCCACTTGGGCTTGTCGCCCGAGCTGTCGGCGAACTGGTTGTTGGCGCCGTGCACCGGCCCGGCCAGCCGCACGCCGCGGTCGTAGAATTCCTTGAGCAGCGAGACATCCTCGCCCAGCTCATAGCTGTTCTCCATGCTCTTGAACGCGACCAGCTTGCCCTCGCGGTTGAGCCGCAATGCATCGTCCGGCGTCAGCGCACGGCCGATCTGGCCGGGGAATTTCGCGAGAGTGGAGTCGATCAGATCCGAGCGCCCGCGCGCATAGGCGAGCGCGTCGGCATAGCCCTTGGCGGTCAGCGGCCCCTGCTCGGTATAGATCGCGAAGAACCCGCCATCGAGCGCGCCCGCCCGCATCCGCTCCATATCGACCTGGACGAGATCGGTCGCCGGATCGTGATGCCCGTCGAAGCTCCACCCCGCCCGTGCGAAGTGGAGCGGCGTGTCGAGATGGGTGTCGAGGACGAGGAAGGCCTTGTGCGCCTTCTGGGCGGGCGCCTGGGCCTGGGGCGCGGTGGCGCAGCCGGAGAGCAGCAGGGCAAGGAACGCGAGGCGCTTGGTCATTTCTTGTCTTCCACAGGCCGCAGATCGAGATCGCGGTAGTCATAGCTGAAATCGGCGATCGGGCTCTCGGGCTTCATCGAGACCCGCGCGACCTTGCCGTCGGCGTCGAGCGCGAACGTCACATATGCGGGCTCGATCGCCTTGTCGTCGAAGCGAGTGACGAAAGTGTCGTACTGGTAATGGACCAGCCTGCCGGCCATGCGCGGCGTGGTCTTGAAGTCGATGCGCAGCCCGTCGGCGCCCCGCGTCACCGCGACATCGCCGTACCAGGGGTCGCGATAGGTGCCGGCATAGCGATCGAGCGACAGCGACGGCCCGACCTTGGCCGGCGCAGCCTTCCCCGCCGAGAGCGCCGCCTTGCCGCCGGCGGTGCGCGTGTCCATGAATTCGTTGAAGCGCTTGAACCAGTCCTGGTCGGGGATGCCGAGATAATGGTCGACCAGCAGGTGCGCGACACCGCGCAGCAGGGCGACGTCTTCCGAATTGACCACCACCGCGATGCCGACATCCTGGTCGGGGAGCAGGATCACATGGGTGATCGATCCGAACACGCCGCCGCCATGCGAGATGATCCGCGCGCCCTTGTAATCCTCGACCTCCCAGCCGAGCGCATAGGTGCTGAACTTCGGCGTCAGCGGCGCGAGGCTGCCCGGATAGGGCGTGAGCGGCTGGACGGTGACGCCCTTCCACATCTCCGCCGCCTGCACTTCGCTGAACAGACGCCCGCCGCCGGGCAGCGCGCCGTGGCCGAGCTGGATCTTGAGCCACTGCGCGAGGTCATTGGCGCTGAGCGCGAGCCCGCCGGCCGGCATCGCCGCGCGGCCAAGCTCCTCATGCTCGTCGAGCACCGAGTTCGGTCCGTCGCCGCGCACGACACCGCCGATCCGGGCATGCGGGAAGGCGCGATCGGCGGTCGCCCAGCGTGCTTCATAGGTCGCGGTCGCGGTGCCCATGCCGCCGCGCTTGAGCACTTCGCTGGTCATGAACTCTTCCCAGCTCTTGCCGGTGACTTCCTCGATCAGCTGGCCGGCGACCATGTAGAGGATGTTGTCGTAGGCGTAGCTGGAGCGGAAGCTGGTTGCCGGTTTGAGGTAGGCGAGCCGCTTGACCGCTTCCTTGCGCGACAGGCTGCCGCGCGGCACGAACAGCAGGTCGCCGGCGCCGAGCCCAAGTCCCGAATGATGGACGAGCAGGTCGCGCACCGTCATCTCGCGCGTCACCCAGGGATCGACCATGCGGAACCACGGCATGTGATCGATCACCTTGTCGTCCCAGCCGATCTTCCCCTGGTCGACCAGGATAGCGAGCGCAGTGGCGGTGAACGCCTTGCCGGTCGATCCGGTCTGAAAGATCGTGTCGGCATCGACCCTCGCTGGGTCACCGAGCTTGCGGAAACCCCAGCCTTTGGCGAGCGTGGTCTTGCCATGCTCGACGATCGCGACCGCGATGCCGGGCGCGCCGCTGGCTTTGCGCAGCGCCTCGACCTTGGCGTCGAGCCCGCCAGGCGGATCAGCCAGCGCGGGCGTGGCGAGCGCGAGCAGGGGGAGGGCGAGAAGGATACGCAGCTTCATGCGGCAATCTCCTGGGGAATTACAGGCGCGCGCCTGAGCAGTCGTGCCAGCCCGATCGTCAGCAGCGGCAGCACGAACACGGCGAGGAAGAGATAGGCGAGCAACCGGTAGCCGCTGGCGATCAGCGCGATGAGGCCGACCCGGTCGGCGACGAACATGCAGACGAGCAGCAGCACGCCGGCGATCGCGGCGCGGGCCTTTGCACCCAGCTCCACGCCGCGCCGCCGGCGCACAACGCCGGCCACCCGTTCGTTGATCGCATGGACCGCGCCGGCGCCGCTTTCGAGCAAGGCCGCGAAGATCATCATCTGGAACGCCCAGTGGAAGACGGGGACGTTCAGCTGGCGCAGCAGGAAGTCGGAGGGCAGCGTCTCGGCGCCGATGCCGGGATAGAAGGCGATCATGCAGGTGAAGAACAGGATCGCCGGCAGCATTGCCAGCGGCCCGGCGATCAGCCCGGCGACCACCGCGTCGCGCGTGCTGGTCAGATGGCGCAGCACCGGCAGGATCACCACCGCACCGATGATGTTGTAGCTCGCATAGGTGAGCCCGCCGCTCGCCCAGCCGCTCCACGGCGCGGGCGTCGCGAAGCCGTCGGCAATGCGGTCGCCGAAGCGCCACAGGCTGAGCGCGAGGAAGATGGCGTAGACGGCGTAGAGCAGGAAGGAGACGTATTTGAACACGCCCTCCACCGCCGCATTGCCAAGCGCGACGGTGGCGAGGATCGCGAGCGCCAGCGCCAGCGTGCCGACGAACACCGGCCAGCCGAACATCGCCGCTCCGATCGCGCCCGCGCTGGCGCCGAACACCGCGAGGATCAGCACGACGAAGAGGAGATAGGCGCCCTCGAACGCGATCCAGGCGGGGCCGAGCAGGTCGGCGAAGAAGGCGCGATAATCGAGCGCGCCGACCATCCGGGCATAGGCGAAGGTCGCCGCGGCGATCACGCTCCATAGCAGCATCGCCAGCAGCATGCCGGCAAGCCCGCCCCACGGGCCGGCCGGCAGGAAATACTCCGCCAGCTCGCGCCCGGTCGCATAGCCGCCGCCGATGATCACGGCCTTCATTGCGAAGCCTGGCAGCAGGAAGCGCTGGAACCAGCTCGACCCTGCCACCGGCGCGCTCATGCGAGGCAGCTTTCGACCAGCGCGTCGAAGGCAGGGCCTCCGCGCACCGGATCGGCGACGGGGAGGCCGAGCCTTTTGCTCTCGGCTTCCATCAGCGCCGTCGCTTCGGCTTCACCCAGCGCCGAGCTGTTGAAGCTCACCCCGCCGCAGCGGATGTTCGGGTTGGTCCGGCTGCCGAGCGCCGTGGTCAGCGCGATGATCTCCTCGATCGTCGCGACCGTGTAGCCCGCGGTGCCGAGCATCGCGGTGCGGCCGGGCTCGTGGCAGACCACGAACACGTCCGGCTGGCTGCCATGGAGCAGGCCGAGCGACACTGCGGCATAGGCAGGATGTGCGAGCGAGCCCTGGCCTTCGATCACGTCCCAATGCTCGGGCGCCGCGTCGGGAGAGAGAATCTCCGCCGCGCCGGCCTCGAAATCGGAGATCACCGCGTCCATCGGCATGCCGCCGCCGGCGATCATGATCCCGGTCTGCCCGGTCGCGCGGAAATCGGCGTCGACCCCGCGTGCCTCGAACGCGCGGGCGAGGGCGAGGGCGGTGTATTTCTTGCCCAGCGCGCAATCGGTGCCGACGGTGAGCAGCCTTTTGCCACTGCGCTTGCGCCCGGTGGCGACGGGCAGGTCGGCCGGGGGCACGCGGATGTCGATCAGCCGCCTTCCGAGCAGCTTCGCCGCCTCGGCCACCTCGGGGATGTCGGCCAGGCGAACATGCATGCCCGAGACGATGTCGAGCCCCGCCTCGAGTGCCTCGACCAGCGAGGTGCGCCAGCTCGGCGGGATCACCCCACCGGGATTGGCGACCCCGATCACCAGCCCGCGCGCGCCCTTTGCCACGGCCTCGGCCGGGGTCAGGCTCGGCAGGCCGGTGGAGACGGTGGCGCCGCACGCATATTCGCCCACGCACTTCTCGCCGGCCCAGTCGCGCAGGCCAAACGCGGTCTTGGCGAAGCCGGGCTCGGTCGTGTCGCCGAGGAACAGGAGATAGGGCTGCGGCAGCACCGTGGCGGTGCCGCGCGCGGCGAAGGGGGCGTTCATTGCTGCGTTCCGATCAGAAGGCGAGTTCGAGCGCGAGGCCCAGCGTGCGCGGCTGGACCGGGACGGTCGAGAGATAGCCGGGGTTGACCGTGGCGACGCTGGTGGTGAGCCGCCCCTCGCTGTCGGTCAGGTTGCGGGCATAGGCGCGCAGCGTCCACTTGCCGTCGAAGGTCAGCGCGGCGTTCAGGTCGAAGGTCGCATAGCCGTCGACCGGCACCGAGAGCGGATCGCTCGCCACCGCCGAGATGCGGTCGCCGACGATGCGCACCGCGCCGCCGACATGCGCCTGGGTCGAGCCGCTGAGTGCCCAGTTATAGTCGGCGGTCACGGCCGCCGAGAGCTTGGGCACGTTGGGCAGCTGGTCGCCATCGGTGCAGTTCGGCGTGGTCTGGGTGCACTTGGCGTCGGTATAGGCGAAGTTGGCGCCGACGTTGAACCCGCGGACCGGCTGGATCAGCAGCTGCGCCTCGAAGCCCTGGCTGCGCGCGGTGCCGGCATTGACCAGCCCGTTGATGCCGTTGGCGAAGGCCTGGGCCACCTGCAGGTCGTTCCAGTCGAGCAGGAAGGCGGCGGCGTTGAACGTCACCTTGCGATCGAGGAAGCGTGACTTGATGCCGAGCTCGTAGCTGGTCACCGTTTCCGAATCGACCGTCGAGGGGAAGCCCGGCAGCGCGATGTTGGGGCCGCCCGGGCGATAACCGGTGGCGGCGCGGGCATAGAGCATCATGTCCGGGTTGAGGTTGAGCTGCGGGCTCACGCTCCAGGTGACGATCTCCTCGCTGGAGGCACCGTCGCCGCCGCTGTTCAGGCCGAGCAGCGGAATCTGGGTGCTCTGGGTGAAGGTCTGGTCGTTGCGCGCCCAGCGCAGGCCGCCGGTCAGGTGGAAGACGTCGCCGAGCTTCAGCGTCGCGTTCCCGAAGACCGCATATTCCTTGTAGGTGTTGGGCAGCCCGACGAGTGCGAAGGGATCGAACGGCGCCAGTGGCTGGCCATTGGCGTCGAGCGCGCGGACCAGCTGGCTGTGGGTGTTGTCCTCGTCGGTGTAGAAAAAGCCGAGCTGCCAATCGAGCAGCTTGCTGGTGGCCGAGGTGAGGCGGACCTCCTCGGTCCACTTCTTCTGGTGCAGGTTCGCCGGATAGTTGGCGAGGCCGCCCCAGATCACGCCATAGACGCGCGAGGCGTCGCTGGTCTCGAGGATCTTGAGCTCGCTGTGCGAGGTGGTCGAGCTCAGCTCGGCAAAGCCCAGGTCATAGGCGATCGAGCCCGAAAAGAACTTGAAGTCGCTGTGGAAGGGCTCGGGCAGCTGCTGGTTGGTGCTCAGCCAAGACGCGCCCGGCGCCAGCGGGGCGGGGCTGCCCTGGGTCTCGTAGAGGATGCCGAAATTGTCGGATTCGGTGCGCTGCCACAGCCCGCTGAGCTTGACGGTGAGCCGGGTGTCCGGCTTCCACAGCACGGCGACGCGGGCGCCCTGCTGGACGGCGGAGTTGACGTCCTTCTCGCCGGTCAGGACATTGTCGATGAAGCCCGGCGTCTCGCGGCGCGAATAGCTGCCGCTGATCGCCAGGCTGTCCTTGACGATCGGGATGTTGACCAGCGCGCTCCCCGCCCAGCCCATGTCGTTGCCATGGGCGATCGTGAAGATCTCGCCGCCGGCGCGGGCGGAGAAATTGGCGAGGTCCGGCTGCACCGTCACGTACTTGAGCAGGCCGCCGATCGAGCTGGCGCCGTAGAGCGTGCCCTGGGGGCCGCGCAGCACCTCAAGCTGGTCGATGTCATAGGGCAGCAGGTCGAGCGAGAAGGTCTGGGCGCGGTTGTAGATGCCGCTGGAGCCGATCGGGGCATCGTCGAGATAGATGCCCACCGTGGCACTCGGCCCGATCGGGGCGACTCCGCGCAGCGACAGGGTCGAGCGGCCGGGCGAGCCGGCATTGTCGACCTGGAAGCCGGGGACATAGGCAGCATAGTCGGTGAGCTGGGTCGCGCCGCTCTGCTGCATCTGCTGGCCGCCGACGACGCTGATCGAGATCGGCACGTCCTGCAGCCGCTCCTCGCGCTTCTGCGCGGTGACGACGATCTCGTCATCGCCCGCCACCGCGGACTGGCTGGCCGGCTGCGCCTCCTGCGCGAAGGCCGCGGCGGGCAGCAGCAGCGCGCCGGCGGCAGCGGTAATCAGCAATTTGGCTCGGTTGGTCATGCGCGTCATCGTCGGTCTCCCCCCTTCGGAAGTTCGATGTGAGCCGCCCGCATCGGGCGGGGGTAGCTGCGCGACTTTGGCGCTTAACAGCCACCGTGTTGCTAATCAGGATGCTATTATCCTGATTGGAGAAGAGTCAATCCAATTTGACAATTTAGTTGCAGGCGCCCGCGCCTATCGGGCGCGGTGGCCCCACACCGCCTCGGGGCAGTCGATATGGCCGTCGCGATAGACGATGCCGGGCGTGCGATCGGTGGCGAGGAAGGTCGGGCCGTCGAGATCGACCACGTCGCAGAGCTGGCCGAGCAGCCAGGCGGGGGCCATCGCCCAGCTCGACCCGACCATGTTGCCGACCATCACGTCGAGCCCGAGCGTCCGCGCCCGCCGGGCGATCGCGATCGCCTCGGTGAGCCCGCCGCACTTGTCGAGCTTGATGTTCACCGTCTGGAACCGCCCGACCAGCCCATCGACCTCGGCTAGGGTCAGTGCGCTTTCGTCGGCGGCGATCGGGATCGGCGAGCTAAACCCGTCGAGGTCCGCCTCGCGCCCGCGCGCCAGCGGCTGTTCGAGCAGTGCGATATCGCAGTCGACCAGCCCGGCAATCAGCGGCTCCAGCGCCTCGATTCCGAATCCCTGGTTCGCATCGACGCCGATCCAGCATTCGGGTCGCGCCGCGCGCACCGCCCGCACCCGGGCGATATCGAGGTCGAGGTCGCCGGTGAGCTTCAGCTTGAGCGCCCGGGCATCGGCATAGCCGCGCGCGCCCTCCGCCATCACCGCCGGATCGTCGGCGCCGAGAGTGAAGGTGGTAAGCAGCGGCTTCGGCTCGGGCAGGCCGGCGAGCTTCCACACCGGTACACCCTCGCGTTTCGCCTCCAGCTCCCACAGCGCGCAGTCCGCCGCGTTGCGCGCCCCGCCGGCCGGCAGCGTCTGCTGGAGCTCGGCGCGGCTGATGCCCCCTTCGAGAGCGCCCCGCACGCTCTCCAGCGCGGCGGTCATCGTGTCTTCGTTGTCGCCCAGATAATAGACGCCGCTGGCCTCGCCGCGCCCCGTGTGGAGGCCGTCAGACAGGCTGACGACCACCACCGGAGACTCGGTGAAGACATGGCCGGAAATGCGGAACGGCTTGGCGAAGGGCAGCCGTTCCACCGTCACATCGAGCACGCGGCGCATCACCACGCCCTCAGAACTCGGCCCCGAACGAGACCAGCTTGTAGACCAGCGCCATCCACAGGATGAAGAAGCTGCCGAGGACGAGGAGCACGCTCCAGATCCGCGCGAACCAGCCGCGCCTGTCGCGCCAGGTCAGCCAGGCGTTCCACACCGACAGGCCGAACATCCCGAAGAAGGCGAGTGTGCCGACGAACTGGACGAGCAGGATCAGCCAGTCGGTCGAGCCATGGCTCTCGAAATTCTCGAGCCCGCTGATGATCAGGAACCAGCCGACGAACGCCGCCAGCACCAGCCAGGCGAAGCCGCGCAGCACGCGGTAGGTGCGCTTCGCCTCGCCTTCGAGCTTGAACGGTGCGGCATAGCGGCGGCGTGCGAACCAGCCGACCGGCCAGGAGAGGGCGGTGAGCAGCACCACGCCCAGCCCGAACAGCACCGCCGGCATCAGCCAGGCAGAATCCAGCGCGGCGGGGGTGCGGTACCAGATCATGAAGGGCGAGACTTCGCCGAAGCTCCAGCGCACGACCTTGCCGTCGATCACCTGCGCGGCGAGCCGCTCATGGCCATAGGCGTCCTGCCACACAAAGGGCTCGACTTCGATCAGCTTGCGCGGCGCGCCGCCCGGGCTGGTCAGTGCCGGAATCACCGGGCGGCCCTCGGCGTCGAGCGTCACCTTGGTGTCGCCGATCAGGCCGATGATCTTGGCGAAGCTCGAGTCGATGCGGCGGCTGTTGGTCCAGGTGCCGACGAGCAGCTTGGCATGCTCCTTGGCAGTGGGCAGCTCCCTGGGCGGCGCCTTGTTCGGATCGGGCAGATAGCGATCGGCGAATTCGTCGAACAGCGAGCCGCGCAGCACGCGGGTCACCCCGTCCTTGCCGCCGCTGTTCATCGAAATGTAGAGCCCGACATTGTCCTCGGGGAAGATCCACAGGTCGCTGTGGAAATAGACCGTGTCGCCGCCATGCGCGATCGCGCGGTGGCCGCTGATCCGCTGCTCGTAGAAGCCGAGCGCCATCGTGTTGATCGCCGGGATCGCGCTGGGCTGCGCGCCGTGCATCAGCTTCGCGGTCTCGGGCTTGAGCAGCGGGCCGCCATTGGCGAGGTGCGCGATCATGAACTTGGCCATGTCGCCGCCGCTGATCGCCGATGCGCCGGCGGGCGCCATGCCGATCAGCTCATAGCCCTTGGCCGGGCCCGAGCCGAGCTCATAGCCCTGCGACATGAACGGCTTGAGGTTGGCGGGCAGCGGCTGGCGGAAGCTGGCATATTGCATGCCCAGCCGGCCGAAGATGTTCTTCTCGACATAGGCGTCGAACGACATTCCTGAGGCGCGCTCGACGATATAGCCGGCCAGCGCGGTGGCATAGTTGGAATAGGCCGGCGTCGTGCCCGGCGCATAGATGCGCTCGGGTATGCGATGCTTGAGCACGTCGCCCAGGCTCGGCACCGGCTTGTCGAAGGTCAGCAGGCCCTTGATGATCTCCTCGAAGCCCGCCGTGTGCGTCATGATGTTGCGCAGCGTGATCGGCTTGCCCTGATAGGCCGGGATCTTGAAGTCGAGATACTGGTTCACATCGGCGTCGAGGTTGAGCTTGCCGGCCTCGACCAGCTGCATCACCGCGGTCCAGGTGTAGAGCTTGGACGTCGAGCCGGGGCGGAACAGCGTGGTCGCCGGATCGACCGGCTTGCGCTTCGCCACATCGGCATAGCCGAAGCCGCGCTGGGTCACGACCTGGCCGTCCTTGACGATCACCACCACGGCGCCGGCGACGTCGCCGCGGGCGAGGGCGTAGGGCATGAAGCCGTCAAGCCAGGCGTCGGCATCCGCCTTGGTCAGGTTGGGCGCGACCGCCGGCCGGGCGGTGGGCGCCGGCGCGTTGGTCTGGGCGATCGGTGTGAGCGGTGCGGGTGCCTGGCTGAACCCCGGCACCGTCATGGCGAGGCCCAGCAATCCTGCCGTGGCCACCGCGAGCGAACGTTTCCACATAAGCGCGTCGTCCCCTTTATGATCTCCCCCACAGGACTCCGGCATTCGATTGCGCCGGTATGCGTCTGCGGCTAGGCTGCGATTAGTAAATCAATACGCCTGATTGGGACATGATGATCCTATTCAGAGAAATGTCAAACCGAGGTGCCGCATGGCAACGAAGCTGAAGGCCGACCATCCGACGCTGGGGACGCTGCTGAAGGCGCTGCGCGCGAGGAACGGCTGGACGCTCAAGGAGATGAGCCTCAAGAGCGGCATTCCGGTCTCGACCCTGTCCAAGGTCGAGCATGACCGGCTGACGCTGACCTATGACAAGCTGCTCCAGCTCAGCCAGCGGCTGAACATCCGCATGTCGGAGCTGTTCGCGGAGAACGACTCGGCGCCCGAGACTCAGGTGACCGCGCGGCGCAGCATCGGCGATCTCGATCGCGCGGTTCGGGTGAACACCGCGAATTACGATTATTACTATCTCTGCACCGAGCTGCGCCGGAAGCGGATGATCCCGGTGATCACCAAGGTGCGCGCCAAGACCGCCGAGGAGTTCGGCGACCTCGTCCACCATTCGGGCGAGGAATATATCTACGTCGTCAGTGGCCGGATCGTCGTCCACACCGAATTCTACGATCCCGTCACGCTCGACGCCGGCGAATCGATCTACATCGATTCGAACATGGGCCATGGCTATGTGACCGGCGAAGGCTGCGACGAGGCGGTGATCCTCGGTGTCTGCTCCAGTGCCGAGGACGGACTGATGGACTCGCTGCTCAACCTGCACGGCTAGGTCGCGACAGACTCGGTCACCGCAGGGTATGGTTGCCGGGTTTTACGGCGAAGGCGTACTTACAGTTTGGCTGGTACAATTCCGCCCGCTGGGGCGCTCGGCATCGGTTCTCGTTTGCCGCCAAAACTGGCAGAAGACATTGAATCATAAGGATAATGATTCGACTGCGGAGCGCCTGGCTGCGCCAGGAACAAGGCCGTGTCGCAGCTTCGGTACCGCCAATCCGCCCCCGATCGCGTCAAGCGTCCCGTCATTGAAGGCTTGTCCGCCCTCCACCCGCAGCTATGCCTTTTCCGAAATCGGGCAAAGAGAGGCGTGAGATGGGGACAATTGTACCGGCGGAGCAGCAGGAAGGGGTGACGCCCTCCGCCCGGGACGTCCGCTCGATCATCGCGGCGTCTTCGCTGGGCACGCTGTTCGAATGGTATGACTTCTTCATCTACGGCACGCTCGCCGCGTCGGGCGTGATCGGCCGCATCTTCTTTCCGCCCGGCAACGAGCAGCTCCAGACGTTGCTCGCCTGGGCCGGCTTCGCGGTCGGCTTCGGCTTCCGTCCGCTGGGTGCGGTGCTGTTCGGCTATCTCGGCGACAAGTTCGGGCGCAAGCACACTTTCATCGTCACCATCGTGCTGATGGGCGTGGCGACCGCCGGCGTCGGGCTGGTGCCGTCCTATGCGGCGATCGGCTGGGTCGCCCCGGCGCTGATCATCCTGCTGCGGATCATCCAGGGCCTGGCGCTGGGCGGCGAATATGGCGGCGCCGCCATCTATGTCGCCGAGCATGCCCCGGCCGGCCGGCGCGGCTTCTTCACCAGCTTCATCCAGGCAAGCGTCGGCGCCGGCTTCTTCCTCAGCCTGATCGTGGTGCTGAGCTGCAAGGGCAGCATGTCGGCCGAGCTATGGGATGCCTGGGGCTGGCGCGTGCCGTTCCTGCTCTCGCTGATCCTGCTCGCCATCTCGCTGTGGATGCGCGTCCGCCTGTCCGAGAGCCCGGTGTTCAAGGCGATGAAGGCGGCGGGCAACATCGCGAAGAACCCGTTCGTCGAGAGCTTCACCTATCCTGGCAATGGCCGCCGGCTGGTCGTCGCGCTGTTCGGCATCGCCGCGGGGCTGACGGTGATCTGGTTCACCGCGATGTTCACCACGCTCGGCTTCCTGCGCAACGCGATGCATGTCGATGAGAATATCGCCCAGCTCATCGTCGGCGCCGGTGCAGTGATGGGGCTCGGCTTCTTCATCCTGTTCGGCCACCTGTCGGATCGGATCGGCCGCAAGCGGCTGATCGTCGGCGGCTATGCGCTGACGCTTGTGCTGCTGTTCCCGCTGTTCTGGATCATGGGCAATGCCGCCAACCCGCAGCTCTCCCAGGCCGCGGCGCGCGCGCCGGTCACGCTCTATGGCCCCAGTTGCCAGTTCAATCCCTTCGCCAAGGTGCAGGACAATAGCTGCGGTCGCGCGCTCGATTACCTGTCGAAGCGCGGCATCGCCTACAGCCTTCAGGAAGCGCCTGCGGTCGAGCTGGCGATCGGCGACGCGCGGATGGCCTATACTTCCGATGCCGAGCTCGACGTCCGGCTGAAGGACGCCGGCTATCCGCTCGGCAAGGTCACGCCTTCGGCGGGCAGCATCGCGGTCATCCTGCTGGTGATCCTGGCGCTCACCGCGCTGTCCGGCGCCACCTATGGCCCGGTCGCCGCGCTGCTGACCGAGCTGTTCCCGGCGCGCATCCGCTACTCGTCGATGTCGATCCCCTATCATTTCGGGACCGGCTATTTCGGCGGGGTGCTGCCCTTCGTCGAAGCATACATGGTCGCGCGCAGCGGCAATCCCTATGCGGGGCTCTGGTATAGCTGGTGCGTCGTCGCGATGGCGCTGCTGGTGACGCTGTTCCTCTTCAGGGAACGGGATCTGGTGAAGGACGACGCGTAATGCCTGGGAACGAACGCAAGGGGCCGCTGGCCGGCATCATGGTGCTCGACGTCACCCGCGTCGTCGCCGGGCCCTATTGCGCGATGATGCTCGCCGATCTCGGCGCGACGGTGATCAAGGTCGAGAACCCGAATGACCCTGACTATACCCGTACCTTCCCGCCGATGGTCGAGACCGATGCCGGGCCGGAAAGCGCCTTCTACGCCCAGTATAACCGCAACAAGCAGGGCGTCTCGCTCGACCTGCGCAGCGAAGCCGGCAAGGCGGCCTTCCTCGAACTGGTCAGGCGCGCCGACATCCTGGTCGAGAATTTCCGCCCAGGCGTGATGGACAAGCTTGGGCTCGGCTATGAGTTGCTTAGGGCGATCAACCCGCGCCTCGTCTACACCGCGATCAGCGGCTATGGGCGCACCGGCCCCAATGCCAGCCGGCCGGGCTATGACAATAGCGGCCAGGCATCGGGCGGGCTTTGGTCGATGAACGGCTATGCCGGCCAGCCGCCGGTGCGCGTCGGCACGATCATCGGCGACCTCTCGGCCTCGCTCTACGCCGCAGTCGGCACGCTCGCGGCCTTGCGCGAGGCGGAGAAGACCGGGATCGGCCAGGTCGTCGACATCTCGCAGCAGGATTCGGTGCTGTCGCTCACCGAGAGCGCGGTGGTGCGCTACACGGTCGACAAGGAAGTGGCCGGGCCGCTCGGCAACGATCACCCGTTCGTCCGCCCCTATGGCCAGTTCCCCTGCGCCGACGGCTATATCTTCTTCGGCGGCTATACCGACAAGTTCTGGGCGATCACCTGCGCACTGTTCGGCGAGCCCGAAATGGCCAAGGACCCGCGCATCGACACGATGGACAAGCGCTTCGAGGAGGAAGCCTACACGGCCATCGTCGAGCCGCTGCTCCACCGCTGGTTCGCCCGCCACACCAAGGCGGAGCTCGAGGAGATGGCCGGCGACGCGGTGCCGCTGAGCGCGATCAAGTCGATCGATGAAGTCGTCGCCGATCCGCACATCGCCGCGCGCGGGATGATCGTTGACGTGCCGATCGGCGAGAAGCCGGTCGCGATGCTCGGTCTGCCGATCAAGCTGTCGGGCGCGCCGGTCCAGCCGCATGCGCCGGCGCCCCGGCTCGGCCAGCATAATGACGCAGTGCTGGTCGACATGCTCGGCATGGCGGCGGCAGACGTCGCGGCGCTGCGGGGGACGAACTGATGGCGATCCAGGTCACCCAGGAAGGCGCCGTCGCCGTGGTCCGCTTCGCCCGGCCCGAGAAGCTCAATGCGATGACGCTGGCGATGTACGACGATCTCGGCCGCGCGTTCGTCGAGATCGGCGAGGACGACCGGATCAACGCCGTCGTCCTCGCCGGCAGCGGCGACCGCGCCTTCTGCGTCGGCGCCGACCTCACCGAATCGATCCCGGCGCTCGCCTCGGGCCGGTTCGACATCAGTGCCTGGGATCCCGCCCATCTCAAGACCGGCGGCTTCTTCAAGCCGATCATCTCGGCGGTGCGCGGCATGTGCATGGGCGCCGGTTTCGAGATCATGCTCGCGACCGACCTGCGCATTGCGGCGGAGGACGCCGTGTTCCAGTTTCCCGAGGTCAATCACGGCTTCGTGCCGGCGGGTGGCACGCTGGTGCGGCTCACCCGCCAGATCGCCTATGCGCATGCGATGGAGCTGATGCTCACCGGCCGCCGCTTCAGCGCCGCCGAACTGCTCACCCGCGGCGTGATCAACCAGGTCGTACCCTCTGCCGAAGTCGAGCCCGTCGCGATGGCGCTGGCCGAGCAGATCGCCGGCAAGAGCCCGGTTGCGGTGCAGACGATCAAGGAAGCCGCGCTGACGCTCCACGAACTGCCGATCGAAGAAGCGTTCGCGAAGGAAGCGCTGCTCGGCCAGCGCACCTTCACCAGCGGTGCCGCGAAGGAGGGCCTGGCCCGCTTCGCCGCAAAATAATTTGCGGACCCCTGTCGATTTCCGACAAGCTCGTTCGTCGTCCCGGGTGAGAGGCCAGAGGGGCCGGCTCGAACAAGGAGTCAGACGATGCGGGTAATGGTGTTCGTGAAGGGGACCGAGGAAAGCGAGAAGGGCCTCGCCCCCACGCCCGAGATGATGGAAGCCTGGGAAGCGATGGACCGCTTCACCGAGGAGCTGGTCGAGGCCGGCGTGTTCGTCGCCGCGGCCGGGCTCAAGCCGAGCAGCGAGGCGAAGCGGGTCACCTATGACGGCGACAGCCGCGGCGTCATCGACGGTCCCTTCGCCGAAGCGCGCGAAGTGATCGCCGGCTTCTCGATCTGGGAGGTCAAGGACATGGACGAGGCGATCGCCTGGGCGAAGCGCTGCCCCAATCCGGGCGGCGGCCAGAGCCATGTCGAGATCCGGCCCTTCTTCGAAGTGGCCGACATCGCCGAGTTCCTGTCGCCCGAGGATCTGGCGGCGCCACGCGACGGCGATCGCGGCAAGCTGGGCGTCGCCTGACCGCGCGCTTGTCTCGCCTGCGGTCCTGCCCGACAAGCACGGCGTGACCGCAGGCGAAACTCACCGGGCGATCGAGGCGGTGTTCCGCATCGAGCGGGCGCGGCTGCTCGCCGGCCTGGCCCGGATGACGCGCGACATCGATCGGGCGGAGGAGCTGGCGCAGGACGCGCTGGTCACTGCGCTCGCCGAATGGCCGCGCACCGGCGTGCCCGCCAATCCCGGCGCCTGGCTGATGACGGCGGCAAAGCGCCGCGGCATCGACGCGATCCGCCGCGCCGCGATGCAGGCGCGTAAGCAGGAAGAGATCGCGCGGGAGCTGGACGGCGCCCCCGATTCGGTGGCCAAAGCGATCGAGGCCGGCATGGACGATGATCTTGGCGACGAGCTACTGGGCCTGATCTTCACGGCCTGCCATCCGATCCTGTCGGCAGACGCCCGCGCCGCGCTCACGCTGCGGGTGATCGGCGGGCTGACCACCGACGAGATCGCGCGCGCCTTCCTGTCGAACGAAGCGACGATCGCCCAGCGCATCGTCCGCGCCAAGAAGACGATCGGCAAGGCAGGGCTGGCCTTTGCGGTGCCGCGCGGCCGCGAGCGGGCGGCGCGGCTGAGCTCGGTGCTGGAGGTCGTCTACCTTATCTTCAACGAAGGCTATGCCGCCACGGCGGGCGAGGATCTTGTCCGGCCCGGCCTGTGCTTCGAGGCGCAGCGGCTGGGCCGCATCCTGGCGGGGCTGATGCCCGACGATGCCGAAGTGCTCGGGCTGCTTGCGCTGATGGAGATGCAGGCCTCGCGGTTGCAGGCGCGGATCGGGCCGGACGGCGCGCTGCTGACGCTTGGCGAGCAGGACCGCGCGCGCTGGGACCGGCTGCTGATCGAGCGGGGCCTCGCCGCGCTGGCGCGGGCCGAGGCGCTGGACGGGGAGGGCACCTATGTGCTGCAGGCGGCACTCGCGGCCTGCCACGCGCGTGCGCCGCGATACGAAGACACCGACTGGCGGCGTATTGCCGGGCTCTATGACCGGCTGGCGCGCGCGATGCCCTCGGCGGTGGTCGAGCTCAACCGCGCGGTCGCGCACAGCATGGCCTTCGGGCCCGAAGCGGGGCTCAGGCTGGTCGATGCGCTCGCCGATGCCGCAGCGCTCCGCAACTATGCGCCGCTGCCGGCTGCCCGAGGCGACTTCCTGTTCCGTGCCGGCCGTTTCGCCGAAGCCCGCGCCGCGTTCGAGGCGGCGGCCGCGCTTACCCGCAATGCGCGCGAAGCGGCGTTTCTCAAGGCGCGCGCGGAGGAATGCGGCTAACCCGCCGCCTTCTCGGTCAGCCAGCTCAGGAACGCCGGATCGCTGCCATAGGCAACGTTCACCCGCATCGCCGGCCTGGGGTTCTTCGCGGTGGTGAAATTCGCGGCGGGCGCGATGAAGATTCCCCGGCTGGCCGCATCATGGACCAGGCTCTCGTCGGCCATATGCTCGGGCAGCTCGATCCACAGATAGAAGCCGCCGCCGATCGGCCGGCTGATCTCGAAGCCGCAGGCTTCCAGCGCCTTGACGCTCTCCGCCGTCGCCTTGCTCGCCCGGGCGCGCAGCCGGCGCAGATGCTTGAGGTAATGGCCATGCTCGATCAGCTGGTAGATCAGCCGCTCGTCATGCGCCGAGGTCGAGACGGTGGTGATCACCTTGAGCTCGTTGAGCTCCGCCGCCAGCCGCGGCGAGGCGGCAAGGTATCCGGTGCGCAGGCTCCCGGCGAGCGTCTTGGAGAAGGTGCCGATATAGATGACGCGGTCGAGCTGATCGAGCGCGGCCAGGCGCGGCGCGGTATAGGGCAGGATGTCTGCAAAGGGATCGTCCTCGACCACCAGCAGCCCGAACTCGGTGGCGATCCGCAGCACCGAATAGGCGGTGCCGAGCGTGATCGATCCGCCGGTGGGATTGTGCGCGAGTGACTGGGTGAAGAATAGCCGCGCCCCGCTCTTGCGCGCCTTGGCCTCGAGATCGGCGATGTCCGGCCCGTCATGCCGGCGCGCGACGCCCACGGCATTGGCCCCGGCCAGCGCCAGCTTGGCGAGCAGCGGGTAATAGCCGGGATCGTCGACCAGCACGGTGTCGCCGGGCGCGACATAGCGGCGGATCACCAGGTCCATCGCGTGGTTGGCACCGTGGGTCATGAACAGCTGGTCGTCGCCGCACGCGATCCCGCGCTCGGCCAGCGCACCGCGCAGGCGCTCACGCAAGGGGGCATGGCCCCAGCTCGAATTGTACGAATCGCCTTCCTGGAAGCGCTGATAGGCGAGGTAGCGGCGCAGCTCCGACGTCTCGAGCCATTCGCTCGGTGGGCGGCCGTCGCCGGGGCGGATCGGCAGGCGGCGGTCGAGTTGCTCGGCGAGCAGCGAGACGCGGTCGGTCGCGGCGGCGAGCGGCGCGGTGCGGTCGGTATCCGCCGATGCCGGCACGCGCACGACATAATAGCCCGAGCCCGGCTTGGCCTGGAGGATGCCCTGGCCGACCAGCCGCAGATAGGCCTCGACGATCGTGTTCTTGCCCACGCCGAAGCGCTGCGCCTCGTCGCGGATCGAGGGCAGGCGCTGGCCGGGCCGCAGCGTGCCGGCGCGCAGCTGCATCAGGATCGAGTTGATGACGAAGTCGATCTTCAATGGCGGCGATGACATCGCGCGAGCGTCCCCCCCCGGGCTAGTGTGTCCTCGTCCCTATCAGATTGTCCGCAATTGTACCTGCATCAAATGAGGCCTGCCCGCTAGCACTATGGACAGGGGCCATCACAGAAAGAGCGGCAGTGACCGAGCATACATCGCGTATTTCCGGATTTCACAATTGGAGCGTCGAGGATCGGATCGCGCGGGTCGCCGGCTTCGCCGGATTGGGGGAGGCCGAGCAGGCGCAGCTTGCCGCGCCGTCGAACATCGGCACCGAGCTCGGCGATCACATGATCGAGAATTTCGTCACCACGATCGCGATCCCGGTCGGTGTCGCGACCAATCTCAAGGTTGATGGCCGCGACGTGCTGGTGCCGATGGCGACCGAGGAATCCTCCGTGGTCGCCGCGGTCGGCAACTCGGCGCGCCAATGCTATGACAATGGCGGCTTCACCACCTCGATGTCCGGCACCGAGATGATCGCGCAGATCCAGCTGCTCGACGTTCCCGATCCGCACCGCGCCCGCCTCGTCATCCTCGAGCGCCAGGCCGAGATCGCCGAGATCTGCAACGCGTGCGATCCGGTGCTGGTCCGCCTCGGCGGCGGCTTCCGTTCGCTTGAGGTGCGGCTGGTCGAGACGCCCACCGGCACGATGGTCGTCACCCACATCATCGTCGACACGCGCGATGCGATGGGCGCGAACGCGGTCAACACCATGGCCGAGCGGCTGGCACCCGACATCGCGCGCTGGACCGGCGGCACCACGCTGCTGCGCATCCTCTCCAATCTGGCTGACCGCCGCGTCGTCCGCGCCCGGGCCACCTGGACTTGCGAAGCGATCGGCGGCGAGAAGGTGCGCGACGCCATGGTCGCGGCCTATCAGTTCGCCGACAACGATCCCTATCGCGCCGCCACGCACAACAAGGGCATCATGAACGGTATCTCGGCGGTCGTGCTGGCGACGGGTAACGACACCCGCGCGGTCGAAGCCGGCGCGCATGCCTATGCCGCGCGCACCGGCCGCTATCGCAGCCTGTCGACCTGGGAAGTCACTGCGGAGGGACATCTTGCCGGCGCGATCGAGCTGCCGCTCGCGGTCGGCCTGGTCGGCGGCGCGGTGAAGATCCACCCGACCGCGCGGGCGCTGCTCGCGATCCTCAAGCCGGGCTCGGCCGAGGAACTGGCGCGCGTGATCGCAGCGGTCGGCCTCGCCCAGAATTTCGGGGCGATGAAAGCGCTGGCAACCGACGGCATCCAGAAGGGGCATATGTCGCTCCACGCGCACAATATCGCCTTCGCGGCGGGCGCGGTCGGTGAGGAAGTGGGCGAGGTCGCCCGCCGGATCATCGCGGCAAAGGCGATCAACGAGGAAGCGGCGACCAAGGCGCTCGCCGAACTTCGCGGGCAATGAGCCGGCCGTCCCGGGTCCGCATCGTCGAGGTCGGCCCGCGCGACGGGCTGCAGAACGAGGCGCGAACCGTACCCGTCGGGCAGCGCATCGCCCTGATCGATGCGCTGTCGCGGGCGGGGCTGACCAGCATCGAGGCGGGGAGCTTCGTTTCCCCGCGCGCGGTGCCGCAAATGGCGGATACCGATCAGGTATTGCGCGGCATCACCTATGCGCCGGGCGTCCGCTATCCCGTGCTCGTCCCCAACGCGATCGGCATGCGCAACGCGATCGAAGCCGGCGCACGCGAAGTCGCGGTGTTCCTCTCGGCGACCGAGAGCTTCAGCCAGCGCAACATCAACTGTTCGATCGACACCTCGCTGGAGCGCGCCGCCGAAGTCGCGGCGATGGCCGCGCCGCGCGGCATCCGCGTGCGTGGCTATGTCTCCTGTGTGCTCGGCTGCCCCTATGAAGGCGCGGTGCCGGTGTCGGCGGTGGTCCACGTCGCCGAGCGGCTCCAGGCGCTTGGTTGCTACGAAATCTCGCTCGGCGACACGATCGGGGTAGGTACGCCGCAACAGGCGCAGGACATGGTCCGTGCGGTTGCCGGGATCGTACCGGTCGACCGGCTCGCGCTGCATTTCCACGATACCTATGGCCAGGCCCTCGCGA
>Ga0164294_10001598_pt1 | contig 20958 bp, 22 predicted proteins | sample GEODES005metaG_FD_111479 | JGI IMG/M metagenome (GOLD analysis project Ga0164294, IMG submission 111479) | Oligotrophic lake water microbial communities from Sparkling Lake, Wisconsin, USA - GEODES005 metaG | ecosystem: Environmental > Aquatic > Freshwater > Lake | place: USA: Sparkling Lake...
CGCGATCGATACCGGACGAGGAAGAGGTGATCGTTGCCATGGTCTGCCCCCAAACCTGATGGAGAGTATTCGCTAGCAGATTTCGGACCGCGACAAAATTCACCGCTTCGTCGCACGACGAAACGCGCAGGGCCCGGTTGACCGGGACGGCGGCTGCGGCGAGACGGGGGCGGCGTGAGTAAGAAGTCGACCACCCCCCGCGTTCCCCTCTGGCGCCATCCCCTGCTGATCGGGGGTGTCGTCGCGCTGCTCGCGTTGGCGCTCGTCACGGAAGTCTGGCTGCTCGGCCGCCACTTCACGACGACCACCGTGCCGGTTTGGCAGGGCAGGCGTGCAGCCGCGAAGGCGGAGCGCGCTTTGGGCGGCGGCCCGATCAGCGGTGGACCGTTCCGCATCGACTACGCCCATGTCGATGCCCGCGCCCGCGAGCTTATGCATCGGCGCGACATGGTCGGCCTCGGCGTCGCGATCATCGAGAACGGGCAGCTGAGCTTCATCAAGGGTTATGGCGAGACTCAGGCGGGGAAGGGCGATCCCGTCACCACGCAGACGCTGTTCCGCTGGGCGTCGGTCTCGAAGGGCGTGGCGGCGACGCTGACCGCCTTGCTCGCCGACAACGGCCGTTTCTCGCTCGACGATCCGGTGTCGAAATGGTCGAGCTCGATCAAGCTGCCCAAGGACAATCAGAACGTCGCGACGCTGGCCGATGCGCTCGCGCCGTCTCGGCATCGTCAAGAACGCTTATGATGACCGGCTGGAGGACAATGAGGACCCGCGCCAGATCCGCTCCGAATTGGCGCCGCTCTATCCGATGTGTCCGCCGGGAACCTGTTTCAACTATCAGAACGTCGCCTACGATCTCGTCCACGAGGCGATCGAGAAGGCGACGCGCGAGACTTACGATCAGGCCGCGCACCAATATCTGTTCGCGCCGCTCGGCATGACCTCCGCCAGCACGACGCGCGAGGGGCTGTTCGCGGCGAAGAGCTGGGCGCGGCCGCACGATGGCCGGCGGACGCTCCCGGTCGAGGAAGCCTATTACCGCATCCCAGCGGCAGGCGGAATGAACAGTTCGATCATCGATCTCGGCATCTGGATGCGCGCGCAGATGGGCGGCGCGCCGGGTGTGCTCAACCCGGAACTGCTGTTCACGCTGCACGTGCCGCGCGTGCTGACGCCCCGGAAGGGCTTGGCCGACTACGATCTTGCCCAGCACAACAACGCCTACGGACTCGGCTTCCGCCAGTCGGATTACGAGGGGCATCACCTGATCGGCCATCGCGGCGCGGTGCGCGGTTATCGATCGATGATCCTGTTCGATCCGGTCGAGAAGGTCGGCGTCGCGATGCTGTGGAATTCGCAGTCGGTGAAGCCGACCGGCATGGGCCTCGAGATCCTCGACCAATATTATGGGCGACCGGCGCGCGACTGGATGCAACTCGGGCGGCCCTAACGAAATTGCGCGATGCTACCCGCTGGCATTCCGATCCTTTCGAGACTATCTCGCGCCCACTATGTCGAAACCCCGCACGCTCTACGAAAAGATCTGGGACGCCCACGTCGTCTCGACCCGCGACGACGGCACCAGCCTCATCTACATCGATCGCCACCTCGTCCATGAAGTGACGAGCGCGCAGGCGTTCGAGGGGCTTCGTGTCGCGGGGCGCAAGGTGCGCCGGCCCGATCTGACGCTCGCCGTGCCCGATCACAATCTGCCGACGACGGCGCGTGTCGATGCCGCGGGCAATCCGCTGCCGATCGCCGATGCCGAATCGGCCGCCCAGCTCGCCGCGCTGCGCCGCAATGCGCCGGAGTTCGGCGTGCCCTATATCGATGCGCTGGCGGCCGAGCAGGGCATCGTCCACGTCGTCGGCCCGGAGCAGGGCTTCTCGCTGCCCGGCACCACCATCGTCTGTGGTGACAGCCACACGGCGGCGCATGGCGGCATCGGCGCTCTCGCCTTCGGAATCGGGACGAGCGAGGTCGAGCATGTCCTCGCCACCCAGACGCTTCTGCTGGCACAGGCCAAGACGATGGAGATCCGCGTCGATGGAACGCTGGGCTTCGGTGTCGGCCCGAAGGACGTGATCCTCGCGATCGTCGGCAAGATCGGTGCCGCTGGCGGCACCGGCTATGTCGTCGAATATACCGGCTCCGTCATCCGCGCGATGTCGGTCGAGGGACGGCTGACCGTTTCCAACATGGCGATCGAACATGGCGCGCGCTCCGGCCTGATCGCGCCGGACGAGACGACCTTCGCCTACCTCAAGGGTCGCCCGATGACGCCCAAGGGTGCGGCGTGGGACGAGGCCGTCGCTTATTGGAAGACGCTGCCGACCGATGCCGGCGCCGTCTACGACAAGGTCGTGCTGCTCGACGCCGCGGACATCGCGCCGAACCTCACTTGGGGCACGAGCCCCGAGGACGTCGTCGCCGTGACGGGCGTCGTTCCCGATCCCGAAAGCTTCGCCGATCCTTCGAAGCAGGAGGCCGCGCGCAAGAGCCTGGCCTACATGGGCCTCGCGCCGGGCACGCGGATGCAGGACGTGTCGGTCGAGAACATCTTCATCGGCAGCTGCACCAACAGCCGGATCGAGGATCTGCGCGCCGCCGCCGCCGTCGCCAAGGGGCGCAAGGTCGCGGGCAACGTCCGTCAGGCGCTGGTCGTGCCGGGTTCCGGACTGGTGAAGCGCCAGGCCGAGGCGGAGGGGCTGGATCGGATCTTCATCGAGGCGGGCTTCCAGTGGCGCGAGCCGGGCTGCTCGATGTGCCTGGCGATGAACCCGGACAAGGTGCCCGCAGGCGAGCGGTGCGCCTCCACCTCCAACCGCAATTTCGTCGGTCGGCAGGGACCCGGATCGCGGACGCACCTGCTGTCGCCCGCGATGGCGGCTGCTGCGGCGGTGACGGGAAAGCTCACCGACGTCCGGGATTTGGTGGGCGAGGGCGCACTCTAAGCGAAAAGGGCTCCCGCGGGGTCGCGGAAGCCCTTCTGTCGCCGGATCGTTGGGAAATCAGGCGGCGGTGTGCGCACCGAAGCGGACGGAACGGCGGCGCATGGCATAGCCCATGGCGCCGAAGCCGATCATCATCATCGCCCAGCTCGCGGGCTCTGGCACGGCGCTGGCCGACGTGTTGCTGAAGCCGATGTTGTCGAGCTCGAACGCGCTGCTCGAGGAGCTGAACTTCGCGCCGTAGAAGGACTGGCTGCTCGTGAGCGACACCAGGCCCGAGGTCATGCCCGAAAGGCCCGCCACGTCAGCGCCGGTGATCGAATAGATCGAATTGCCGGCCGCATCGAGCAGATCGATCGCGTTGAAGCTGTCCGGCGTGCCCCAGTAGAGCGACAGCGTGTTGTACGCATTGGCCGCGTTCTGGATCGTCTCGACGCCGCCGGCGTAGATCGCCAGGAAGTTGCTGGTGTCGCCCACCGGCGTCGCGGCGTTGGTGAGCCCTTGAACGTTGGTCGGGCCGTAGATCTGCGACACCTTGGTCGAGAGGAATGCGTTGTTGTTGCTGAACGTGAAGCCGTTCGCAGTGCCGCTCAGCGTGCCGGTCGTATCGAAATTGAAGACGATCCCGTTCGGGGTCGTGCCCGACGCGGTATAGACCGAGGCAGAACCGGCGGTTGCGGTGCTGGAAACGGTGACGGCTGCATTTGCAGTAAAGGTCACGAGCGCAGCAGAGAGCAACGCGCAAAACTTCTTATTCATGTAAAACTCCACGCAACTGGTGACGGTGTGGAGGTCTTATACATCAACTACTTTGTTCGGTCAGCGTGACGTAACAGAAGTTAACCATCGTTCTGTAGTCATTGTGGCGATATTATTCAAAATGATGTCCATTACGCTGACATAACAACGCCAATAGTAGAGAGGTCATTACGGTAAATACATAGGCGGAAGGCTGGATATTGGGTCCTTCCGGTTGTGCAACGGAGCAGAGCGCGAATGGGCTTGTTTAACCTTGAGACGGATCCGAAAGCCGTTTCAGCGCGCTGGATCGAGGATATCGGCCTGCCGTTCCGGCCAAAAAAAAGGCCCCCGCGTTTCCGCGAGGGCCTCCCGATTCGAATCGATGGAGCCGATCAGGCGAAGAGCTTCGCCCAGGCGCGCTTGGCGCGGCCTTTCCAATGGCCGCGGTGGTAGGCATCGGACGCCAGCAGGGGCAGCACGGAGCCGGCCTCGGCGAACACCATCTGCTCGATGCCGGTGTTGACCTTGCCCCAGCTCGCCGCTTCCTGAAGCGTCGAGGAGGAGCAGGCGCCATCGCGCACGTCGGCGACGGTGATCTGCACGGCGTACTTATGCACCTCGACATCGTCATGGCCGAGGATCTCGGCGCAGACGACGGTATCCTGGATGAAGTTTTTCGGCACGCCGCCGCCGATCATCAGCAGGCCGCTGGTGCCGGCCGCGATCTTGATGTCGGTCAGTTCGCGGAAGTCGGCGATGCTGTCGATCGTCAGGTAGGGCTTGCCCGCCTTCATCGCATCGACCTGATGCTTGACGAGACCGAAGCCTGCCGACGAGTCGGTGAAGGCCGGGCAGAAGATCGGCACGTCATGCTCGTAGGCGAGCTTGACGAGGCTGTTCTCCTTCTTGCCATGCTCGACGAGATACTTGCCCATCTCCTTGATGAAGGCGCGCGACGAGTAAGCCTTGGGCTCCAGCGTCTCGGCGATCTCGAAGATCGTGTGATCGACGTGCTGGAGCTCTTCCTCATCGATGTAGGTATCGTAGATGCGGTCGATCAGCAGCGAGCGCAGCGTATCGTCGTCGGGCACTTCCAGCGCCTGATAATGTTTGTGGCCGAGGCCCTCGAAGAAATCCATGTCGACGATGGTCGCGCCGGTCGCGACGATGCCGTCGACCATGCCGTTGCGGACCAACTCGGCATAGGCATCCATGCAGCCGGCGGCCGAGGTGGAACCTGCGATCACCAGGAAGATGGTGCAATCGGGATCTGCGAGCATGTCGTTGTAGATGCCGGTCGCGCGGGCGAGATCGCGGCTGGTGAAGCTCATCTTGCCCATGGCATCGATGATCGGCCGCGCGTCGAAGCTGGTGATGTCGATATGCTCGACCTTGGTCGAAAGCAGTTCGGCCTTGCGGTTGGTGTTGGGGGCTTCGGTCATCACAAACTCCAAATACGTCATCCCGACGGAAGTCGGGATCCATGGCTGCGGAGCGGCAAAATCGCCAGCAAGCCGCTAACATGGACCCCGGCGTCCGCCGGGGTGACAGTAGAAACTAAGGTTTATGCGTTACAGCGTGACGACGTTCGAGCGCTTCGTCGGCTCCGCGTCGACATACATGCTCGCCATCGGCTCATCGTCCATCACCACCGTCTCGCCGGCCGTGAAGCCGTTGAAGCCGGTGCGCATCGCGCAGCCATAGGCGCCGAGCATGCCGATCTCGATATAGTCGCCCACGTTGATGTCGGCGGGCAGCAGGAACGGGCCTGCCATATGATCGATATCGTCGCAGGTCGGCCCGTAGAAGCTGAACTCCATGTCGCGCGCATCGGACTCCGTCTCGCGCACCAAAGTCACCGGGAAACGCCAGCCGACATGCGCGGCATCGAACAGCGCGCCATAGGCGCCGTCGTTGATGTAGAGTTGGTCACCACGGCGACGCTCCACCCGCACCAGCAGGCTGGCATATTCGGCGCACAGCGCACGGCCGGGCTCAGCCCACAGTTCGGCCGAATAGCTGATCGGCAGGCTCTCGAAGCTCTCGTGGATCACGTCGAAATAGGATTCGAGGCCGACCGGCTCCATCCCCGGATAGATCGAGGGGAAGCCGCCGCCGACATCGACGACGTCGACCGTCACGGCCGCCTCGACGATCGCGTTCCGCACGAACTCCATCGCCGTCTTGTACGCCGCCGGGCTCATCGTCTGGCTGCCGCAGTGGAAGCAGATGCCCAGAGCATCGGCCGCCTGGCGGGCCGCGAACAGCAAAGCCTTGGTCTCGCCCGGCATCGCGCCGAACTTGGAGGCGAGGCTGAGCTTGGCATGATCGCCCGGCACGCGCAGGCGCACGCAGAGCGTCAGGTCGCTGGCGTTGTTGGTGGCGCGGAGGATCTTCTCCAGCTCCTCCATCGAATCCAGGCTGAAGGTGCGCACGCCGTAGGTCTCATAGGCCTCGGCGATGGCTTCCTCGGCCTTGACCGGGTGCATGAAGCAGAGCGTTGCGTCCGGCGCCACACCCGCGACGAGGCGGACCTCGGCGATGGAGGCGACGTCGAAGTGCGTGATGCCGCTGTCCCACAGCTCGCGGATCAGATCCGGAGACGGGTTCGCCTTCACCGCATACAGCGAGCGGCCCTTGAACTTCTCCACGAAGAAGCGGGCAGCCCGACGCGCAGCGTGCGGACGGATCATCGTGACCGGCTGAACCGGACGACGGTTGGCAATGTCGACGACCGCATTGGTCTCGACGGGGGCCGCTAGCCCCAGCGCGCGATGATGCTTGTGCAATTCAAGGGACCTCCACATGCCTTTCGGCAATCGTTGCGAAAAAGCTGCCTTGCGGTTGGAAGTCCCCATGGGGCAGCAGGGAGCGCGATATATGTGCGGGGGTCCCCCCTGTAAAGTTGCATTTGGATGACTACGGATTTTTCCGGAAACCGCGGGGTGAGGCGTGACTAAGCTACGGCAAACTGGTGATAATCTTCCGTCCCATGCGGGCGTGGTCGCAGCGGCGGAGCGCGTGCGCGGGGTCGTTAATCGCACCCCGCTGATTCCTTTCGATCTGGGGGGGCGTCGGCTGTGGATAAAAGCCGAATCGCTGCAGCAGGGCGGGGCCTTCAAATTCCGCGGTGCCTACAATCGGCTGGTGCAGATTCCGGACGAGGCGAAGGCGGCCGGCGTCGTCGCTTTCTCGTCGGGCAATCATGCCCAGGGCGTCGCCCGCGCGGCGAAGATGCTCGGCATGCCGGCGGTGATCGTGATGCCGTCCGATGCGCCGAAGGTGAAGATGGAGGGGACCAAGGCGCTTGGGGCCGAAGTCGTGACCCACGATCGCCGTACCGAAAGCCGTGAGGTGATCGGCGCGCGGATCGCGGAGGAGCGCGGCGCAGTGCTGGTGCCTTCCTTCGACGATGTCGACGTGATCGAAGGGCAGGGGACGATCGGCCTCGAGATCATCGAGCAGCTGGGCCATGCACCGGCACGTCTGGTAACGCCCTGCGGCGGCGGCGGCCTTTCGGCGGGCCTTGCCCTCGCCTTGCCCGATACCGAGATCATCATCACCGAGCCTGCAGGCTGGGACGACATGACCCGCTCGCTGATGGGCGGCGAAATCGTCGAGGTCGCTGCCGACGCGCCGGACACCGCCTGCGATGCGCTCCAGACCCGCCGCGTCGCCGACCGTACCTTCGGGGCGCTGAAGGCCGCCGGTGCGCGGGGTATCGCCGTGACGGAGGCCGAGCACCGCGCCGCGATGCGCTTCGCCTTCGGCCTCGGCCTCGTGGTGGAACCCGGCGGCTCGGTCGCGCTGGCGGCGGTGCTTTCCGGCAAGGTGCCCGACGACGGCAAGGAGACGGTGATCATCTGCTCGGGCGGCAATGTCGATCCGGCGGATTACGCGCGGATTTTGGAGGAAGGGCTGTGACCGGGACGATCCGCGCAGGCATCGGCGGCTGGACCTACGAGCCGTGGCGGGAGACCTTCTACCCGCCCAAGCATCCCAAGGCGCGCGAGCTGGAATATGCGTCCGGCAAGGTCACCGCGATCGAGATCAACGGCACTTATTATTCGACGCAAAAGCCTGCGACCTGGGCCGATTGGGCGAAGCGCACGCCCGAGGATTTCGTCTTCTCGGTCAAGGCCTCGCGCTTCTGCACCAATCGCCGTGTGCTCGCCGAGGGAGCGGAGTCCGTCGCAAAGTTCCTGAACCAGGGCCTCACCGAACTCGGCCCCAAGCTCGGCCCGATCCTCTGGCAATTCATGGCGACCAAGAAGTTCGACCGTGACGACTTCGCCGGCTTCCTTGATCTGCTGCCCGACACGCTCGACGGGCTGCCACTCGCCCACGCGATCGAGGTCCGCCACGAAAGCTTCCGCGATCCCGCCTTCGTCGATCTGATCCGGGCCCGGAAAGCCGCGATCGTTATCGCCGACGACGACACCCATCCGCAGATCGCGGACCTGACCGGCGGGTTCGTCTATGCACGCCTCCAGAACCAGCGCTCCGCCGAGCCGACCGGCTATCCGCCCGCCGAGCTCGACGCCTGGGCCGATATCGCCAAAGACTGGGCGGCCGGTGAGGCGCCCGAAGGCCTCGCCTATGCCGCCGACCCGAAAGCCGGAAAGAGCGGTCCACGCGACGTCTTCGTCTTCATGATCAACGGCGCCAAGGAGCGCGCCCCGGCGGCCGCAATGGCCTTCCTGGAGAAGGTGGCGCCGTGAAGGCCGTCCTGATTGGCAGCGCGCTCGCTGCCGTGGTCGCGTTCGTCGCCTCGCGCATCGGCCGTTGGCGGGGGAGTCGGGACGAAGAACCGATGCTGCCCGAGCCGGACACCGACTGGACCGATTAGGGCCGATCCGGAAATAAACAGCCTCTTGCGTGGACCCAAAGCCCGCCCTCCGACGTTGGCGCGGCCAGAACAGGAGGTCCATCATGAAGAACAAGCTTGCACTTGCCCTGATCGCGACCGTCGTCGCTCCTCTCGCGCTGCCCGGTGCCGCGACCGCCCAGAGGCCACCTGACTATCGCTGGAACGGTGATCGCGACAGCGATTGGGATCCTTCGCGCCACTATAACGACCGCCGCGATTATTATGCCGAGGATGCGCGCGTCTATCGCGGCAGCGACGGCCGCTATTATTGCAAGAAGAGCGACGGCACGACCGGCCTTCTGCTCGGCGCAGTCGGCGGTGGCCTGATCGGTGGCGCGCTAGGCGGCAATACGCTCGGTGCCATCCTTGGCGCCGGCGGCGGTGCGCTGCTCGGCAGGAGCCTCGATAAGAAGCACGACAACGCCCAGAACCGTCGCAACGGTTATTACTGCCGCTAATTCGCGGCGATCCCAGCAAGGAGGCCGTCATGGCTGAGACCGAACGGACGACGACGCCTGCGGGCAGCACGACGATCATCGAAAAGCGCGGCAGCGGCGGGACGATCCTGATCGCCATCGTGTTGCTGATCGCGGTGCTGATCGGCGGCTATTATCTGTTCGTGCGCAGCGGCGCGCAGAACAGCAAGGACACCGCGATCGCCGGTGCCGCGAAGAGCGTCGGCTCCGCAGCCGACAAGGTCGGCGACGCGGCTTCGCCCAGCCACTGAACCTAGAACCGACACCCCGGCTGCGCGCCGGGGTGTCGGTATTTCCGCGCTAGTCCTTGCTCGCCGAGAGGGCGTAGCGGCGACAATGGTCGAGATAGCCGGCCTCATGCTCGGCCGCCATTTCCACGATCCCACGCCATAGCCACGACGGCGCATCGAGCCCGCCGGATCGTCTCGCATCGAGCATCCTGGCCCATTCCACGCGCTGCTTCCGGCTGAGTTGCCGGGCGTGCGCGAGGCCGACGACGTAGGCGAGATAGCCTGCCGCATCGACCGCTTCGCGGCGCGAGAATTGCTCGATCTCGATCTTCAGGTCCTGCGGCGCGAGTTCGCGGAGCACCACCGGCCGTGAAAGCAGATGCGCCGCGATCATCCGATCGCCCAGGTTGGGCGAGAGCGCCCGTGCCCCGGCGACGACGCGCGCTGCCGGGTCCTCCGGCGTGTCGGCATCGGCGTAAGCGGGCGCTACCGAGGGCACCGCTTCCTTGATGTCGACCAGCGCGAACCGCTCGGCCTCGTCCTTGCTCTCGCGAAAGCCGATCAGCACCGCATAGCGTAGCCTTCCCAGCGAACTGCAGCCCTTGCGCCAAAAGGCCGCGTCCTTGACCCGCAGGAGCCCGTCGGGCCCGAGCCCGGCCAGCGTCAGCGCCGGCGTGCGCACCTCGGCCGCTTCGAACAGCGCATCGATCGCGGCTTTCTCGCGCTTGGTCAGCGGCCAGAAGCGCTTGCCCAGGGGGATCGTCGGTTCGGCATCCTCGATCCGCTCGCGCGCCAGATGGCGCCAATGCCGCCCCCCGGCCTCCTTGCGGACCGCGCGGACGACGCCGGGCTCGACGGGATCGTCGCTCTTGCGCGGCGTGATCGCCCCGACATAGCCCGCGATCATCGCCTCCACCATGTGCGCTGTCGTCACGCCGGGCAGATCCGAACTGCGCGCCGCGGTCTCCAGCGACAGGCCGAGCCGGATCAGGTCGAGCGCGGGGTTGCCGATCACCGTCTGGTCTAGATCGCGGATCTGGATATCGATGCGGTGGTCCGCATCGGCGAGCGGGCCGAGGTTGCCGAGATGGCAATCGCCGCAAATCCACACCGCCGGCCCGTTCGGGATCGCCGCCGCGACCGGCGACGCCTCCAGCCACTCGTAGAATTGCTTGGTGTTGCCGCGCACATAGGCGTGGACCGATCGGGCCATCTTCGTCGCCCGCATCCGGTTCAGGACGGGGGCACGCTCGGAATAGGTGATCTTGGTCGCCACGGGATTTCAATTATCACGCAGGCGGAATGTTCCGCGGTTGCGCGCGAAATCAGAGGCTTGGGCTTCAGTCCGACAATCGCCGCGCCACGTCGCTCATGAAGCGGGCGTCGTCGCCGGCCGCTAGCAGGGGCGCTTCCGCCACGATCGCGCCGAGCAGATCGGCAAGGTCGTCCATCTCCGCCTTCGCATAATTGCCCAGCACATGGCCGGTCACGCGGTCCTTGTGGCCGGGATGCCCGATGCCGATCCGTACACGGCGGAAATCGGGGCCGAGGTGGCTGTCGATCGAGCGCAGGCCGTTATGCCCCGCTGTCCCGCCGCCGGTCTTCACCTTCACGCGGAAGGGATCGAGATCGAGTTCGTCGTGGAAGACGGTGAGGGCGCCGGCTTCCAGCTTGTAGAATCGGGCGGCTTCCGCGACCGAACGACCGCTGTCGTTCATAAAGGTCGCGGGTTTCAGGAGCAGGATACGCTCCGATCCGATCCGGCCGAGCGAGGCCCAGCCCTGGAACTGCTTCTTCCACGGCTCGAAACCATGGCTGTCCTGGATCGTATCGACGGCCATGAAGCCGACATTGTGCCGATGCAGCGCATATTGCGCGCCGGGATTACCGAGGCCGACCCAAAGCTGCATCGAAATGTCCTAACAAAAACCCCGCGAAAGTAGGACTTCCGCGGGGTCTCTGAATTGCTTGGCAACGGTGAGGATTATTCCTCGGTCGCGGCCTCGGCATCGCCCTCGGGAGCGGCCTCTTCGGCGCTCGCTTCGGCAGCGGCTTCCGCAACGGCCTCGTCGGCCGCGGCATCTTCCTCACCCTGCGACTTGAGCGCCGACGGGGCGACGATCGTCGCGATGGTGGGATCGCGATCCTCGTCCAGGCCGGACGTCGAACCCTTGGGCAGGGTGATCGACGACAGGTGGATCGAATCGCCGACTTCGAGGCCCTTCAGCGAGATGTTGATCTCGCTCGGGATCTCGGCCGCGTCGCACACCAGGTCCAGCTCGTGGCGGACGATGTTGAGCACGCCGCCGCGCTTGATGCCGGGGCTCTCTTCTTCATCGACGAAGTGGACCGGCACGTTGACGTGCACCTTGGAGTGCTCGCCGATGCGCAGGAAATCGACATGCAGCGGACGGTCGTTGACCGGATGGAACTGGACGTCCTTGGGAAGCGTGCGGATCGCGGCGCCGACGCCATCGATCATCACGACCGAGTTCATGAAGTGGCCGGTGGACAGCGCCTTGACGAGCGCCTTTTCCTCGACCGTGATCGAAATCGGGTCCTGCTTGTTGCCGTAAACAACGGCGGGGACGCGGCCTTCGAGACGCAGAGCGCGGGAGGCTCCCTTGCCAGCCCGCTCGCGAGTCTCGGCCGAAAGCGTGAGCGTATCGCTCATGGTCTTTCTCCAGTTCGCATTGAGTTAAAGATACCCGTCAGCCTCCAGGGATGACCTGACGGGGAAGGGTTCCCTACAAAGTAATACTTTGCAGGGGCCCGGAGGCGGGCGCTTAGCGGAAGTGCGCCCGAGGGGCAAGCTATGCGTCGCTCGGTGCCGTTAACCCCGTGCAAATACCGATACGTAGAGCCCCGGACTGGCGACTTAGACCCAAAATGACCAGATTCTCCGCCATGAGTATTGCTTGCGGCGCCATGGACGTGGTCGATGATTTTCTGAGCGATCTGGAGATGGGCGTGATCCCCATCACCGCCGCGCTCAGCTGGATCAAGGAGCTTCGTCGCGAGGGGTTTCACGACCTCGCCGGAGAGATCGAGCAGCGCTGGCCGCGGTCCATCTCGACGGTCGCGCGCCCGTTCTGACGGGCCTCACTGCACCCGTACCGTCTTATACCCCTTCGCGGCGAGCATCGCCTGCACCGATGCCGGCCCGGCGAGATGCCCGGCGCCCACCGCCACGAAGCTCGTCCCCGGCGTCTCCAGCCGCTTGATCAGCGCATCGGCCCAGGCCCGATCGCGCTTCACCACCAGCAGTTCGCGCAGTTCGGGCGTGAATTCCGGCTCTTCGGAAAAGGCGCGCGCGATCGCATCGACGTCGCCCTTCGCCCAGGCCTTCACCATCAGCGCGAACTCGGCCCGAGCCTTCTTGGGATCGTCGAGCGTCGAGACCAGGAACTTGCGCTGCGCCGCCTCGGGCAGCTGATCGAAGAAGCCGAGCTGCTGGTCGACCGTCTCCAGCCCGTCGACAGGCTTCTTCGCCTCGCGGAACAGGCGGGTGACTTCGGGCTCGACGCCTTCCTCGCCCGGCTTCAGGCCGATCTCCGCGAAGGAGGCGCTGGTCAGCACCACCGCGGCGGACCAGCTCTTCATCTTGTCGAGCAGCGCGGTTGGGATGCCCGATTTCGCCATCAGCGCGGTGAGCATCGCGCGCTTGGCTGCCGGTACGCGATCGGCCAGCGGCGGCGCATCCTTGGCCATACCCGTCGTCAGCAGCACGCGGCTGACGCTCTCCGGATCCTTGTCGAGCACCGTCTCCAGCGTCAGTGACTGCGACTCCGCCATCGCCTTGTCGATCACCCCGTTCCGCCACACGAAGCCCTTGGGCAGCACATGGACGGTGCCGAGGATGTAGATCTTCGTATCCTTGTCCGCGAGCATCCACAGCCCGGGCCTGGCGGGCGCGGGAGCCCGGGCGGGCAGGGCGGGGGCGAGGAGAGCCGCGACGAGCGCGGCGGCGGAGCGGAGGAGCTTCATAAGGCCGCATATTGCGACGATGCTTCTATAATTCCACCCGTGCCCTCATCGTCATCCCGGACTTGATCCGGGATCCATCTCTCCTTCCACCCGAAGCCTTCGGACCCTGCCGCGCCATGGACCCCGGAACAGGTCCGGGGTGACGGTTTGGGGGTCTGTTGGCTTGACCCTTTCCACCCCCTGCGCCAGAGGCGCGGTCATTCGAACAGAAGCGAGCGACGTGCCCAAACCCCTGAGCTTTCAGCGCCTGATCCTGACCCTCCACGATTATTGGAGCGATCAGGGCTGCGTGATCCTCCAGCCCTATGACATGGAGATGGGCGCGGGCACCTTTCATACCGCCACGACCCTGCGGGCGCTCGGCCCCGATCCGTGGAACGCCGCGTTCGTCCAGCCCTGCCGCCGCCCGACCGACGGCCGCTATGGCGAGAATCCGAACCGGCTCGGCGCCTATTTCCAATATCAGGTGATCCTGAAGCCGAGCCCGCAGAATATGCAGGAGCTCTATCTCGGCAGTCTCGCCGCGATCGGCATCGATTTCACCCACCACGATATCCGCTTCGTCGAGGATGATTGGGAGAGCCCCACCCTCGGCGCCTGGGGCCTTGGCTGGGAAGTCTGGTGCGACGGCATGGAAGTCTCGCAATATACCTATTTCCAGCAGATGGGCGGCTTCGATTGCAAGCCGGTCTCGGGTGAGCTGACCTATGGTCTCGAGCGCCTTGCGATGTATGTGCAGAACAAGGATTCGATTTTCGATCTGGTCTATAACGATCCCGTCGATGGCCAGCCGGCGATGACCTACGGCGACGTCTTCCTCGAAAACGAGCGCCAGATGAGCGCCTATAATTTCGAGGCGGCGAACACCGACATGCTGTTCAAAAGCTTCACCTTCGCCGCCGACGAGGCGCGCGCGCTGATCGAGCGCAAGCTGCCGATCCCCGCCTACGAACAGGCGATCAAGGCGAGCCACATCTTCAACACGCTGCAGGCGAGGGGCGTGATCTCGGTCGCCGAACGCCAGGCCTATATCGGCCGCGTCCGCGATCTCGCGAAGGGCGCGTGCGAGGCGTGGATGGTCCACAACGGGTGGGCAGCATGAGCGACCGGCTTGACGGCGCGACCAACAAAGGCGCCGATTTCCTGCTCGAACTCCTGTCGGAGGAAATCCCGGCGCGGATGCAGGAGAAGGCGTCGGTCGATCTCGCGCGCCTGTTCGAAGGCGAACTTGCCAGGGCGGGCCTCAAGACCGCGGCCATCGAGAGCTTCGTCACCCCGCGCCGCCTCGCGCTGATCGCCCGCGATCTGCCTGCCGCGACAGAGGCTGTCAGCGAGGAAACCAAGGGCCCGCGCGCCGGCGCACCGCCGCAGGCGCTCGAAGGCTTCCTGCGCAAGACCGGCCTGACCGCCGATCAGCTGACCGAGCGCGACGGCGTCCTCTACGCCATCGTCGAGAAGCCCGGCCGCGCGACCGCCGAAGTGTTGGCCGAGGCGATCCCCGCCGTCATCCGCGCCTTCCCGTGGCCCAAATCGATGCGCTGGGGCACCGCTTCGGCCTCCACCGCCTCGCTGCGCTGGGTCCGCCCGCTGCAGGGCATCGTCGCCTTGTTCGGCGAGGACGTGGTGCCGTGCGAGATCGAGGGCGTCACCAGCGGCGCCGCGACCGTCGGCCACCGCTTCCACCACCCCGGCACCATCACCATCGGCTCGGCGAAGGACTATGCCGAGAAGCTGCGCGCCTGCCATGTGATCGTCGATCCCGCCGAGCGGCGCGGCATCATCGAGGGCGCGTGCCGGGCATTGGCCGAGGCGCGGGGGCTGCACGTCATTCCCGATGCCGGGCTGGTCGCGGAGAATGCCGGGCTCACCGAATGGCCGGTACCTCTTCTCGGCGATTTCGACCCCGATTTTCTTGAGGTCCCGCGCGAAGTCATCCAGCTAACCCTCCGTACCAACCAGAAATATTTCGTTCTGGCGGACGGCGAGGGCAAGCTCGCCCCGAACTTCATCTGCACGGCCAACATCGTGGCGGAGGATGGCGGCGCGGCGATCGTCGCAGGCAATCGCAAGGTGCTGGCGGCACGGCTTTCGGATGCCCGCTTCTTCTGGGAGCAGGACCTGAAGGTCAGCCTCGCAGAGCAGGCGAAGAAGCTCGACCAGATCGTCTTCCACGAAAAGCTCGGCACCGTCGCCGACAAGGTCGATCGCGTCGCGAAGCTCGCGCGCTGGCTGGTGGAAGAAGGCATTGTCGGCACCACCTCTTCCCCGGCGAAGGCCGGGGCCCACGCCGCCGCCGACATGGATCCCGGCCTTCGCCGAGAAAGAGAGGAATTGGCCGCGCTCGCCGAACAGGCCGCGCGCCTCGCCAAGGCCGATCTCGTCACCGGCATGGTCGGCGAATTCCCCGAGCTTCAGGGCGTCATGGGCGGCTATTACGCCCGTGCCGAGGGGCTCCCCGATGCCGTCGCCGACGCCATCCGCGACCATTACAAGCCGGTCGGGCAGGGCGACGATGTCCCCACCGCGCCGGTGACGGTGGCGGTGAGTTTGGCGGACAAGCTGGATAGCTTGGCGTCATTCTTTTACGTTGATGAAAAGCCATCGGGATCGCGTGATCCCTTCGCGCTTCGAAGGTCAGCGTTAGGCGCGATAACGATTATTCTGTCCAACAATCTCAGATTGGACATCCGCAAGCCACTTGGGCGCGACATGCTCCAGCTGCTGCAATACTCCGATGAAAGTGCGCTAGCTGAATTTGAGGGGCTGTTAGCGAAAGTAGATGACTTAGGGAAAGACATAGCAGGGGACGACGTCGTCGACGCTCTCTTCAAGCGTTGGGGCGAACTCTCGGATGAGTTGAACGCCGAGAAGGTCAAACTTGCGTTTGCGGCCATTGGCTACCTGAAAATATTCTTCGCCGACCGCCTCAAGGTCCAGCAACGCGAAGCCGGGGTTCGCCACGATCTCATAGACGCCGTATTCGCCCTCGGCGGCGAGGATGATCTCGTCCGTCTGCTCGCCCGTGTGAAGGCGCTACAGGCGTTCGTCTCCACCGAGGACGGCGCAAACCTGCTCGCCGGTTACAAACGCGCGGCGAACATCCTGCGCAAGGAAGGCTATGAGGTTGCCGATGCGACCCCCGCCACCTACATCGCGCAAGGGGACGAAGCGCGGCTGATCGCGGCGCTCGATGAGGCGGAGCAGACGGTGGGGGCCAGTGTCGCAACTGAGGATTTCGAGGGCGCCATGCGTGCGCTCGCGTCCTTGCGTGCGCCGATCGATGCCTTTTTCGAAAGCGTGATGGTGACCGAGCCGGGCAAGCGCGAAAGCCGCCTCGCTTTGCTCGCGCGCATCCGCGCCACCTGTCATTCCGTCGCCGATTTTTCGAAGATCGAGGGATGAGTGCCAACGCATCCTCCCACCTGCTGTACTCCGGCGAAGGCCGGAGTGCTGGCGGCTGGCGATGCGCTTCGATCGACAACGCTCCGGCCTTCGCCGGAGCACGAATGAACGAAATTGAAGGTTAGCTTCCGCAACCCTCAACTTCCTCAACTTAATGACACGAATGCGTAGCTGTTTCAGGGAGTTAGTGAATGGCCAGTCTGCCCAAGTCCGACGCTAACGAGCGCTACGTTTACCGCTTCGGCGGCGGCGTTTCGGATGGCGGCAACGGCGACAAGAACCTGCTCGGCGGCAAGGGCGCGAACCTCGATGGCATGGCCGGGATCGGCCTGCCGGTGCCCCCGGGCTTCACCATCTCGACCGAAATGTGCACGCGTTACTATGCCGAGGGCGGCCAGTTCCCCGAAAGCGTGAAGGCCGAAGTCGCGAACGGCATCGCGCATATCGAGGCCGTCACCGGCAAAAAGTTCGGGGACGAGAGCGATCCTCTGCTCGTCTCCGTCCGCTCGGGCGCGCGCATCTCGATGCCGGGCATGATGGATACCGTCCTCAACCTCGGCCTCAACGACCAGACCGTCGAAGGCTTGGCGAAGACCTCGGGCGACGATCGCTTCGCGTGGGACAGCTACCGCCGCTTCATCCAGATGTATTCGGACGTCGTGCTCGAACTCGATCACGGCAGCTTCGAGGAAGCGCTGGAGATCGCCAAGGAGGATCGCGGCTTCACGCTGGATACCGAGCTTTCGGCCGATGACCTGCGCGCGCTGGTCAAGACCTACAAGGGCTTGGTCGAGGAACAATGGAACAAGCCGTTCCCGCAGGACGTGCAGGATCAGCTGTGGGGCGCGGTCGGCGCGGTGTTCGGATCGTGGCAGGCGGACCGCGCCAAGGTCTATCGTCGCCTCAACGACATTCCCCACACCTGGGGCACCGCCGTCAACGTGCAGGCGATGGTCTTCGGCAACATGGGCGATACCTCTGCCACCGGCGTCGCCTTCACGCGCGATCCGTCGACCGGCGAGCGCGCTTATTATGGCGAGTTCCTGATCAACGCGCAGGGCGAGGACGTCGTCGCCGGCATCCGCACGCCGCAATATCTCACCAAGGCCGCGCGCGAGCGGGCAGGGGCGCGCGCCGCCTCGATGGAAGAGGCGATGCCCGAGACGTTCGTCGAACTGGCCAAGGTATTCGACCTGCTCGAGACGCATTACCGCGACATGCAGGACATCGAATTCACGGTGCAGCAGGGCAAGCTCTGGATGCTCCAGACCCGCTCGGGCAAGCGCACCGCGAAGGCTGCGCTGAAGACCGCGGTCGACATGGCCAACGAGGGCCTGATCACCCGGCAGGAAGCGGTGCTGCGCGTCGATCCCGCCGCGCTCGATCAGTTGCTCCACCCGACGCTCGATCCCAAGGCGCCGCGCGACGTGATCGCCAAGGGGCTGCCCGCCAGCCCCGGCGCCGCATCGGGCAAGGCCGTGTTCGATGCTGACACCGCCGAGAAGTGGAAGGCCGCCGGGCAGGACGTCATCCTCGTCCGCGTCGAGACCAGCCCCGAAGATATCCACGGCATGCACGCCGCCAAGGGCATCCTGACCGCGCGGGGCGGCATGACCAGCCACGCCGCCGTCGTCGCGCGTGGCATGGGGCGTCCCTGCGTGTCGGGCGTCGGCAGCCTTGCCATCTCGGCCAAGGACAAGCTGTTCCGCGTCGCCGGGCGTGAGGTGAAGGAGGGCGATCTGCTCACCATCGACGGCGCCACCGGCGAAGTGATGATCGGCGAGGTCGCCACCGTCCAGCCCGAGCTGGCCGGCGATTTCGGCGTGCTGATGGAATGGGCCGACGAGGTCCGCCGCCTGAAGGTGCGCACCAATGCAGAGACTCCGCTCGATTGTCGCACCGCGCGCCAGTTCGGCGCCGAGGGTATCGGTCTCTGCCGTACCGAGCATATGTTCTTCGATGCGAGCCGCATCACCAGCGTCCGCCAGATGATCCTGGCCGAGGACGTCGCGGGGCGGAAGCTGGCGCTGGAGAAGCTCTTGCCGGAGCAACGCAGCGACTTCGCGGAAATCTTTGAAATCATGGCGGGCTTGCCTGTCACGATCCGCCTGCTCGATCCACCGCTGCACGAATTCCTGCCGCACGAGGATGCCGAGTTCGACGAGGTCGCTTCCGCCACCGGTGTCGATGTCGAGAAATTGAAGCGCCGCGCCGCCGAACTACACGAGTTCAATCCTATGCTCGGCCATCGCGGGTGCCGCCTCGGCGTCACCTACCCCGAGATTTACGAGATGCAGGCGCGTGCGATCTTCGAGGCGGCCGTCTCGGTCGCCAACAAGATCGGCGAGGCGCCGATCCCCGAGGTGATGATCCCGCTCGTCGCCACCCGCCGCGAGCTGGAGCTGATGAAGGCCGTCGTCGACGCCGCCGCCAAGGCGGTGTTCGAAGAGACCGGCACCACGCTCGACTATCTCGTCGGCACGATGATCGAGCTGCCGCGCGCGGCACTCCGGGCAGGCGAGATCGCCGAGGTCGGTGAGTTCTTCTCGTTCGGAACCAATGACTTGACGCAGACGGCTCTCGGCGTTTCGAGAGACGATGCCGCGCGCTTCCTTGGCGCGTACGTCGAGCAGGGCATCTATGCGAAGGACCCGTTCGTCAGCCTCGACATCGAAGGCGTCGGCGAACTGATCGAGATCGCCGCCGAGCGCGGCCGCAAGACCCGCCCCGACATCAAGCTCGGCATCTGCGGCGAACATGGCGGTGACCCCGCCTCGATCGCCTTTTGCGAAACGATCGGCCTGACCTACGTCTCGGCCTCGCCCTACCGCGTGCCGATCGCCCGCCTCGCGGCTGCGCAGGCCGCGCTGAAGAAGTGATCCGGCGCGGGGATCTCGACGACCCCCGTGTCCTGGCGCTGCTGACCACGCACGTCACCCGTGCCCGCGCCAAGACCGCGCACGGGAGTGCCCACGCGCTCGATCCCGACGATCTCAAGACGCCCGACATCAGCTTCTGGACGCTCTGGGACGGCGAGGCGCTCGCCGGGATGGGCGCGCTTCGGCGGCTCGATGCCGACCATGGCGAGCTCAAGTCGATGTTCACCGACGATGCCCATCGCGGTCGCGGTCATGGCCGGGCGATGGTGGCACATCTGGTCGCGGAAGCACGCTCGATCGGGCTCACGCGTCTCAGCCTCGAAACCGGCTCCTGGGACTATTTCATCCCCGCCCGCGCGCTCTATGCCAGCGCCGGCTTCACCCCCTGCGATCCGTTCGGCGACTATGTGCCCGATCCGAACAGCGTGTTCATGACGATGGCGCTCTGATTTCCGCTTCGTTCAGGCACCGCTCACGCCGTCGGGCGTTATCGACGGTGATGAAGACGCTTCTCACCCTCGCTCTCGCCACGGCCCTCGGCATCGGAGCACCCGCGATCGCGCAGGACGCCGCTCCGCTGGGCTATGACGTGCCGACCGGCGTGGTCGCGCTCTCGCCCGAAGCCCGCGAAGCGACGCTGAGCGCCGCCGCGCAGCAGGAGCATGATCTGTCGATCAATGGCGGGCCGGGCCGCAAGATCCACGGCGAGATCGGCATGGAAATGGGCAGCCGCGGCTACCATGCGCTCTATGGCACCGCCGTCGTCCCGCTCGGCCAGAATGCGACGGCGAGCTTCTCCTTCCTCACCGCCGGCATGAACGGCTTCCGCCGCTAACGCTTATTTAACGTACTTCCGGAACGGGCTCGTCGGCAGCCAGGTCGGCCGCACCGGATCGTTCGCCACCGCCACCGCGATCCCCGCGACGAAATCGTCGAGCTTGATCGCTTCCTCCTTCAGCACACCGGGCTGCTGAAGGTCGTCCGAGGGGGAATGATAGCGGTTGGCGCGCCAGTCATGCTCGATCTGGAATTCGGGCGTGCCCTTTTCGAACCCGAACTTGAACGCCAGCGCCGGAACGCCCGCCTTCACGAAACTGAACTGATCGGTCCGCGTGAAGCTGTTGCGATCGGGCAGGGGGTCGGGAACGAGGCGCAGCCCCTGCGTCGTGGCGGTGGCCCGCGCCGCCTCGCCGAGCGTGCTTTCGCCTTCGCCCTGCACCAGCACCGATTTCAGCGTCCACAGTGGCAGCGGCATGTCGAAGTTGAGATCGGCGACGATCGACTTTGCCGGCACGGTCGGCTTCTCGGCGAAATAGTGCGACCCGAGCAGGCCCTTCTCCTCGGCACAGACGATCACGACGAGGATCGATCGCTTCGGCCGTTTGCCCGCCTTGATGCGGGTGACGATGTCGAGGACGC
>Ga0164294_10001599_pt1 | contig 20944 bp, 18 predicted proteins | sample GEODES005metaG_FD_111479 | JGI IMG/M metagenome (GOLD analysis project Ga0164294, IMG submission 111479) | Oligotrophic lake water microbial communities from Sparkling Lake, Wisconsin, USA - GEODES005 metaG | ecosystem: Environmental > Aquatic > Freshwater > Lake | place: USA: Sparkling Lake...
CATTCGGATTACCAATATTCACAGGACTAGAATAGTCACTTAATAATAAACAGTAAATAACTTATACTAAATCATCCACATAGCAGAAACTTCTTGTTTGTGATCCATCTCCAAACACCGTCATGTCTTCACCTCTTAATGCTTGACCAATAAATGCAGGTAGTGCACGGCCATCATTCAGTCGCATTCCTGGACCATAGGTATTGAAGATGCGGATGATTCTTGTCTCCACATGGTGGAAAGTATGGTACGCCATCGTGATGGATTCCTTAAAACGTTTTGCTTCGTTGTAAGTACCCCCTTTTTCAGACAGTCAAAACTGTAGATACTGGGTTATTTTGATCTATAAATGTATATTAAATATTATTAATTTTATACCAGTTATAGGTAATTGCTAATCCATCCTTGAATTTAAATTCAGGAAAATACTTCAATTTTTTTGTAATTTTATTTATTGATGCTTTTGAATGTTTTACATCCCCTATTCTTTCAGGTGCGTAATTAGCATTAATTTCCATATCACTTTCAAACTGCAATAATTGCACTAATTCATTGAGTGAAACTTGGTCTCCGCAAGCAACATTCATTACGTCATGATTAGAAAGTGGAGAATGTAACATTGCTTTAATGTTTGCTTGCACAGCATTTTCAATAAAAGTAAAATCTCTACTTGTATTGCCATCTCCATTTATTGTTGGTCTTTGTTTGTTTAAAAAATTTTTACAAAAAATAGGTATCACTGCCGCATAAGGATTGTTTGGATTCTGCTTAGGACCAAAAATATTAAAATAACGAAGACCGATTGTATGAAAAGAATAAACACGGCTAAAAACATCAGCATATAATTCGTTTACTAACTTTGTAACCGCATACGGGGATAATGGGTTTCCTTCTGTTCCTTCTACCTTTGGTAAATTAGGACTGTCTCCATAAGTACTACTACTGGCGGCATAAACCATCATTTTTAAGTTGGACGAATCTCTAGCAGCAATAAGAATGTTTAAAAACCCACTTATATTTACTTCATTTGATGTGATTGGATCGGAGACACTTCGTGGCACAGACCCTAAAGCTGCTTGATGAGAAATATAATCAATACCATCGACAGCTTTTATACATGTTTCTAAATCACGTATATCACCTTCAACAAATTCAAAATTTGGTAGTTCTAAAAAGTCTTTAATATTATCAAAATAACCATTTGAGAGATTATCCAATACTCTTACGTGACCTGCATCGTATCGTAATAAATATTCAACAAGATTGGAGCCGATAAATCCTGCCCCCCCTGTTATTAAAAAAGAAAATTTTGATAAATCAATATCGTGGTAAGGTGAATTATATAATTGCTTATTAAACATAAATTATAATCTTGAGTCTATTATTTCTTTGGGTAGTATACCTTTAACATCATAAACGATGCCATTTGGAGTTAATGATCGAACATCTATTGATAAAAACACTTTGTGTGCTACTGCTAAAATCACTGCAGCAAATGGGCCAACAGGTAAATCATTAACAACATCAATTCCATATTCATCCTTAACTTCTTTCTTATCAACCCATGGATCAAACAGATCAACTTTGATATAAAAATTTCTTAACTCTTCATAGATGTCAATTACCCTTGTATTTCTAACGTCTGGGCAATCCTCTTTAAAAGTAAAACCTAAAATCAAAACTTTAGAATCTATAACCTTCAAATCTTTTCTCATCATTAACTTGACCACTTCAGTTGCGACATGTTTGCCCATTGAATCGTTAAGTCTCCTTCCAGCTAAAATTATTTCAGGATGATAGCCTACTTCCTGAGCTTTTTGTGCCAAATAATATGGGTCAACACCTATGCAATGTCCTCCAACCAAACCTGGTTTGAATTTCAAAAAGTTCCATTTAGTTCCTGCAGCTTCTAGTACGTCATTTGTGTCTATACCAATCAAATTAAAAATTTTACTTAGTTCATTTACAAACGCTATATTAATATCTCGTTGAGAATTTTCAATCACTTTAGCTGCTTCAGCTACTTTAATACTAGGTGCTTTATGTGTACCTGCAGTTATAATTGACTTATACAATTCATCAACTCTTGTGGCTATTTCAGGTGTAGATCCACTGGTAACTTTCAGAATTTTTGTTACCGTATGTTCTTTATCTCCAGGATTAATTCGCTCAGGCGAATAACCACAATAAAAGTCTTGATTATATTTTAATCCACTCACGCGTTCAAGCACCGGCACCATTTCGTCCTCGGTAACTCCAGGATAAACTGTTGACTCATAAATTACAATATCATCTCTTTTTAGAAAATTGGCGATTATTTCACTTGCCTTAATCATAGGAGTTAATACTGGTCGATTATGCTTATCAGTTGGAGTTGGCACAGTAACAATGTAAATATTACAATCTTTTAGATAGTCTTTATCTGTTGTAATAAATAATCCAGAATTTGGAGAATTATCAATATCAAGTACTGAGTTTAATAATTGATCCTCTATCTCTAATGTTGAATCATGACCATTATTTAAATCTTTCACCCGTTGTTTATTTACATCAAACCCAATCACTTTGTACTTTTGAGCAAAAGCAACAGACAGAGGAAGTCCAACGTAACCTAATCCGATAATTGCTATTTTTATTTCGTTTAAATTCATTTTGAAAGTTTAATGTTTTTTACGCACCAAAGTGCGCACCCGAACCCTTTATTTTTGATGATTTACAATATGCTGAAAAATTAAATAAAACTATTTAACGCTGTAAATCAACGATATAATGATTTACGTATATCCATGAATACGGAACGGCGGTCTGGACCACACTAATCTAATGTAGAGTTAAATTCCCTAGCCCACCAACCGCATCCACACCCCTATCCCATCCAATACACTCATCTTAAACTCCTGACTCTTAAACACCCCCACCCGAATTTTTTTCTGCACGAGTTGTTCAGCCTTTTCGATCAATTGATATAAATAAGCCTTATCCACATCCCCTACTAGCACAAGGTCCACAAAGGGTGAATTCTTCCCTTCCGCTAAATCGCCGGTTAAATATACTTCGTCGAGGTTCCCGAGTTTTTTGATGACTTGTTCCACTATCTGATCCAATCCCACAAATTGCATTATGATGCCGCGCAGCGTTGCGAACATCGGATGACCTTGATTGACCACATAGTTCTTGACTTTGGTGTTTTCAGGATCATCTTGCACCTCGATCAGATGCATGTCCTGCAATTTGTTCAATTCCACCCGCACCGTATTGCTACTCACACCCAAATCTCGCTCCAAACCCCGCAGGTATACCCGGCTCTCTGGATTCAAAAGTAATTTGGTGAGCAACGCCACCCGAATCTTCCCCGAAAAAATTGTGTCTAGAACCAATGGATAAACAAATAGACGGCTTCGCCACCTTAACTCACACGAAATGAGTAAATTGATACAATATTGAGTAACAAATATAAGTATTTTTCAAGATATGTTATAACCGTTTTTGATAAACTTATTTAATGGTCGAATGGACCCTAGAAACATAAATTAACATGAAAATCGCCGGCCCTATGCGATTGATTTGATAAGGAAAATGGAACGCGATATTCATAGGTCATTCACGCACACATTCGTAAACGCCCCTCATACAACCGTACAGATTTCAGTTTTAAGCCATAGCCCTTATACACGCATTCATCGCCACTGGCAGACAACTTTGGAAATAAATTGTTAGGAAAAAATTAATTTGAAAGACCTCGAGACCTTAGGTAACTAGAATTGATACTAGCTTGCAATTCCACATTCCATTTCTCCAACGCATGATATCCATACGAATCATCTGGATCGATTAATCCATTCGTCGTCTCTTCCTTAAAGATTGAATCAGCGATTTCAAAGGAGGGTACCTTCAGGAATTTATACCTCGCTAAAAAAGAAAAAATAACATCCTCATTCGTATTGGATTTTTTTAAAAACCAAAGAAGACGCGTCAACCAATAAAAAACACTAACTTTTCGCAAGGACAAACCACCATTGCCCACCTCTAAACCCAAACCCCTAAATTCCAGCGGCGGATTCCAAACAGGCCCTATATAATCATATGTTTGTGGCATTCCTTGGATACTCTTGACTAACACCGCATCCGACTGACAAATTAACACAAATTTATAGCCTAAAAACTTACTATAAAGAATGGAGGACAACATGAATTTGTTGTAGGAAAGATTAGTTGAAAAGTGCCACGAATCCACCTGAATAATTCTCCAAGTCGGAAAAGTTTTCACATAATAATCAACCGAAATGTGATTGGGCAAAACGAAAACTTTATCAATATCCGCATTAAAGGACTCGGATACCCTCACATTCAATTCTTCTTGAGATGTCAAGACAGCCTTGTGCTCAGGACAACAGATGACAATGTTCTTCAATATTTAAAAATTAAATTCGTTGATACATGTAGCCATAAAGGAAACGATGTGAACTATTTCCAATAGCTGTAAATCCCCTTCTCCACCTCATATTCACCCCACACAAATCGATCTCTTTTGGGCTGCTCCTGCGCCCATTTCCACATTTCTTCTAAGCCTTCCTTTAAATCGGTGCTATGTTTGTATTTTAATATGTCGATGGACTTTTCAAAAGTTGGGATAGCCGTATGCACCTCATGCCTTTTTTCCAAAAACACAAATTCCCCACTTCCCATCACTTCTTTCAAGGTCTCCGCAGATTCTTTGATGGAATATTCTTTGACACCACCGATATTAATAATTTGTTTGGAAGCCTCTTCCAAAACCGCGGAATTCCAAATAGGTTCTAAACAATCATCCACATAAGAGAATGCCCGTTTTTGAGTACCATCCCCAAAAATGGTCAATGGCTGATTATTCAAATGATAATACATCCAGATACCCAACACATTCCGGTATTTATCCCAAATGTTTTGCTTAATTCCGTACACATTATGGGGTCTCAGAATACAATAATCCAAGCCGTGCTGTTCCGAGGCTATTTCAATATCCATCTCACAAGCCGCTTTGGCCACGCCATAAGGATCAATCGGGCTTCTCGCCATATCCTCATGAAATATGCCTCCTTGTCCATAGCCATATACGGCTAAGGTTGAGGTGAAGATTAATCGTTGAACGTCGTTGTTGATACAGCAATTAACAATATTCGCCGTCGACAATAAATTATTCGTGTAATTAAAGGTCCGAATGAAGGGCGACAATCCTTCAGCTGCATAGGCGGCAAAATGGAAAACATAGGTTGGTTTATGTTTTTCAAAAACCCCCTTCAGCTCAGCAGAACAGCAATCCATGTTATAAAAAATAACAGCCGGATTCACATTCTCCATATATCCACCACTCAAATCATCGATGCCGATTACATCAAATGATGGTTTGTTACTTATCATCCAATCAGCAAAACGAGCACCAATTAATCCCGCAACACCTGTAATTAAAACTGTCTCTTTCATTCAATGAAATCCCTAAAATTTAATTAATCACCTCTTAAAATATTATTTAATCAGCCTATTTTCTAATGATATCAAATCAATTTAAACGAAAATTGCCTTACTCAGGCTGATTTAAGTTTACATCTTTGATTGGTTAATTTATGAATCCATTCATTTTTGAGCTCATATTGGGCAACAAAGATAGCGAATTTCCAAAATTACACCAAGCCCTCTTTGATAATCTTATGTTTAGACATCGAATCCCTTTCGACCCTTTTAAAAAAGCGAAAATTAAGCACCGATCATCTAAACATGCCAAATCAAATGACTAGCCCAGCGCCTTTCTCAATAACTCCACACTTTTTCGCACCCCCGTGCTTGCCGGTTCTTTGCCTTCAAATTCAATCGAAATATAGCCTTGATAATTCACCTTCTTAAGAATCTGAATAATCCGCGGATAATCGAGCTCCAAGGAATACCATTCGCCACCACCGAAATAGGTTTTGGCCTGAACAAAACTCGTCTTAGACGCAATCTTCTCTAATTTTTCATAGGGCTCCTCCAAGAAATTACCCGTGTCCATCAGCAGGCCTAACCACGGTGAATTCACCGTATCATGCAAGCGCAACATCCCCTCCGGCGTCGAACCTAAACCCCAATGGTTCTCTAAGGCCAACAAAACCCCGCATTCCTCGGCCTTCGCTAAACAACGCTGAATTCCATCCACACACCATTTGTAACCATCCTCCTCCGTATAACCCGGCAAAACCGGCTCAATACCCCGATTTTTCATCAAATCATCAAAAGATTTAATCGTATTCCAACGCCCCGTATTCAAGCGCAAACAAGGAATCCCCATTTTATAGGCCAGTTCGATGCAATGAATCGTATGATCCACATGTTTTTTTAATTCCTCCGGATCAGGCGTCACAAAACCCTGGTGAATTGACAAACAAGTCAAGGCAATACCATTCACGAACGCATGTTTTTTAATCTTTTGCATGTAGGCATTGTCTTCGCTTTCCATTTGACGATGCAAAATATCAATGCCATCTAATCCAAGCGCTGCCGCGTCGTCGATAACCTTGTCAATCGGGAAGCGGTCGCCTTTGAAATGCCAATAGGAATAACTGGAAACGGATAATTTGATCTTTGGTTCTAATTTAATTTTAGCTGCTGCGGGTTGAACGGGCAAAACACCTAGGCCAGAGGCCAAGAGGGAAGATTGAATAAAGTCGCGTCGTTGCATCATGTTTGGTTTTAGAGGTGATGGTTAAAGATAAGAAAATTCTTACTGACTGATGGATTTGAACAAAAACAAATCAAAAATCAATTAACTGATTATTTAACAAATATTGGGTTTAAATTTTCAGGAGTAAAAATATTATTAGAATTTTTAATTAAATTTATTCATTAAAATTGAATACCGATGGAACAATTTAGTCAGGTGGAAATGGTTAAGGAATTAGCAGAAAAATTAAAACGTTCCAGGCCAAATAAGGCAGAAATTTTAGCAACCTTTATTTCTGCAGGAATATTGGACAAAAATTGCAACTTTACTCGACATTATACATCTTTAAAAAGTTCCAAAGTAGAGGCAAATCATGTATCACATTAAACCAAATCTATTTATTGGTTTTCATGGGTGTGATGAAATGATTAGAAATAGGCTGATCATGAATCCAAATCATGTTGAAAAATCAAATAGGCCTTATGATTGGCTAGGAAATGGATTTTATGTGTGGGAAAATAATTTTTCTAGGGCCTTACAATGGGCAAAGGACAAAGCCTCTAAAAATGAAATAACGAAGGCATCCGTGCTTGGGGTGGTATATACCTTATCGAACTGTTTAGATTTTACAGATAGTGCATTTATTGATTCCATTTCAACCTATTATTATTTGATGAAAAACGAATTAGAAAAGGTCAATATAAAATTACCTAAAAATAGAAATCATCGTAAGGATAAACATAACGATAAACTAATTAGGGAATTGGATTGTGCGGTGATTGAATATTGCCATGCCAAAATAGATCAAGAAATCAAATTTCAAATGACGTCAAAAGGATTTTCTTATTTACAACCCTACGATTCCGTTCGAGGTCTTTTTACAGAAGGAGGGGAAGCCTTTCCTGGGGCCGCCATTCAAAAAAAGAATCACATTCAGGTTTGTATTCGAAATGTTGATATGATTAAAGGGTTCTTTATCCCAAAGGTTCAGTATTCTTAATGGTTTCATTTGAAATTAAAACGACATGTATGAGCAGATTAACCCAAATGTTCAATAAATACCTATTCATAATCCTACTTCAACTGATACCTGTTTATGCTTTCACGCAAAAACCAAAAAACATCTTGATTTTTTTGGTGGATGATTTAGGTTGGACCGACAATTCCCTCCGCAAACCCGCTAATTTCCGTACGCCTAACCTTGAAAAATTAGCCCGCAAGGGCGTCGAATTCACCCAGGCCTATGCCAACCAAAACTGTACCCCTACCCGCGTCTCGCTCCTCACGGGCATGAATTCGCTAAACCATAAAGTGACCTCCTGGACCTTTCAGAAGGACGAAAATCCCAATGAAGGCGGGGACCCTCGCTTCGCCGTGCCTGACTGGAACATGAACGGCATCAATCCAAAGCCCGGCGATCCACATGCTGTTCATGCGACCACCATCGCGCAGATTCTGAGCGATCGAGGATATGCCACCATTCATTCAGGTAAAGCACATTTTGGGGCTTACAATACCGTCGGGGCAGATCCGAAAAATTTGGGATTTCAAGTGAATATTGGCGGTACGGCGGCGGGCCAACCGGCCAGTTATTACGGAAAAATGGCCTTTGGCAATGATCCACAAAAACCCAATATCCGCGCCGTGCCTAACTTGCAACGCTTTCATGGAAAAGACATTTTCCTCACCGAAGCGCTGACCCAAGAAACCATGCGTGCCATGGATTCAGTGCTTACAAAACCAAAACCTTTTTTCCTTTTATTCTCCAATTACGCCGTGCATACGCCCATTCAAGGGGACCCACGCTTCGTCGATACCTATTACAAACAAGGTATGGACAGTACAGAAGCAAAATATGCCTCCCTTGTCGAAGGAATGGACAAAGCATTAGGCGACTGGATGGATTATTTAGATCAAAAAGACTTAGCCAAAAATACAGTCATCGTGTTTTTATCTGACAACGGCGGCCTCACCGATGTAGGACGTGGCATCCCTGGTCGAAATACCTATAATACCCCGCTTCGCAGTGGGAAAACCTCCGGTTATGAGGGTGGTTTACGTATACCGTTGATTGTCTCCGGACTGTCACAAAGAGACAGGAAAATCCAACAACCTATCCTCGTCGAAGATCTTTTCCCAAGCATCCTGGCCTGGACAAAAACACCAAAACCCAAGAATTTGCAGGCCTTAGACGGACAATCCATCCTACCCTTTGTAGACGGTAAAAATTCGGATACTAAACGATTGCTTTTTTGGCATCATCCACACATGCGAACGAATGGATCCCCGGACATTCAGCCATTTAGCGCAGTCCGACAGGGCGACTGGAAATTAATTTTCTTTCACAAAGACCAGCATTTTGAACTATACAATACAACATCGGATTTATCCGAACAGACGAATTTGTTCACGAAGGAAACCGAAAAAGCACAATTTTTAGCCAAGGAACTAGGGAAAAAGCTCCGAGCAACAAAATCGCATATGCTCATCGACCGACAAAAAAATCAAGAAATCGTTTATCCTTTCTGAGTAAACGGTAATAGAAGGGCGTATATTTCTAGTAATTTTACAGCAAAGCTAAATTATGGGAAACCTACGTATTACAAACGTCCATCACATCGCGATTATTTGCTCAGATTATACACGTTCCAAAGCCTTTTACACGGAGGTGCTGGACTTAGAAATCATTCAAGAAGTTTATCGAGAAGCGCGCGATTCCTATAAATTGGACCTGTCGCTAAATGGTCAATACATCATCGAGTTATTTTCCTTTCCGAATCCACCCGCGCGTCCTTCCCGACCCGAGGCCTGTGGCATGCGGCATTTGGCATTTCAAGTGGAGAATTTGGACAGCGTCGTTCAAAAAATTCAGGAAAAAAATTGTCTAATTGAGCCTATACGTGTGGATGAATTCACAGGCAAGCGATTTACGTTTATGGCCGACCCGGATGATTTGCCCATCGAATTTTACGAAATATGAATCGAATAGATAAAAAACCACTGTCTCAATTGGGCTTCGCGTTTGTGGCCGAGGAATTCCTACATCCCGGTCAATCGGAATTCGATCATCGAAATAAAAACCTGCATCTTTCCGACTACCGACCTTTGCAAGAACGGGAAATTCGGATTTTGGAGGCCAGTTTAAACGAGGCGGAAAACTGGAAAGACCTTCAAGTGAAAGAGGGATTTAATCCCTATTTGGTTAAAAATTGCCGATTTTTCGGGGTCAACCGAATCGGAATTTTAGAGAGCTGCTACCTAGAATTTAAAAACCTACGCATGCCGGTGGGTTTATACAATAGCACCTTGATTTCCTGTGATTTTGGTGATAATGTGGCCATCGACCGCGTGAATTTACTGTCTCATTATCAGATAGGAAACGAAGTCATGATCCTTCAAGTCAATGAATTAGCCACCACGGCCACCGCGAAATTCGGGAATGGAAATGTGAAGGATGGCGAAGAAGAACGCATTCGGATTTGGATGGAATTAGGCAATGAAAATGCCGGTCGGAAAGTCGTTCCCTTCGTGGGTATGCGCCCGGCGGATGCCTATTTGTGGATGCAAGACCGAGAAGATGCCGAATTACAGCGTCGGTATTTTGAAATGACGAAAGCCGAATTTTCGAGTGAGCGAGGTTTTTACGGGCAAATCGGCGATCGTACGGTGATTAAAAATACGGGCATCATTAAGGACGTCAACATGGGCTCCGACACCTACATCAAAGGAGCCAATAAACTCAAAAACCTAACCATCATTTCCTATCCGCATGCCTCCACACAAATCGGAGAAGGCTGTGAAATTGTGAATGGGATCATTCATGAGGGTTGTCGGATTTTTTATGGGGTGAAGGCGGTACGATTTATTTTGGCGGCGCATTCACAGTTGAAGTACGGCGCCCGGCTCATCAACTCCTTCCTAGGAAGTAACTCAACCATCTCTTGCTGCGAGGTTTTGAACGCCCTGATTTTCCCAGCGCATGAGCAGCATCACAATAATTCCTTTTTATGTGCGGCGGTGGTCAAAGGCCAAAGCAATATGGCGGCGGGTGCGACCTTAGGTTCCAACCACAATTCGCGTGGGGCCGACGGGGAATTACAAGCCGGTCGGGGATTCTGGCCGGGACTTTCGGTGGCGCTGAAACACAATTCGAAATTTGCATCCTTTAATTTGATTTCAAAAGGGAATTATCCGGCGGAAATTCATAATCCTTTGCCCTTTTCTTTATTGGGAAATGACGAGACATCCGGAGGCCTATTGATCATCGCAGGTTATTGGTTTCAATATAACATGTACGCCTTGGCCCGAAATGCCTGGAAATTTGCGGCGCGGGATGTGCGGACGGATAAAAACATGCTGCTCGAATACGATTACCTCGCGCCCGATACGGTATCGGAACTATTACAAGGCTTACATTTATTGGAATTATGGACCGGCCAAAGTCTGGCAAATGGAGAAAAAATTAGGGAAGAAGAAGCGAGAATCACAGGGAAAAAATGGCTTGAAAACCCGGAAAATGCCACAAATCCATTAGCGATTTTTGCACAGGGCATCGAAAATTCAAAGCGCCCAACACGCGTAGCCAAGGTGCATAAAGCGTATCAAATTTTCCGGGATTTATTGTATTACCATGCGGCCAAGGAGTGGTTGGCCACCGCAAAACGAAACCCTTTGGCAAAGCCCCTCGATTTGCTGAAATCAACCTTAGCAAACGCGACGGCAATCCAGCAATGGGATAATGTAGGCGGCCAAATGATTCCAGCTGGTGCGATCACGGAATTGAAATCGGCGATTCGAACAGGCGTAATTACTCGTTGGGCTCAGGTCCATGAATTTTACGAAAAACAGGCCGAATTATATGCGGATCAGAAATTCGAGAATGCGCTAAATGGCTTATTGACTATCACGGGCGGCGACCTCCTAAACCCAGATTTTCAGAAAAACTGGATTTCAAGGGCCATAAAAACATCTGCCTATTTAACCGAAGGCATCGAAAAATCACGTGCGAAAGATTTCCAAGACCCATTCCGTATAGCCATGTATGGCAATGAAAAAGAAATGGAAAAGGTCATCGGCGACTGGAGAGACAATGAATTTATCTTGGAGGCGAAGAAACAGGGGGCCAAGTTTCAGGAGGACGCCACTGAATTACTTTAAATCCAACCGGTCTTTTCTTTAGAATTAAATTGAGCCGAATATTAAATTATTTGGCTCATAATTTTTATATATTTGAGCCGAATAATCATGAATACGCTGACAATATACTATAAGGAAATTAATGAGCTTTGTGTGAACCACAAGGTTAAGAACTTGTATGCATTTGGCTCTGTTTTAAATGAGAATTTTACTAGCACAAGCGACATTGACCTAATTGTAGATTTTAAGGACGTGGACGTGGAAGATTATGTAGACAATTACTTCGATTTTAAATTCTCCTTACAAGAAATATTTAATCGTTCAATAGATTTACTCGAGGAACAGTCTATTAAGAACCCATATTTTAAACAAGTTGTAAACCAAACCAAAGAACTTGTTTATGAATCATGAAATAAAGGCTTGGCTTTTTGATATTCTGAATGCCATCATGGAAATTGATAGTTTTTTTATCGATATTCCCAAAGATTTTTCAACCTATCAAAAGGATCTTCGAACAAGGAGAGCTATCGAAAGAAATATCGAAATTATTGGAGAGGCATTAAATAGAATCACTTCAAAAGATAATTCTATTCAAATTTCAAACGCTAGAAAAATAGTGGATACAAGAAATCGGATCATTCACGGATACGATTCTGTGTCAGATGAAATTATTTGGGGCATCGTTTTGAATCATCTACCCATACTTCAAACTGAACTTAGAGAGTTATTAGGCGAATAATTTCAAAATAGGACATTAGTAAGAAAAATGCCAAAAAAAAGGACTCACGTTCACCGCAAGTCCTTTTCATCCTATATCCCTAAGGCTTATTCGAATCTACCTTCAAGCGCTCATCGCGATTGGCAATATCCCAAGCCATGTAAAATACCAAACGGCCTACTTTTTGAACTTGATCAAATTCGATTTTCTCCACATCATCGCCCGGCTGGTGATAATCCTCATGCACCCCATTAAAGAAAAAGGCCACTGGAATACCATTTTTGGCGAAATTATAATGGTCCGAACGGTAGTAAAAACGATTCGGGTCATTCGGTTCATTGAATTTGTAATCCAACACCAAACCGATATGCTTCTTGTTTTGTTCCTCCAAAACCGCACGCAATGACGAGGATAATTTATCCGACCCAATCTCATAAATGTAATCCGGCGTTCCTTCATGGTCCACATCCCGACGACCCACCATATCAATATTTAAATCACAAACCGTATTCGCCAAGGGAAACAAAGGGTGCTTCGTATAAAACTCAGAACCCAACAGCCCTTTCTCTTCCCCCGTCACTGTCATGAACAACATACTCCGACGCGGTCTTTTACCCTCCGCCGCAGCCTTGCCAAATGCCTCCGCCAATTCCATCACAGTTACCGTTCCAGAACCATCATCATTCGCTCCATTATTAATCCTTCCATCCATCGAAATGCCAATGTGGTCATAATGCGCCGTAATCAACATTAGCTCCTCTTTTTTATCCGTTCCTTCCAAAAATCCCACCACATTATACGTATCCACCGGTTTTTCGGTGCGCTCGATCGTTAATTCGATCGGCGAGGCCTTGAATTTAGATGCAATGGATTTCTTTTGCGCAGCTAAATCCGCCTTAAAGGCTAACAAATCAGCTTCCGTCGTTCCGAGTAATTCTGCAGCTAAAACCGAAGACACCATCAAAACGGGCGCTTCATTGCCCCCCTCCGCTTGATCCGTAAAGACCATGCGCTCATTGGAAAAACGCTTCATCATCACCTGGCGCTGGCGCAACATATTTCCAAAAGCCTTCTCATCCCGATCAGAAATCAATATCAAACCCTTGGCACCAGCCGCTTGCGCGCGCTTTAATTTTTCTTTCCAACCATCCCCTTTTCCAAAAATCGAAGGGTCTTTGCTTCCTGAAAGCACATAATTTCCCGAAGCATCTTTCGCCTCACCTTCGAAAGCAAGAACGATCGCACCTTTGGCTTTCAGATTCGTGTAGTCGGTATAGCCAGCTTGTTGGACCCCAAACCCCGCAAAAACCACAGGAAATTTAGAATTGGCCGCCACAGGCGCTAAGGCAGTCGCCATGAATTCACCCATATAATCGAATTTTTTACCTTTAGATGCAAAGGAAACATTCGTCCAAGAACGATTCACTAAATCCACTTTTTGTAAATAAGACCCTTGCACGGGTGCGAGGCCAGATTTCTTAAAATGATCAGCGATATAATTTGCGGCCACTTTTTGTTCGGCAGAACCAGTGTTCCGACCCTTCAAGCTATCCGAGGCAATAAACGTTAGGTGTTTTTTTAAGTCCTCCGCCTTAATCGTGGCGGCATAAGGCACCGGGTTTTGCTGGGCCATCGACCCAATAGACATACATGTAGCTGTTAAAAACAGGGCTACACGGTAGATTGTTGATTTTTTCATTTTATAAAACAAATTTTGAGTTGGCGAAGTTAACAAATCAAAAATAATTCCCTAAAAAAAGATTATTTTTGCCAAGTTTTTCAACCAACATTCATCACATTTCTATGCATCCAAATTTCAAATACCGAGAAGATTTTTCATTGCGTCATAACAATGCAGATACTGCTGATATATCCGCCATGTTAAAGACGATCGGGGTAGACCAATTGGACACCTTAATCCAACAAACGGTTCCTCAAAAAATTCGTTTGGCACAAGCTTTGAATTTACCCGCACCCAAAACGGAATTTGAATTTTTGCGTGATTTTAAAAAAATAATGGGCCAAAATAAGGTCTTCAAAAGCCACATCGGCCTCGGATACTACGATACCTTGGTTCCCTCAGTGATTTTGCGGAACATCTTAGAAAACCCAGCTTGGTACACGGCTTACACGCCTTATCAAGCGGAAATTGCACAAGGACGTTTGGAAATGTTATTGAATTACCAAACGATGATCATCGACCTGACGGGCATGGAATTAGCCAATGCCTCTCTATTGGACGAGGGAACCGCTGCCGCAGAAGCCATGACGATGTTATATGGCCAAAAACCAGCAGAAAAAGGAGATGCGATTTTTATCTCTGAATTATGCTTGCCCCAGACGATTGACGTATTGAAAACCCGTGCGGAACCGATCGGTATCGAGGTGGTGGTGGGTGATCACCGCAGCATCGATGTGACGGATGCACGTTATTATGCGATCTTATTACAATACCCGGCGGCGAACGGCGAGGTGTTTGATTATAAAGCTTTAGTGGAAGCGGCGAAGGAACAAGGTATCCAAGTAGTCGTTGCGGCGGATTTATTAGCACTCACTTTATTAACGCCTCCAGGAGAATGGGGGGCGGATGTGGTGGTGGGTTGTTCGCAGCGCTTCGGTGTTCCGATGGGTTTTGGCGGTCCACATGCGGCCTTTTTTGCGACGAAAGAAAAATACAAACGCAGTATTCCGGGTCGGCTGATCGGTGTTTCCGTAGATGCGGAAGGTAATCGGGCATTAAGGATGGCCTTGCAAACGAGGGAGCAGCATATTCGGAGAGAAAAAGCGACCTCGAACATTTGTACGGCCCAAGTTTTATTATCCATCATGGCCGCGGCCTATTCCATTTATCATGGTCCGGAGGGCTTGAAAAAAATTGCAGGACGCGTGTATGGACTCACGGAATTGTTGGCCGCAGGCTTAAAACAACTAGGTTTTGTATTAGAAAATCAAAATCATTTTGATACCCTAACCGTTTTCACGGGTGATTTGACGGAAGAAATCCGCGAATATGCGGAAGAGGCGGAACGCAATTTCCGATATTACAAAACGGACGGAGAAAAATTAGGTATTTCCTTGGATGAGACAACTTCCGAGGATGATGTGGTGGAAATTTTGGCCTTTTTCCAAAGAGCCAAAGGGCAAGGCATCGGTGGCGATGAATTAACGGTGGCTTGGCAAATTCCAGCGGCCCTAACACGCACAAGCCGTTTTATGACGCATGACGTGTTTCATAAATACCATTCGGAACATGGGATGTTGCGCTATCTTAAATCGTTGGAATCCAAAGATTTATCCATGGTCCATTCCATGATTTCGTTGGGATCGTGTACGATGAAATTGAACGCTACGACGGAAATGATTCCTGTGACTTGGCCTGAATTAGGCAAGATTCATCCATTTGCACCGGCTTTTCAGACGAAGGGATACCAACGGATGATCATGGAATTGAATGATTGGCTTTGTGAGATCACGGGTTTTGCGGCGATGTCGATGCAACCGAATTCCGGTGCGCAGGGAGAATACGCGGGCTTGATGGTTATTCGGGCTTATCATGCTTCGCGGGGAGATCATCATCGGAATATCGCTTTAATTCCATCATCCGCACATGGAACGAATCCGGCTTCGGCGGTGATGGCGGGTATGAAGGTGCTCGTGACCCCTTGCGATGCGAATGGAAATATTGATGTGGCGGCCTTGAGAGCCAAAGCCGAAGAACATAAAGATAATTTAGCTTGTTTGATGGTGACCTATCCGAGTACGCATGGCGTGTTTGAGGAAACCATTATAGAGATTTGTGACATGATCCATGAATTTGGGGGTCAGGTGTATATGGATGGGGCAAATATGAATGCGCAGGTGGGATTGACTTCTCCGGCACGGATTGGGGCGGATGTGTGCCATTTGAACTTACATAAAACCTTTTGTATTCCGCATGGCGGCGGTGGTCCAGGCATGGGGCCGATCGGCGTGGCGCGACAATTAGTTCCCTTTTTACCCGGTCACGTGATGACGGATTCGATTCCGGCGGATGCACATGGCGCGGTTTCGGCAGCACCGGTGGGATCGGCTAGTATTTTGGCGATTTCGTATGCATATATCGCGATGATGGGTGGCGAGGGATTAACTCGGGCGACGGAAACAGCTATTTTGAATGCAAATTATATCAAAACAAGGTTGGAAAAAGAATTCCAAATTTTATATACAGGATCTCAAGGGCGTTGTGCGCATGAGATGATTGTGGATTGTCGGCCATTTAAAATAACGGCTGGCGTGGAAGCGGAAGACATCGCCAAACGTCTGATGGATTATGGTTTTCATGCGCCTACCCTATCCTTTCCGGTGGCTGGGACTTTGATGATTGAGCCAACCGAATCGGAGAATAAAGCAGAATTAGACCGTTTTTGTGATGCCTTACTGAGCATCCGGGCAGAGATTCGGGAAATCGAAGAAGGCAAGGCGGATAAGGTCATTAATGTATTGAAACATGCGCCGCATACGCAAAGTGTTGTTTTGGCCGACGAATGGACGCGCCCATATTCGAGAGAAAAAGCGGTGTTCCCATTGCCCTATGTGAAGGCGGGGAAATTTTGGCCAACGGTCTCGCGTATCGATTCAGCCTACGGCGATCGGAATTTGGTATGTGCTTGCGAGCCGACGTCGAGTTATGCGTAATTTTCAAAAAATCAAAACCTATGTCGGAGCATATTCGGCATAGGTTCATTATATCTATTCAAAAATCACTCCGTCTTGGTTTATGGGTGCGCCCTTGGATAGGTAGTTCTCATTTGGCCACCCTTCATTTCCCCCACCATTCTTTATCTAGTGAACAAAATCAAACTTCATTTGAATTGTATAGGTGATTTTAATTATATTTGATAGTATCAAATGATAGTATCATGAAACCTCCCTATGATATAAGCCCGCTAATTTTACAGTTCATAAGTTCCATTTCAATGAAATTGGGTGAAGTAAATGCAAACTATTTACAAAGGCAATCGCCCCAATTGCGGAAGTTGAATAAGATTAAAACTGTACATTCTTCTCTTAAAATCGAGGGAAATACGCTTTCAGAGGAACAGGTTTCTGCTATTTTGGAAAATAAACGAGTGATTGGTCCGCAAAAAGATATTACGGAAGTTATCAATGCATTGAACGTATATGATTCCATACATAAATTCAAGCCTTATTCAAGCAAATCCTTTTTAAAAGCGCATATGATGCTTATGAAGGATCTTGTGAAAGAACCTGGTGTTTATCGAAAGCAAAGTGTTGGTATCGTTCAGGGGGAGAAATTAACACACCTAGCACCCCCATTTGAACATGTGCCTTTTTTGATGAAAAACCTTTTTGATTATGTAAAAAAGGATGGTGAATTAATGCTTATTAAAAGTTGTGTTTTTCATTATGAAATGGAATTTATTCATCCCTTCATTGACGGAAATGGACGCATGGGGCGATTATGGCAAACCCTTCTTTTGATTCAGGAGTTTCCTGTGTTTGAATCACTTCCCTTTGAAACCTTGATTCACGCCACGCAAGAACAGTATTACAAAGCTTTGTCGGCAAGTGACAAATCAGGTAAATCGACCCCATTTATTGAATATATGCTTCAGGTAATGGATAATTCATTAAATGAGTTACTCAGTTTTTCAAATCGAAGTATGACAGATATTTTTCGGCTTGAGTATTTTATTCAGATGAACAAAAGCGAATTTTCAAGAAACGACTACATGAATGTTTTTAAAGATATATCTTCGGCCACAGCTAGTCGCGATTTAGTAAAAGGTACAGAACTAAATCTGATTCAAAAAATAGGCGAAAAAAATAAAACTAGGTATCGAGTAATTTGTTAATACCTCAAAACAAAAAAATCACATGAAAAAACTAAGCGCATACGTCGATGAATTAGCCAGTTTCATTCCTGACTTAGAAAAAAGAAATGAAGGAATTAGTACGAGCAATGTGGGTTGGCAAATTGAACATAGTTTATTGACGATTCGATTCGTCGCGAAAGGCATCGTAGCCTCCGACCCGAGTCAGTATGCCTCTACGTTTAATTTCACCAAAATCCTCATTCTCTGGACTGGGAAAATGCCCCGAGGAAAAGCCAAGGCCCCCAAATATGTGACGCCCGAAGATTTCACCCAGGAAAGTTTACAGAAACATATGATTAAAGTAAAAGAGGCAATAGCAGAATTGGGAAATGCTCACCCGAATCAATTTGTGGAACATCCTTATTTTGGCAAAATTAACAAAAAAGAAACCATCCGATTTCTCGGAATTCATACCTTACATCATATCAAAATCATTCGGGAAATTGTGGCCGCTGAAAATTCCTAAGCTAATCCAGTCTAAAATCCTTTTGAACCCTTGAAAATTGATTTTTATCAACAAAATTTAATTTAGTATGCTTGCATAACATTTTAAATAATCCGTATATTTACAACCCACACAAAAAGCTTACGCATGAATCGTTCCATTAAAAAAGTAGCCATCTTAGGCTCGGGAATTATGGGCTCTAGAATAGCCTGTCATTTCGCAAATATCGGCGTCCAAGTGCTCCTGCTCGACATCGCCCCCAAGGAATTAAGCGCGGAGGAAGCTGCCAAAGGCCTGACATTAGAAAGTCCGGCGGTTCGCAATCGGATTGTAAATGCAGCGTTCCAACAAACCCTCAAATCCAAACCCGCTTCTTTATATCAAGCTGGATTTGCCTCGAATATCCAAGTAGGAAATTTTGAAGATAACCTATCGAACATCAGCGATGTCGATTGGATCATGGAAGTGGTTGTGGAGAATTTGGCCATCAAAAAATTACTATATGATCGTGTGGAGCAATTCCGGACACCGGGAACTCTTATCACTTCAAATACGTCGGGTATTCCGATCCATTTGATGGCCGAAGGCCGTTCAGCCGATTTTCAAGCGCATTTTTGTGGCACGCACTTCTTTAATCCTCCCCGTTATTTACGCTTATTAGAAATCATCCCGACTCCGAAAACGGATCCAGCGGTGATCGAATTTTTATTGGCCTATGGGGAAACGCAATTGGGCAAAGCAACGGTCCTTTGTAAAGACACCCCTGCATTTATCGCGAACCGCATCGGCGTTTATTCCATGATGCAAACGATGATGGTGGTGGAAGAATTAGGCCTGACGGTAGAGCAAGTGGACAAATTGACATCCAAAGTCGTAGGCCGACCGAAATCCGGCACTTTCCGACTTTCCGATGTTGTGGGTCTAGACACCACGGTCCATGTCGCGAATAATTTGAATGCCACATTGACCTCAGATGAAAGCAAATCGATTTTCGAATTGCCTTCGATGATGCAAAAATTAATCGATAACAAATGGCTTGGTGATAAAACCGGCCAAGGATTTTATAAAAAGACCAAAGACGACAAGGGCAAAACGGTCATCTTGAGTTTGGATTTACAAACCTTTGAATACCGGGCGGCCCAACGCGTTTCCTTCGAAACCCTCGAGCGATCGAAGGCAGTGGACCAATTAGCTGATCGCTTCGCGCTTCTATTAGCAGGCCAGGATTTAGCCGGTGAATTTTACCGCAAAACAATATTAGATGGTTTCCGCTATGCATCGAATCGCGTACCTGAAATCGCAGATGATTTAGTGAAAATAGATCAGGCGATTTGCGCGGGATTTGGTTGGGAAATGGGCGTATTTGAAACGTGGGACGCCATCGGCGTCGAAAAGGCGAATGCGATGATGGCGGAGATGGGCCTAACACCAGCGCCTTGGGTTGCGGAAATGTTATCCCTCGGCCACTCGACCTTCTATAAAATCGAAGGAGGCAAACGTCTTTATTATGACATTGCGAGCAAAAGCTATCAAGTTATTCCAGGCCAAGAAAAACAAATCAGTTTATCGATTCTTAAACCGACTAACACGGTATTTAAAAATGACGACGCTCACATCATCGATTTAGGTGATGGCATCGTAGGTTTGGAATTCCATTCCAAAATGAACACCATGGGCCAAGGTGTTCTCGAAGGTCTCGCTTATGCCATTGAAACGGCAGAAAAAGATTTCCGTGGTTTGGTGATTGGAAATGAATCCAACGAAGCTTTTTCGGCGGGTGCGAATTTAGGCATGTTGTACATGTTTGGGATCGAGAAGAAATTCGACGAAGTGAATCACATGATCGCTACGTTCCAAGAATCCATGATGCGCGTTCGCTATTCCAGCATTCCCGTCGTGGTGGCGCCGCATACCTTAGCTTTAGGAGGTGGTTGCGAAATCAACCTACATGCGGATAAAATCGTTGCCCATTCCGAATTGTATATGGGTTTGGTGGAAGTGGGCGTAGGTCTAATTCCGGCCGGTGGGGGTACGAAAGAGATGGCATTGAGAATGGGAGATGCGCGGAGAGCGGGGGATGTGGAGTTGAATCGGCTCCA
>Ga0164294_10001600_pt1 | contig 20942 bp, 16 predicted proteins | sample GEODES005metaG_FD_111479 | JGI IMG/M metagenome (GOLD analysis project Ga0164294, IMG submission 111479) | Oligotrophic lake water microbial communities from Sparkling Lake, Wisconsin, USA - GEODES005 metaG | ecosystem: Environmental > Aquatic > Freshwater > Lake | place: USA: Sparkling Lake...
GCTGGGGCCTTCTTGGCTGTGGCCTTCTTTTCCTGTGCATCCTTGTTGGCCGGAGCCTTCTTTTCCGCTGCCTTCTTCGGTTTAACTGCCACTGCTTCCTCCTCGGCCCGCGCTCGCGAGCGTTGTGTCGAGCGGACCGTGTTGACACCGTTGTCATCGACGTTGGTGCTATCCGCGAAATTGAGCGTAGACGATGACCCTGTTACACCTTCGGCTTTGTCGAAGCCCGGCAGTGCAAGATCGATGCCGCGACGCGACGGATCGAATCGTTGAACGACAAAACTGCGAACCTCGCCCATGGCGAGAACCTCACGAGCCGAACGTGGCAGCGGGTCACCCATGGACTTGAGCGGGACATAGCAACGAGCCGAATCAACCTCGACATACGCGCCGTGTGATGAGAACTCGGTGACAGTCGCGTCAACCGAATCACCAATCGGGTGCGAGGTCACGAAGGACAAGAACACCGGCGGCTCGTTGATCGGCTCATCAGGCCGCGGCCGTTGGCGACGTCCTGCATCAGCTGCTCCACCTGCCTCAGCGCTGACGTCCGCTTCGCTTCCAACCGGGGCTGGCTTGCGTCTGCGCCGTGGAGCAGTCGGTGCGCTCTCGGTCTCGTCCTTGCCGGCCGGAATCAAGGTCGCTGAGTCGCCGATCGCAGGCCGCCGTCGGGCTGGGCGTCTGGTTGTTGGCGATGAGGATGTCGCAGGTGCGCTTGGCGCAAATGCTGTTGGATCCTTTGCTTCACGCATAGATCGCCGGCTGGCTGGCCCCTTTACCGGCGTCCTGGCAACAAAGACCCAGCCGACACCGGGAACTGGCTTCCCGCCCCAAAGCCGACCGCTTTCGAATAGCCAGCCGTAGGAGCCATGGAATTCCTGAAAGGAGTCGTTGGACAGAACAGTTGCATCTGCCCGCTCAGCGATTTGCAAAACAAACGCATCGCCCCGCCCAATCGCTCCAGCGGGAGGAGTAAGTAACTCGCCAGCGAGCACCGCTTCCTCGTACATCTCGCGTTCCACCGGATCAATGCGGTGAGCGAACGTGGCGTCGACCACAACGATCACATTGTCGAAATGGTGCTCGCGCAGAAAGTCGCTGACTGCCTCATCGAGTTGAATGAGCGACGGCATTGACCGACCCTCAGTTGCGATGTTCGATCCGTCAACGACCAAGTGTGAATGTGCCATGTCATCTTTCATGCGGAATCCGGCGTTTCCGGTTGCCTTCCATCATTGCCGACACGGGACACCTAGCGGCGCGGACCTACGATGCTGAGGTGATTCGTGCGGTGCTTTTTGATTTTGGTGGTGTGATCCTTAGCAGTCCGTTTGAGGAGTTCGAGCGTTACGAACAAGCCAGCGGCTTACCACTCGGCACGATTCGTAAGATCAACTCCACGTCGCCCGACACCAACGCGTGGGCGCGGTTAGAGCGTAGCGAGTTCTCCATACCGGAGTTCGTTGAAGCTTTTGAGTCAGAGGCTGCGGCACTCGGCTACCCGGTCGATGGTTTTGCGGTCTTGGCATGCCTACGAGGTTCGCTGCGTCCAGAAATGGTTCGAGCGATCGACCTGTGTAAGGAGCACTATTCGGTTGCGCTGCTGACCAACAACATCGTGAGCGAGCCCACTACCAACTCTGAACTAAGAGACGTGATTGCGCGCTTTGATGTGGTGATTGAGTCATCCCGGGTTGGGGTGCGAAAGCCCGAGGCACGGTTCTATGAGATCGCGCTAGAGCAGCTTGGCGTAGCTGCCGATGAAACAGTCTTCCTTGATGACCTCGGGATCAATCTGAAGCCTGCCCGCGCAATGGGAATGGCGACGATCAAAGTGGCAGACCCGTTGGTCGCCCTCAGCGAGTTGAGCGAATTGCTAGGTAGACCCCTTCGCTGACCGACTCCACTGACCGATGCGCCTGACCTCTGCGAAGTCAGTCGAATCCGTGTCAGTGGAAGTGGGCCCATTCACGAGCCTGAAGCGGGGCAAATGCTGCTTCAAGAATCATGGCTTGTTCCTGCCCATGGATCGCGTGGCTTCCCGTAGCGGGACTTCCCTCGGCGGCTCGACTCACCCGGCGGATTTCATAACGGTCGCCGATTGCTTCATAGAGACGACCCTTTGCCGAGTTCCATGAGCCCATGTTCTCGGGCTCCTCTTGGAGCCAAACAACTTCGGTGGCCTTTGGATACTTTGCGAGTTCGGCCTCAAGTGCTTCGTATGGCCAGGGGTAGAGCTGCTCAACCCGCACAACGGCAACGTTGGCACCGATCTCATCGCGTTTTGTAAGAGCCTCGTGACCGATCTTGCCGGATGCGAGCACCACCCGCTCTACCGACTTGCGCTTCAGGTTCTCCGACGGATCGCTGAGGACCTCTTCGAAGGTGCCGTTGACCAAATCCGAAACTGGTGATCGCCACCGCTTGTCTCGGAGGCCCGACTTGGGAGTCGGAATGATGAGTGGTTTGTGAACAGTGCGCCGAACCTGGCGACGAAGCAAGTGGAAGTACTGCGCAGCGGTAGTGGGTTGGCAGACCTGAATGTTGTCCTCTGCGCAGAGAGTGAGGAACCGTTCGAGTCGTGCCGACGAATGCTCGGGGCCCTGTCCTTCGTAGCCATGGGGAAGCAGCAGTACCAGACCAGACGTCTGACCCCACTTGTCCTCGGCTGCCACAAGGTATTGATCGATCACGATTTGGGCACCGTTGGCAAAGTCGCCGAATTGGGCCTCCCACATCACGAGCGCTCGAGCGTTGACCACGGAGTAGCCGTACTCGAATCCCAACGCGGCGTACTCCGAGAGCAGCGAGTCGTAAATCCACAACTGCACATCGGGGGGCGATGCGAGGGCTTGCAGCGGCAAATGAGAAGCCCCTGTTGTGTAGTCGTAGAGATAGGAGTGTCGTTGCGAGAAAGTTCCTCGGCGGGAGTCCTGGCCGGCTAGGCGCACCGAGGTGCCTTCCACAAGCAGCGAACCGAACGCCAGAAGTTCAGCGAGTGCCCAGTCGACCTCGCCGCCATTGAACATTGCATTGCGAGTTTGGAACTGCTTCGCCAGTTTGGGATGAATTGTGAATCCCTCAGGGACGGTGCCGAGCGCCTCGTACACCTCGTCGAGCTCAGCGCGTTCCACCCGAGTATCGGCGTGGGGGAGTACTCCTGCCTCGGGTGGGTGCGGCGCCGCGACCACTTCAGTCTCAGGTGCTCCTTGGCGAGTCTCGTCAAGCGCAGTCTGTAGCCGAGCGGAGAAGTCAGCTAGCGCCGACTCTGCCTCATCGAGAGTGATGTCGCCACGACGAACCAACGTCTCGACATACAACTTCCGCACGCTTCGGAGCTGCTCGATCTTGGAGTACATGAGCGGCTGTGTGTAACTCGGATCGTCACCCTCGTTGTGGCCATGCCTGCGGTAGCAGACCATGTCGATAACGATGTCTTTGTGGAACCGTTGCCGGTAGGCAAAAGCCAAACGCGCCACACGCACGCATGCTTCAGGGTCGTTCCCATTGACATGCAAGATGGGAGCCTGAACAGCCTTTGCAATATCGGTGCAGTACTCCGACGAACGGGCAGATTCAGGCGGTGTAGTGAAGCCCAGCTGATTGTTGATGATGAGGTGAATCGTGCCGCCAACCCGATAGCCCTTGATGAGCGACAGATTGAGTGTCTCCGCAACGACTCCCTGACCAGCAAACGCGGCATCGCCGTGGATGAGCACCGGCAGGACCGGGAACCTTCGGTCGCGGTCATGGGGGATTTCGTCCATGCGAGCCCGAACCATGCCCTCTACAACTGGGTTCACAGTTTCGAGGTGGGAAGGGTTCGCTGCGAGAGTGACCGGGATGGTTGCGCCAGTGCGCGATTCAAATGTACCGGTGGCTCCTAGGTGGTACTTCACGTCACCTGAGCCCTGAATCGAGTCAGGGTCGACGTACCCCTCAAACTCTCGGAAGAGTTGCCCGTAGGACTTGCCCACGATGTTGGCGAGCACATTGAGCCTGCCGCGGTGCGCCATGCCGAGCACCGATGAATCCATGCCGGTATCGGATGCACGTTCCAAGATGGCATCGAGAATTGGAATGAGGGACTCTGCACCTTCGAGGCCGAATCGCTTCTGACCGAGGTACTTGGTCGCAAGAAACTTTTCGATGGACTCAGCAGCGTTGAGCTCAGAAAGAATGTGGCGCTGATCGTCGACATCAAGTTTGGTCGAGGCGCCTTCAACCTGCTCTTGGATCCAGCGCTTTTCCTCGGGCTCCTGAATGTGCATGTACTCAATGCCGACCGTGCGGCAGTACGCATCTCGCAGGACATGCAACAAGTCGCCAAGTCGAGCGGTTCGCTTGCCGCCCACGAGTGCATAGATGCCGACGTCGCTTCCTGTGAGGAACTCGCGGTCGAGATCCCAAATAGTGAGGCCGTAAGTTGCCGGGTCCAACTCCGGATGCATCTCCGGCGGATCAGCAGCGAGCGGATCGAGGTCGGCAATGAGGTGCCCTCGCACGCGGTGCATGTTGATGAGCGTCGAGACCTGCATCTGCTTCTCGATAGCAGTTGCTTCATGGTCAGCGGGGTTGACGTCCTGACGCCACTTCACTGCTTCATAGGGGACACCAACAGAGCGGAAGACTTCGTCGTAGAAGTTGTCCTCGCCGAGGAGCAACTCGTTGATCTTCTTCAGGAAGAGTCCTGATTCGGCACCCTGGATAATGCGGTGGTCATAGGTGGATGACACCGTGATGACCTTCGAGATGCCGAGCTCGGCCATCGTTCGGGGGTCGGCTCCTGCAAAACCGGTTGGGTACGACAGCGAGCCAACGCCAATGATGACGCCCTGGCCAGGCATGAGGCGGGGGACCGATCGCTCAGTGCCGATGGTCCCTGGGTTGGTCAGCGTGATGGTGGTGCCAGCAAAGTCATCAACGGTGAGCTTGTTGGTCTTCGCTCGCCGGATGAGGTCGTCATAGACCGCGGAGAACTCGGCAAAGCTCAGCGTGTCAGCGTTCTTGATGCAGGGAACCAGCAGCGCTCGGGTGCCGTCCTTCTTCTCCATATCAACGGCGAGTCCGAGTCCCAAATGCTCGTTGCGAAGTACCCGGGGCTCGCCATCGGGTCCGGTCACAAATGTGTGGTTCATCACCGGGAGGTGGTCAGCTACCGCTCGCACAATGGCGTAGCCGATGAGGTGAGTGAAACTGACCTTCTCGCCGCGAGTTCGGCCGAGGTATCCGTTGAGAACCGAGCGGTTGATCTCGAGCAACTTTGCAGGAATCTCGCGGAACGAAGTTGCAGTGGGAACCGAGAGACTCGCTTCCATATTGGTCACGATTCGGGCGCCGACTCCCCGAATGGGTTCGCCGACGGGGGTGGCTGCAGCCGCGCCGTTGACCGCTGCTGGCGCCGTTGGGGCGGTCGGGGAACTCACTGCGGCCGAGGCAGCAGGCGCTGTCTTCGCTGCTGCTACTGAACGAACGGGTGAGCGGTAATCGGCAAAGAATTCTTGCCAACTTGTGCCTACCGACGCAGGGTCGGCGACATATCGCTCATACATTTCCTCAACCAACCAAGTGTTGGGGCCAAGTGTGTCGGGGGAAGAGATTTCGGCGGCGTTGTCATCGGGCACGGAGCGATCCTAACGACTCCGACAGTCGGCCCCGAGTCGGAGCGATCTGTCGCGTAGATTCCCTTACGTGCTGATTGCCACATGGAACGTGAACTCTCTCAATGCCCGCATGCCTCGAGTGGAGGAATGGCTAGAACAAGTTCGCCCCGATGTGTTGTGCCTACAGGAAACTAAAATGTCCGACGCACAGTTCCCGGCCCTGGAGTTCGAGGCAATGGGCTACGAGACTGCGCATCACGGGCAGGGCCGATGGAACGGCGTAGCCATTTTGTCCAAGGTTGGACTCACCGATGTGGTGTGCGGCTTTGATGACGGGCGCGAACCAGATCCGGATGCTCGAGTCGTGTGGGCCACCTGCGGCGGGGTACGGGTGGCTTCTGTGTACATCCCCAACGGTCGCGAGCTCTCCGACCCGCATTACACCTACAAGTTGGATTGGTTGAGCAGATTACGAGCACACCTCGATGCCCATCATGTGCCAAGTGAGTATCTCGTGGTGCTCGGCGACTGGAACGTGATCCCGACCGATAACGATGTGTGGGATCCGGCGGCCTTTGACGGGAGCACCCATGTGAGTGAGCCCGAGCGTGCTGCGATTGAGCACGTAAAGGCGTGGGGGCTAGTGGACACACTTCGAGAGCGATATCCGCAGCCGGGTATCTACAGTTATTGGGACTACCGCAACGGTGACTTCTACAAGAAGCGCGGCATTCGGATTGACTATTTGTTGTCCTCGACTGCGCTCGCCGAGCGGTGTACTGCCGACATCATTGATCGCAACGGCCGCAAGGGCACCAAGCCATCGGACCACACTCCGGTGATGGCGCGTTATGCCGTGGAGACCTCTACATGAGCAACGTTCCAGATGTGCCCGACGACGAGTCAATTCCGCAGATCTTTCAGGCAAACGATGGTCGCAGCCCCCGGGTTGATGGCCTCGCCGGCTTGCCCGATACGCCCCGCCGCCGCGAGTTGCGTCGCGTAGGTACTGCAGTGCGGGACATTATTGAGTTCTTGGTCTCAACCACGGCGTCGACGGAAGTGCTCACCGAAGCTGCTGTTGATCTAGAAGCAATTGTGGCAACGCTGTCAGCGTTGCCGACCGGCCGGACGTACCGGGGGTTTGCGGAGGCCGCCAATGCCGGCTCTGCCATTCGCGATGCCAACGATCCGGAATGGTTTGCATTCTTTGACCACAGCCCGTTCATTGGACTGGCGAATCCGCTGTCGCCCCCAGTGGAACTCTCCTATGAAGAGCACAACAAAAAGCTCATTGGGCGGGTGACATTCGGTGCGGCCTACGAGGGGCCACCCGGCTGCGTTCATGGCGGCTACGTCGCTGGGGTGTTCGATGAATTGTTGGGAGCCGCGCAGTCGATGTCGGGGTCGCAGGGAGTTACTGCCCATCTCGGCATTGACTATCGGCGTCCAACGCCGCTTGGCGTGCCGCTAGTGCTTGAGGGCTGGCTCGAGCGGCATGAGGGTCGAAAGATTTATGCCAAAGGTGCCATGTACTTTGACGGAGAACTCACTGCCGAAGCCGATGCGCTCTTCATTGCGTTTGATCGGGAGAAGTTCAGGGCGCTTTTGGCCGATCGGAACGAGGGCCTCGGTCCAAACGAGTAACTGTTCCTCCGCCGCTTGATCGGCCGGTAGGGGAGCGAGTGCCGGCAGAGCTGCTGCTGTGTTCGGCGACGAGCGCGAGGAGTTCCTCGCCGAATCGTTCCACTTTGACAGGGCCGAAACCGCTCACGTCGAGCAGCACAGCGCGCGATGTGGGTTGGGTGGCAACGAGTTCGTGAAGGGTGGCGTCATTGAAAATGACATACGCCGGAACTCCAGCTGCCTTTGCCTTTTGCTTGCGCCACTCCCGAACGGCGTCGGCTAGCGGTTGGTTCGCCACCTTCGGAGTTGCGGGCCGGCCCTTGTTGGCTGCGCGTGCTTCCGCAGCGCGGCGCGTGCTTGTGGGTCGATCGACAGCTTGAGGCGCCGCTCCCACCGCTTGGGAGAGCACATTGAGCCAAGGGGAGGGTTTGCGTTGCATGGTGCGTGTGCCGAAGGTGCGTCGAGCCGCCCAACTGCAATGGAGCTCATCTCGAGCTCTGGTCAGTGCCACGTAGAGCAGTCGCCGCTCTTCGTCGATGTCGTCGGCCTCATTGGCATGGTGGATCGGTACGAATCCTTCTTCAAGCCCGGCTAGGTGCACCACCGGCCACTCAAGGCCCTTCGCCGCGTGAAACGTGACGATCTCAACGGCGTCGCCACCTCTGCGGTCCTCGCCTCGGAGCGCTGAAGTAATCCAAGCCAAAAAGCCGGGTACTCCACCGGTGGGGTCTAGCGAGAGGTAGTCGCGCCCGAGCCGGACGAGCTCGCCGATGTTGGCGGCACGTTCCTCGGTGGTGAGCGAATCAAGAGTTACGGCTGGGCGAGACGGAGACTTCGCAGTGGAAACGCCACCGGGCTCAAAGGGTGATTCCTGATCTTGCTCGGGATCGGGGGCGCTGGGGTCTACCTCCGTTGCATCAAGGGTCTGCGGAAGATGGGAACGGATCGAAGCGTCAAGGTCGGCGAGCCCTTCTGGGAGTCCGATTGAGCGTCTGAGAGTGCCGATCGCATCTTTGATCTCCGGTTGGTCAAGGAGGTCACCCGCTCCACGCACTCGGTGGGGAATCTTGGCCGAGGTGAGCGCCTCGGCCATGACCGTTGCTTGTGCGTTAGTGCGCACCAAAATCGATTGTTCGGCCCATGGCGTGCCGGGGCGATGGTGGTCTCTTACCGATCGAGCGATCGCGCTGGCTTCAGTTGATTCGTCGGGGTGCTGTGTGACGGTTGGCAACAAGCCTGCGCCCCGGTGAGGGCGAAGGCGGATGGGGACGCTGGGTCCATCGGCGAGCACCGCATTAGCCGCAGCAAGAATTTGCGGGGTCGACCGGTAGTTGTCTTCCAACGTGACGGATGCTCCGCCAGGGAAATACGAATCGAAATCGGTGAGGTAGCGGGCGTCCGCACCATTCCAGGCATAGATCGCCTGATTGGGATCGCCCACGACGCAGAGGTCAGATGCCGGCCCCATCCATGCCCTCAGCAATTCAAACTGAAGCGGGTTGACGTCCTGGAACTCATCAACAAAGAGGTGGCGAAACCGCCAATGCCGGGCCGCTGCATAGACGGGGTCTGAGGCCAGGTCCCTTGTTGCTAACCGCAGCAAGTCGTCGAAGTCGACGAGTCGGCGACGCCGCTTCTCTTCCATGTAGCGCTCGTAGACGGCTGCTACGTCGGCAGTTGGAATGGGTGGCCGGCGGTGGTTTTGTTCGGCTGCGGTGACGTACTCGTCTGCGCTCACTCTCCGCGCTGCGGCCCACTCGATTTCGGAAACGACATCTAGTGGCGCAGTGCGATCTCTTGTGGACATCAGCCGAGCGACAAACCCAACCTTGCGATCAAGCAATTCCGGAGGGCGGATGCCTCGCTCCTCCCATCGCTGGCGCAGTTGAGCAAATGCAATGGCATGGAAGGTGCCGGCTTGAACGCCATCTCGGAGCCCGAGGCGACCTAGGCGTGTTCTCAATTCACCGGCGGCCTTGCGGGTGAACGTGACGGTGAGGACACGATTGGAATCAATGGAGCCAGTGTGAGAGCCGTAAGCGATGCGGTGAGTTAGTACGCGCGTCTTGCCGGAGCCAGCTCCGGCGAGGATGCGCAATGGGGAGGCCTGCGCTGTGACCGCCTGGACTTGAGCGTCATTGAGGCCGCGTAGCAGGGCATTTGCCGATGCGACCTCAGCAAGCGCGTCGGAGTCAGGGGAATCGGCAACCGAAGGGCCGTCGCTCTGAGGAGGTTGGTGCTGAGTCGGGCGGGCCACAGAAGCGAACGTACCAGCGCAGACTGACATCGGTTCCCAGAGCGTCACTATTGGCGCGGTCGGCGGCGATACGCTCAGCAAATGGCATTTGATCGCTCCAGCCTCCACCGCGACGAAGAAGTTGTGCTGGATCTCCATCCGCACTGGATCATGATGGGCAAAGCGCTGATCGCGTTGTTGATTACCACCGTGCTCGGCGTGTGGGTATTGAGCCTCGGCTGGGACGGCTTCATGGGCAAGTTGCTCGGTGGTGCCGGAGTCCTAGCGATCCTCGCAGCGCTAGGAGCAACGCTGCATTCGTGGGTTGCTTGGATTTCCACCAATTTCGTTTTGACCACTGATCGCTGCATTTATCGAGAAGGCATTATTGCGAAGCGGGGAGTGGAAATTCCCCTTGATCGTGTCAATACCGTGTTCTTCAATCAGGGTGTGCTTGAGCGCATGGTTGGTGCGGGAACGCTCACCATTGAGTCTGCTGGAGAGAACGGCATGCAGACGTTCGAGGATGTGCGCAATCCCATTGCGGTTCAACAAGAGCTCTACCAACAAATTGAGGACAACCGGAACCGGCAGGTCGTTCGCCTCGATGACAGCAGCAGCAGGCTCTCCACTGCCGATGAGCTCACGAAGCTGTCGCAACTGCACGCCACTGGTGTGCTCACCGACGCCGAATTCGCCGCACAAAAGGCGAAACTTCTCGGTAACTGAAAGTCAGGTAACTGACAGCCAGGTAGGAGAAATTTAGGTAGCTGAAATTCAACTGGACCGGCCGCCGCTGCGGCAACGGCGATACTGCCGCCAGGCACATGCAACTCGGCGCTTATGCAAGTAGTTCGATGTCTGCGCCGGCAGATGGCGTGACGAGCCACCCCCTGAGTTCCACGCCAGGCTGGGCAAGCGCTACGACACACCCGCCAAATCCGGCGCCGGTGAGTCGGGCGCCGAGCACGCCTGGCTGAGACGTCAGATCGTTCACGAGTGTGTCGAGCACACTTGTGGAGACCTCGAAATCATCTGCGAGTGATCGATGGCTTTGGATCATGAGTTGACCGAACTCGGCCAATTCGCCGGACCGAAGTGCTTCGGCAGCTCGTCGGACTCGCTCGGATTCGGTGCGTACATGGCGGGCCCGTCGACGCAGAATCGGATCGCTCAACTCCTCGATTGCCTCGAGCGATGCATCGGGGAGCGGACCAATGAGTTCGCTCGCCGCCTCACATGCGGCACGACGTTGTGAGTACTCAGAGTCACCTAGACGTCGCTGCTGGCCAGACGGCACGACCCAGATTCGTGCCTCGGGGGGCACGGCGACTGGATCGATTGCGAGCGACGCACAGTCAATGAGAAGTGCGTGACCTGCGACCCCGCCTGCAGATGCCAACTGATCCATGATCCCGCAGGGAACCCCGGTGGCGCGGACTTCGCCGGCTCGACTGAGGACAGCTAGTTCTGCAATTGAGCCAGCGGAGCCGAACGCCAGCGCTGCCGCAACCGAAAGTGCCGAACTTGATGACAAGCCGCTGCCTGGCGGCACTGTTGATGACACCGTCCCGCTGAATCCGATGGTCGCGCCCATCTCTTGCGCTATCCCGGCGATGTAGCGACCCCATACCGGCGAAACGTCCTTTGGCTCAGCAGAGGGAAGCTGAAGTTGGAGCGGTTCAGATTCTTGATCCGAGGTGAGGCTCACCTCAGATCCGAACCGGGTTCCTGTAATCGTGGTGCTGAGTTGCACCGCCATCGGGAGAACAGGTCCGCCCATGTAATCAACGTGGTCGCCGATCAGGTTCACTCGGCCGGGCGCAGTGGCTCGGAACTTGACGTTCATCGACCCGGAAGTGCCCTGAGCTGGGCCGCTGCTGCGGTCGGCTCAACCGGATTGAAATACACGCCGCTTCCCAACTCGCCTGCCGCTACGAACCTTGAGGTTCCAGCCGACCGCAATAGCGGCGCAATGTGCACGTGCAGCCGAGCTTCGGGCCATGCTTCTGAGCCAGTGGGGCGCTGATGAATCCAGAGCATGTAGGGCATCGGGCTGTCGAAGAGTTGATCAAGCCGTGCGAGCACATCTACGAGTAGGCCAGCCAGCCCGTCGCGGTCGCATTCTGGATCGGTGAGGGCTCCGGCTCGAGTCGAACTTGCCAGCCGCAACTCATATGGCCACGACGCTGCTTCGGGAACCCAGGCGGTCCAAGTGTCGCTCTGGGACACCACAAGCAGCGGGTCTATCTCGGAGAGTTCGCAGATGCCGTCCACGAGTTCGCGGAGCGGTTCTGGCGGTACATGGTCAAACGCGTAGATCTGCCCGTGCGGATGTGGAATCGTTGCGCCCACCTCTGGACCGCGGTTCTCAAAGACCAAGACGTAGTCCACATCGCTACGAGAGCCAAGGGCTGCGGTGCGGTCCGCCCAGAGATCCACTACTCGTCGCGCTCCGCTCGCTCCAAGCGACCAAAACGTCGCGGTGTGCTCAGGTGTGTAGAGGACAACCTCGCAGGAATCGTTGCCGAGCGCTGGCCAACGATTAACGAAATGCATCACGTCATAGGGCTCAGGCGCCTCAATACCTCCCGGGCAAAAGGGGCATCCGACCGTGGGGAGATTTGGCCGACTCTGGCGAGTGCCGACCACCACTGTGGGTCGACCGGTGAGCGCGTCGATCCGCAAATCTGGGCCGTTGTGCACGGCGGCAGTCGGAGTCGCAGCGCTGGCCTCGTTGCTCGGTCCAATTGACATGACTGCTCACCGTAGTAGTGCTCTGCTTGACCCTTGAGCGAGTGACGAGAACACTTCGGTCCCATGCCTGTCATTAGCGCCAACGGAATAGAGCTCTATTACGACCGATTCGGTGATGCCGCTCACCCCACGCTGCTGATGGTTTCTGGGCTTGGGGCGCAGTGCGTGGGCTACGACGACGCGCTGTGCGAGCAACTTGCCTCACATGGCTTTGACGTTGTGCGTTATGACAACCGTGATGTTGGTCTCTCCACATGGTTCAGCGACGCATCCGTGGATGCCGTGGCCGCCTTCTTGGCTCGAATGGGCGATCAACACGTGGAAGGTCCGTACTCGCTTTCTGACATGGCAGCCGACGGCATTGGCCTGCTGAATGCTCTCGGGGTGGAGCACGCTCATGTGCTGGGCGCGTCAATGGGCGGCATGATCGTGCAAACAATGGCGATTGAACATCCTGAGCGGCTGTTATCGGCAGCGATCATCATGTCGACCACAGGGGAACAGGGCGTGGGAATGCCAAACGATGAGGTCCTTTCCTCATTGGTGACCACCATGGATCCAAACGCTCGCCCTGCGACTCGTGAGGAACGAATCGCTGGTGCGATCGAGCTCGCCCGCCTCATTGGCACGCCCAACGTGTGGACTGAGGAACACCTTGAGCAGCGCCACTCCATGTTGGTGGATCGGGCGTACAACCCAGAAGGAACGACGCGGCAGTTTGTTGCCATCATGAAGTCAGGCTCTCGTGCCGAGTCGCTACCAACGATAAATCTGCGAGTTGCGGTGCTGCATGGCGATGCAGATCCATTAGTGAACATCAGCGGTGGGCACCGAACCGCAGAGTTGATCCCCGGGGCAACGTTCCATCTGCTCGATGGAATGGGCCACGACCTGCCAGCCCACTACTGGGATGACATCGTTGTCGCAGTCGTCGGCAACATTGATCGGGCAGTGCAGTAGCCAGAGCCGGCCGTTGCGGAACATCTCGACTCCCAACCTGCAAGAACCACATACTCACAACCGACTTGCCAGCGCTCAACAGCGTCAGCAATAGCCCCACACGGAGACAACACATGGGTCCGCTTCAAGGAATCAAAATCATCGAGGTAGCAGGCATTGGCCCCGGTCCGTTCGCCGCAATGATGCTCGCTGACATGGGAGCCGATGTCATTCGAGTCGACCGAGCATCGGGTGCAATGGGCGGGGACCCCGCAAACCCTCCGGCAGACGTGCTCGCACGCGGAAGGCGATCAGTAGCCGTCGACCTCAAGTCGCCTGAGGGGGTCGAAGTTCTGCTTGACCTAGTCGAGCACGCAGATGTTCTGCTCGAAGGATTCCGGCCAGGTGTTGCTGAGCGCCTTGGGTTCGGACCAGATGTGTGCGCTGAGCGCAATCCCAAGCTGGTCTTCGGTCGCATGACTGGCTGGGGCCAAGAGGGTCCATACGCTCCAACAGCAGGCCATGACATCAACTACATCGCTCTTGCTGGTGTTCTTGCTCATCTGGGTCGCGAAGGAGAGAAGCCCACGCCGCCCATCAACTTGGTGGGTGATTTCGGCGGTGGCGGGATGTTGTTGGCCTTCGGCGTGGTGTGCGCCTTGCTGGAGTCGCAGCGATCCGGAGTGGGCCAGGTGGTTGATGCCGCAATGATCGATGGTGCAGCAGTGCTCATGACCATGATGTGGGCATTCACCGCTATGGGCATTTGGTCTGAGGAACGCGGAACCAACCTGCTCGACACCGGTGCGCACTTCTATGACACCTACGAGTGCAGCGACGGCAAATTCGTCTCCATTGGCTCAATTGAGTCGCAGTTCTACAGCCAACTCGTTGAACTCTCGGGCCTTGCCGAGGACTATGCGTCTCGGGGCGAGGAACTTCCTCATCAGCATGACAGCGCTCGCTGGGGTGAATTGAAGGACCGACTTACCGCCATATTCCTGACGAAAACGCGTGACGAGTGGTGTGAGGTGATGGAAGGCACCGATGTGTGCTTTGCGCCAGTGCTCACGATGTCAGAAGCCACCTCGCATCCCCACAATGTTGAGCGCGGCACCTTTACGGAGGTTGCCGGCATCATGCAGCCAGCTCCCGCCCCGCGGTTCAGCCGAACCGGAGCGCTCATCCAGCGACCGCCAGCTCATGTGGGTCAGCACACCGCAGAGGTTCTTGGCGACTGGCTCGGTGCAAGCGACGAGCGCATAGCTGAGTTGCGTTCCGCCGGGGTGGTGGCCTGATGTCCACAGTGGTGTTGTTTCATGCACATCCCGACGACGAGGCAATCGGCTCCGGGGGCACGATGGCCGCGGCGTCAGCTCAGGGTCACAGAGTGGTGCTTGTAATCGCAACGCGTGGCGAGCGAGGCGAGCCACGTGAAGGCGTGCTTGCCGACGGTGAGGAGCTCTGGGAACGGCGCCTTTCAGAGACATTGCGTTCTGCCGAGATCCTTGGAGTCCATCGCGTGGAGTTCCTCGGGTACGTCGATTCCGGCATGATGGGGGAGCCGGCCAACGATTCGCCCTATTCCTTCTGGGGTGCCGATGTAGAGCAAGCCGCAACGCGACTCGCCGCAATTCTCAATGAGGAGTCGGCCGATGTGCTCACGGTGTACGACTCCCATGGTGTCTACGGGCATCCAGATCACATTCAGGTTCACCGAGTGGGGCTAAGGGCAGCAGAGATCGCCGGCACGCCCACCGTGTTGGAGAACACCTACAACCGCGGCGCGATCGAGCGTCAGTTGGAGTCAGTCGGTGAGCAGGCAGGTGAGATCACCGCATCCGAGGAGATGCTCGCGGAGGTGCCTGATGATCCTGATTTCGGATCGCCGGAGGACGAGGTAACTCACGGCATTAATGTTGCTGAGTTCGTTGCTCTCAAGCGGGCAGCGATGCAAGCCCACGAAAGCCAGATCGGGCCGGAATCGTGGTTCCTTCAACTCGATGATGAGATGTTCGCAGCTGCTTTCGGGATCGAATGGTTCATTGAGCACGGACACCCCCGTCCCGCGAGCGAACCGTTCCGCACCGAGATCTTCGGCTCGACTCGCTAACCTGCCTCCGTGCCTTTGCCCGCTGTTATGCCCGTCCTCGCCTCCATCGTCGATATCCACACGGAGTGGGCATGGATGGTGATCCTGTCGAACGCGGTCGCTGGTTGTTGGAGCCTGGGAGCTCATTGGCTCAAACCTCTCAGGGTTCGGGCAATGTGGTGGTTCGTGGTGGCCGCAGAGATCACCATCTTTGTGCAAGTAGCACTTGGTGTGTCCATGGTTGCTGGTCAGGGGCTCAAGTCCCCACCGTTCCATATGTTCTACGGATTTGTTGCCATCATCACGGTGGCAATTCTCTACAGCTACAGAAACCAACTCCGAGCATGGCAATACCTGCTCTATGGCGGCGGGAGTTTGTTTCTTATGGGGCTTGGGATTCGAGCAGTGCTCGTCGGGGCGCGCTAACCAACTAGCAGCGGCACGGAGATACTTCTGGCCTCAGTTAGCGAGACGTGGTCTCAGTTAGCGAGACGCTTCTCGAGGTCTGCGAGTTCGTCGTTCATCGCCTGCGGCAGACGCTCCCCGATAGAAGCGAAGTGCTCGGTGATGAGATCAACCTCTGAACGCCATGCGTCGTTGTTCACTGCCAACAACGCATCAACGGTGTCGTCAGCGAGGCTGAGTCCATCGAGGTCCAGGCTTGACGCTGTGGGAACGTGACCGATGGCAGTTTCGGTAGCTTCGCCGGTGCCTTCAACGCGTTCAATGACCCACTTGAGGACCCGCGAGTTCTCCCCGAATCCAGGCCACAGGAACTTGCCCTCATCGGACTTGCGGAACCAGTTGACCCAGAACAATTTGGGCAGGTTGCTCGCCTCTGCTGAGTTTCCGATCTCCAGCCAATGGCCGATGTAATCGCCGACGTTGTAGCCCATGAACGGCAACATGGCGAAGGGGTCGAACCGAACCTCGCCGACCGTACCTGCAGCTGCGGCAGTCTTCTCGGAGCTCATTACTGAGCCTAGGAACACGCCGTGCTGCCAATCGAACGATTGGGTCACCAACGGAACATTGGTTGCCCTGCGGCCACCAAAGAGAATCGCCGAGATCGGAACGCCCTTGGGGTCTTCCCACTCAGGTGCAATCGAGGGGCACTGCGATGCGGGTGCAGTGAAACGAGCATTGGGGTGGGCCGCAGGAGTTCCCGACTCTGCAGTCCAGTCATTGCCTCGCCAGTCAACAAGGTGCGCTGGCGGCTCGTCGGTCATGTCTTCCCACCAGACATCGCCGTCGTCAGTCTTTGCGACGTTCGTGAAGATGCTGTTGCCCCACACCGATTTCATGGCGTTGCGGTTGGTCTCATCAGATGTGCCCGGAGCGACACCAAAGAAACCAGCCTCAGGGTTAATTGCATAGAGACGGCCGTCTTCGCCGAACTTCATCCATGCGATGTCGTCACCAACGGTTTCCACCTTCCAACCTGGAAGCGAGGGGATCAACATGGCCATGTTGGTCTTGCCGCATGCCGACGGGAACGCAGCTGCCACGTACCGCTTCTCGCCTTGCGGCGGAGTGATACCGAGAATCAGCATGTGTTCTGCCATCCAGCCCTCGTCGCGGGCCATGGTGGACGCGATGCGAAGAGCGAAGCACTTTTTGCCGAGCAGAGCGTTGCCGCCGTAGCCCGAGCCATACGACCAGATCTCGCGGGTCTCGGGGAAGTGAGAGATGTACTTGGTCTCGTTGCATGGCCAAGTGACGTCGGGTTTGGAATTGCCGTCGGCATCAATGAGTGGGTAGCCGACCGAATGCAAGCAGGGCACGAATGGGCCGCTGTCGCCAATGACGTCAAGGGCGCCTTGACCCATGCGGGTCATGATGCGCATCGAGACGGCCACGTACGGGGAATCTGTGAGCTGTACGCCAATGTGGGCGATAGGCGATCCGAGGGGGCCCATGGAGAAGGGGACCACATACATGGTTCGACCCTTCATGGATCCCCGGTAGTGCTCCAACATCTCTGCTTTGAGTTCGGCAGGATTGCGCCAGTAGTTGGTGGGACCAGCGTCGATCTCGGCCTCACTGGCGATGAAGGTGCGATCCTCCACGCGAGCGACATCGGTCGGGTCAGACAAGGCCAAGTAGCTATTTGGCCGCTTTGCTTCGCTCAGCTGCTCAAACGTGCCGTTGTCGACCAGCAACTGACAGAGCCGGTTGTATTCCTCGGCACTTCCGTCACACCACTCAACGGTGTTCGGTTGGAAGATCTCTTGCCACTCATCTACCCATGCAAGTAGCTGTGTGTTGGTGGTGGTACCTGCCATCGGTTCCTCTACTTTGTCCCGGCGCCGTCGGCGCTGACGAACTGTTTCCGGTGTAGCAGCCGGCCCGCTCTAGGCGGTTTCCGGCGAAGGTTCAGCATGCCCTTGGAATTTAGGAGTGCCCATATCTACCTCTGACCCGAGCGAAAGGCTTGTCGCCAGTCCATGGTCGTCGAGTTCGAACCGAACCCGTTGACCCTGGCGCAGCATCCTGAACACTGAGCCTTCGAGGCAGCCGGGGGCGAGATCGTATTCGGAGAGGTCAGTATCTCGCACCACGATGCCGTCACCATTTGACGGGTCGTAGGACTTGATCACTCCTTGCACGGCTCACTCCCTAGAGTTAGTTGCCTCACGGGAACATCCCCGCAGGTGGGGAGCAGCGTACCGGTGGCCGCCAAGGGCGGCAAAGGCGTTTGGCGGTTTCAGAGGTCAACCGATCAACAGCCGCTCAGGGCCGAGGTGATCAGTTTGCTAGCGCTTCGGTTCAGGAAGAAGTGCGGGCGGTCGGCTTGGCGACCTTGCCAGCCTTGATGCAGCGAGTGCAGACGTTCATGCGCTTGGTGCCGCCATTCAACTGCACACGAATGCGCTGAATATTTGGGTTCCAACGACGATTGGTCCGCCGGTGGGAGTGGCTGACACGCTTGCCGAAAATTGGACGCTTGTCGCAGATGTCGCAGACGGAGGACATGGCGGATTCCTGACGTAACGGTCGTGGCGTGCGTGCCGGCGGCACGCTGCTCGGTCTCGTTGGGGGCCAATGGCTCCCAACACGGAGGCCGACGATAGCGCAGTCCAAGTCCTCGGCCCAAGCCCATCGATGGTCTCTAGACTGAGGCCATGAGCGAACTGCGCGTCCTGAGCCCAATTGAACTCGCTGGCGTGCTGCGCTCGTGTGCAGATGTTCTTGCCGATCATGCCGCGGCAATTGATCAACTCGAGCACGTTCCGTCGGAGACCGATGACGAATCCCTCGCAACCGTTCCCCCCGGGTCAGGAACCACGTTGGCTGCCGCAATGGCTGCGGCCGCTACAGCCGCAAGCACAACGAGCGATCTCACCCGACTCGGTGAGGCAGTTGCCTCGGCGTGTTCGTCGTTCACTGGTCGAGCCGGCAGGGTGCTCGCAAAGATGACCGCCGGGTGGTCCGAAGGCCTCCACAATGCCGACCGTATCGACGGGCTCCGCATGTCATTGATGTTGGAAGCCGGCGCTGAGGCTTTAACGGGCGGCGATGATGGCGCTCATCCGGGAGGGCCTGCAGCGGTCGCTGCCGCCGCAGCCGACGCCGCATTGGCTGCTGCCGATGACGGTTCGGACTTAGCCGAGGTGCTGCTCGCTGCCGCAGATGGCGGACTTGCCGAACTCGAGCGGGGTCCGATCTCTGATCCGGATCTTGCTGGTCGGGGCGTGGTTGATGCAGTCGCCGCCGGCTTCCTTCTCATCATCGATGTCATGGCGAGCGTCGTAACCGGCGAACCATTGCCAGAACTGCCCTCTGATCCATTTCCGCTGGCGGCGACCAGTTCCGGAGTTGCTGATCAATTCGATGTTCGCTGTCGGCTCGACCTCGCTGATGGGGTTGACCCCGTTGAGTGGCTGAGGCCGGCGCTCGTCGAACTTGGAGAGGTGAGGGCCTTGTCGCCAGTCGGGGAGCAATGGCTCGTCGACGTTGGCACTGCGTTCCCCGGAGCTGTGGTGGAAACCCTCGTTGATGCTGGACGTCCCCGCGAACTCCATATTGGGTTGCAGCGCCCCCAGCCTGACTCTTCTGTTCACTGATCGTTTGATGAGTTGCCCGCGAGTGATTGACACCCCTGCCAATGGCTAAAAATGACGTGCAGCCACTCACATTGGTGGAGTTGGCGAATATGGGAGTCGATCGGCTCAGTGGCGTTGGCGACAAAAAGTTGGCGTCACTGTCGGCAATGGGAATCGAGTCCCTTTGGGATCTGCTGACCCATTACCCGCGGCGTTATGTGGACCGAACTGGTGGATCAACGATCGCCACGTTGATCCCCGGTGAAGAGAGTCTGATTATCGCCAGGGTGACATCAGTGTCCTCTCGGCAAATTGGCAGAGGTCGCATGATGGTGGTCGCCGAGCTGCGAGATGCGACCGGCACGATTCGGTGCACTTTTTTCAATCAAGGCTGGCGAGATCGGCAACTCTCAGCACTCAGCGAAAAGCGAGCTGAGATCGCACTATTTGGCAAAGCCGAGGATTTTCGGGGCCGCGTGCAATTCACTAATCCCGTCGTGGACCCGATCGGAGATCGAACCGGACGCATCATCCCCATGTACCCGCAGTCGGAGCGCTCAGGGCTGTCGACCTGGGAGATCGCTGGATGGGTGGAGCAGACACTTCGCCGAAGCGCCAAGCGCGGAATAGCTGATCCGGTTCCGGACGAATTGTTGGCCCAGCACGGTCTGATTGATCGTGGAACTGCGCTTCAAGGAATTCATATGCCCGATTCAATGGGTGAGGCCGTCACGGCTCGAAAGCGTTTGGTCTTCGACGAACTTCTGCGACTGCAATTGGCGCTGGTCATGCGAAAGCGAGAGATCGAGCGTTCCTCACTCGGTATTGCCCATCACACCGACGACACCGGCGGCGAAGCCCCCGGTCTTCTGCGGCGTTTCATCGATGGCCTTCCGTATCCGCTGACCGGAGCGCAGGCGCGCACCATCGCAGAGATCGGCAACGACCTTGCTCGGCCTCTACCAATGCACCGGCTACTTCAAGGTGACGTTGGCGCCGGGAAGACTGTCGTTGCGCTCGCAGCAATGTTGACCGCTGTGCAAGGCGGGCATCAGGCGGCGCTGATGGCCCCTACCGAGGTGCTTGCTGAACAGCACCACGCATCCATCAAGGCGCTGCTCGGCGAAGTGTCGCTCCGCACAGATGGCAACTTGTTGGGGGAGCGACCTCTTGGGGTCTCATTGCTGACAGGTCGCCTTGGCGCGGCAGATCGCCGCAAAATTCTCTCGGGGCTCGCCGACGGAACAATCGACCTCATCGTAGGGACACACGCACTCATCCAAGAGGGCGTTTCCTTTGAGTCGCTCGGAGTTGTCGTGGTCGATGAGCAGCATCGATTTGGGGTGGAGCAGCGAGCGGCATTGCGTGCAACTAACTCCAACGGAGCAGTGCCAGACGTGCTGGTCATGACCGCAACGCCGATTCCCCGCACTGCAGCGATGACGGTCTATGGCGATCTCGATATCTCCGTGCTGGACGAAATGCCGCCCGGGCGCACGCCGATTACGACTACTTGGGCCGATTCCGAGGAAGCGCTCGCTGCTACGTGGCAATTGGTCCGAGACGAGGTTGCTGCAGGCCACAGAGCTTTTGTGGTGTGTCCTTTAGTGGAGGAATCCGAAAAGTTAGAGGTGGCGTCTGCA
>Ga0164294_10001603_pt1 | contig 20930 bp, 27 predicted proteins | sample GEODES005metaG_FD_111479 | JGI IMG/M metagenome (GOLD analysis project Ga0164294, IMG submission 111479) | Oligotrophic lake water microbial communities from Sparkling Lake, Wisconsin, USA - GEODES005 metaG | ecosystem: Environmental > Aquatic > Freshwater > Lake | place: USA: Sparkling Lake...
CTACGAAGTGGTGCTCAAGTTGAACGGGCGTGATGTCGTGCGCGCACTCCAAAGCGCACGCACTGGCGGAGTCTGAGCGGATGTCTGCACTGCGACGCAAGGCCGTGATCGCTTGCTGTGTGTTGCCGCTGGCAATCAATGCGCAAGCGCTGGAACGCGTGCGCGGCGAGGGCCGGGCTTTGGTGCTCGAGCAGGACGTGGGAGCGGCGCAACGCGCGGCGCTGGCCGAGGCCCTGCGGGATGCCAGTGTTAAACAAGGTGCCGTCATCAACGCGTCCAGCGTCGTTACCGAACAAGGCGGTCTGGAAGAGCGAACTGTCGTGCATAGCACGCAGAAGATGCTGAACTACGAGGTCATTAGCGCCAACGTGACCGACGGCGTCGCCGAGACCAGCATCGCTGCGGTTTTCGATGAGGGCACAAGGGCCTGCGTCAGGCATCGCCTGGGCGGCGCGATTGCCGTTTCGGTGGCCACCGGTAGCAAAGGCATTCCGCTGGATGCCGCTGGGGTCCGCGGGACCAGCGCTTACGAGGCCATGCTTGAGCGGCGCGTGTTTGATGCGCTGAACAGCAGTGCCAACGGCACCCCGTTGGTTTTTCGCAAGCCCGTGACCAGCGCCTACCAGCAGCTGACCGTCCCAGAGCGTGAATCACGCGCCCCGCGCGGCAGCCTGCGGGTTGCGGTAACGCTCAACGCCCAGTCATCAACCCGCCGCCGCGCGGTGGAGCGCACGCTCATGCTCACCACCGATGCGACGTTTGAAGATGGCTTCTCCGGAGAAACCCTCCAGCTGCCGCCCATTCGCGAAGCGCTCGCGATCGACGCGCAAGGCCAGATGCCTGCGCCACGCTTCCCCTTACTACTGGCAGAACAACTGCAAATGACGCTGTGTGCGCCACCCCGTCTCAGCCTGGAGCGCGATGGCGAGACGTTCGCGATCGCCGCTGGCAGTGCGCATGGCCTGAGTGCGGGGGCCTTGCTTGAGGCGCGAACGGCGCGCGGCGAGCAGTTGTTTTTCACCGCATCCAAAATCGAACCGCTGCGCGCCGTGCTGCAACCGCTGGGGCCAACCCCGGCACCGGACAGCGTGACGCAGGTGACCCTCCTGAGTACTGGCACATGAATCTCCCACACTCCCGGCGGTTGACGGCCGTCCTGCTCTTTGGCGTTTCCTGCTGCTGGCCGGTCCACGCCGAGCCAGCCTTGCCGCCGGTGCTCTTGCCGAACGCCGTCATGGCACCAGCGCCCGCCACCAGCGCCAGTGCTCCGCCTGCGTATCGCGTGCGGCGCGGAGACTCCCTCGACCAGATTCTGCTCAAAGAATTTCGCCTTGCGCCGGCCGCGTTGAAGCAATGGCGCGCCATCGTGGTGGCGCAGAATCCGTCCGCGTTCAAGGGTGGCAACCCGCACCGGCTGGTCACTGGTGCCCTGCTGGCACGGCCCGAGGTCGCGCGACCACCGGCCGCAATCACCCCGACTATCCCGAACACACCGGAGCAGCCTCGTGCCCCCATTTATTACTACGGCCACTAAACGCGCCGCATGCGTCCTATGGGTGGCGAGCCTGCTGGGCCTGCAAGCCTCGCAGGCCGCTGTGGATGCCGTTGACCCCTTGCGGGCGCCGCTCCAGCGTTACCTCGAGATTCGCGGCCTGTCGTTTACGCATAGCCTGCCGGCGATCGACCCGCGTCTCGGGGTGCCGACCTGCGCCTCGCCGTTGTCGGTGCAGCCGGTCGACAAGAGCGGCTTGCAGGTGGAGCTGTCTTGTCCTGAAGGCGGTTGGCGCCGACGCTTCCGCTTTCCGCCAAATGGCGCGCAATGGGCCGGGCGCGATAGCGCAGAGCAGTCGGCGAACGCGCCATCCGCCGCTGCAACGCCGCTTCCCACGCTCGCGCCGGTGGCCGTTTCCGTTGCCACCGCCGCGCCGGCCAGCGTGCGCGTGTGGCGAACGACCGCCCCCTTACGCCGCGGCGAGAGCCTCGACCCGGCAGCACTCGAAGCGGTTGACGTGCCGGCCGCGAAGCATCAGGACGCGCTCACCGAAGCCACCAATCTGGCGAGTTTCTCCGCGGTCACCAATGTCGCCCGTGGTACGGTACTCACGACCCATCTGGTGCGACCCGCGGCGGTCATCGCGCGTGGCGAAACGGTCACCTTGCTCATCAAAGGCCGGGGATTTGCGATCAGCACGGAGGTTATCGCGCTGGAAGATGCCGCCACCGGCGCGCCGTTCAAGGCCCGCAATCCCAGCACCGGACAAGAGATGAAAGCGCGGGCCGAAGGTCCCGGCCGCGGCGTGATCGAGAAATTTTAAAAAAGAGCTAAAAGAGCAGAGACGCATGCCGTCTAGCGCTCTCGTAAGGGTACATTTGCCCCAATCGGATAGAGGCTAAAACTTATGGTAGACAAAATTGATTCTGTCGGCGCCAACGCCATCGCGAATCAGCAGACGCGCCAGACGCGAACGGAGCGTAGCCCTGCGGAGGCTGCGCGCGTCGCGGAAACGCCCCCTGCGAACACTCGCGAAGTCAGTCGTGAACTGTATGCAGACACCCGCACCTCGGCGACTAGCGAGCCGGCGCAGGTGGATATGGAAGCGGTCAACCGCATCAAGGGCCTGATCGAAGAAGGTCGTTATCCCATCGACCTCGCCAAGATTGCGCGCAAGATGGTGGAACTCGACCTGCCGCCCCAACGCGGTAACTCCTGATCCAATGTCTGCAACGTCACAACCAGGGGACGCTGACGCGGTACTGGACGCGTGTGCGGCGCTTCGCGAGCTCGTGCATTGCATCGAGAATCGCCAGCACCACCGCGTGCAGGCGCAAGTGGAGCAACTTAGCGCCACGCTGCGTCAGCTCTCCCTTCACCAACGCCTGTGCGGCAATGTGGAAATCACCCCACAGCGCCGCACAGCGCTCGAAGATGCCATTGTGGTCAGCAACGCGGCGTTTCTGGAAAGCGTGAAAACGCATGTCCGGGCCGCGCTGTCCCGGCCACTTGAGGGGAGTATTCAGTTTGCCCTCCCTTGAACTGGTCCTGACGCCGGAGCAGTTCTCGCTGCTGGGGGCCGTGATGGCCTTACTGCTTGGCTGGCTCGCGGCGCGCTACCAGCATCGGCAGCTGCGCCGCCAGCAAGGGGAGAATCTGGCGCGCGCCCAGCAGCAGGAGACTGCGCTACAGACCGTCAACGACGCCCTGGCCCTCCTAAGCCATGAGGTCGCTGGCGGACGCTCGGAATTGAATGCGCTCAAACTCGCGGTCAGCGCATCCAACGAACGGGGCTCCGCGCCCCGCGCCGCCGCCGCCACCGAGAGTGTGTCCTCCGACCCTCCCCATCCTTTCGATCACGCCCTGCGTCTGATCAAGAGCGGCGTGGGCGACGCGGAAGTCATGCAGCGCACCGGCGTTGATGGCGACACCATTGCCCTGCTCGCCAAATTGCACCGACCGAAAACGACTACGCCGCAGGCACCCCGGCCGGCTTCGGCGCCGCCGCCGGCCCCTGGAGCAACGGGTCCGTCAAAAGCTTGATCGATGCCGGATCGGCTGCCCGCAGCCGAGCCCAGATTTTCCGCTCGTAATAACGATAATCCGCCGCCACTAACTCGGGCCCCGAGGCGTAAGCCAGGTAGCTCAGCAGCGCGTAGGTCACGACGACAAACAGTGGACTCACAAGGGCCGCCACCGCATAGAAGCAGCCGAAGATCGCCAACTGGCGCCAGGCGCCAGCGATCAGGAAATAAATCACCGGGAAGGCCAGCGCGAGGAAAGACTTGCCCTCGGCCAACAAAGGATAGAAGCGCCGTTCATCTTTGAAGATATCGGTCCACGGCAACTCACGGGCAATTTCGGGGATTTCATCCGGCACCAGACAAGCCTCGAGCAGCAAGCCTGCGGCGCCACGTTCCATCCGCATTTCCACCAAGGCGTCGCCTCGCTGCAGTAGCAGGAAACGCCCTTTTCGACCGGGATTCGCCAGCAACTCCTCCGCGCTGGCCGCGGCCGAGCGAATCTCGGCAAGCGCCTCGCCTCTAAAAATCAGCACATCCTCCACGCGGTAGAAATGCCGCTCAACGCATTCAGGGTCTATTTGAATGACCTGATAGGCCAGCGCCGGGATGTCTTCCTCGGCGGTCGCTTCGACCGGAATGTTCATGGATAGCTCAGGCTGCCTTTCTGCTTCTGGATCATCTGCAGCGCGCTATTTTGCGATTTAATCAAATTGCTCAGGGCGGCCAGAATTTCCTTCTGCTGGGCAAGAATTCTGGCTTCCGCGTCGCTCGTTCCGCGCGGCGCCGACACCGGCGCGGCGGACGTGCGCGGCATCCGCTCAACCAACTGCTGCAGCACCCGCAGGCGCTGATTGATCGCGGCCAGTTCGACCGCATCAGATTCTGCCGCTTTCGCTGGCGCGCTGACGCGCGGCGCGGTGGCGGCGGCCGGCTTGCTAAGAATCGCGGTCACCGCTTCCTGATGGCTTTTCACTTCCTTGGTCAGGCCTTCAAACATTTCTTTCTGTAAGGCGAGCGCATCCGCCGCCTCCCGCTGCTGCGCACCGAGGGCCGCGGTCAGCGCCTCGAGTTGCGCCTTGGGGGAACCCGATTCCTTGATCGCCGCGGTCAGCGTGTTCACGTCGCCGATGTAGGTCTTCAGCGCTTCGCGGGAGACCTCGCTTATCCGCTCGAATTCACTGCGGGTGGAGAACATGAGGGTCAAGGCAATCAGGAGCGAGACCACCCCCAGTGCGGCCAGCGCGCCTACGGTCACCATCATGCGCTTGTGAACCATCTTCATGCCGTTAACCATGCGCTCACCGCGCTCCACCACGTCATGCTTGATCCGGCCGATCTCCTTGATGGCATCGGTTGCCGCATCGGCGCTTTCGAGCGCGATGTAGATGCTCTTCTGAATTTCTTCCAGCAGGGGTTCACTCATCTTTTCTCTCCTCGGGATTCGCGGCTAACAGCGCCCTCAGCACAGGGCGATCGGGTATACGTTTGCACGAGTTGTGCCGGCAGGATGGCACTGACAAAGCCAAATCGTCGGCACCCGTGCGGGGTTCTGGCTTGATAGGTCACGTAATAGTGCGGGCAGCCGCGACACTGCCGGGCGGGCACTGGCGCGGCTTGATTCATGCGCCACTCCGCAGGCGGCGCCCGGTTTCATCGAACAAAAACTCGGTCGGCGGCGCCGCGGTCGGCGGCTCGCCTTCGGCACCGTTCAACACGTGCGCCAGAATGACCGCGACCGCCTGAAACAACTCTTCTCGTATCGAGTGCCCCACGTCGCTGGTGAAAAAAATCGCGCGGGTAAGGTCGGGCTGCCGATGCACCGGAATGCCCAGCGCACGCGCTTCATCCTGCAGTTTGAGCGCGGGTTTGCCCTGCGCCTTGGCGCACACGGTGGGCGGCTGATCCTCGCCCGCCTGATAGCTGAGCGCGATCAGAAAGTGCGTAGGATTGACCAGCACGACGGTCGCATCCCGCACGCCACCCGACGCACGGCCCATGGTCATTTCGCGCTGCAGGCGGCGAATGCGGGCGCGCAATTCGGGCGAGCCTTCGCTCTGCCGATGCTCATCGCGCGCCTCTTGCTTGGTCATCATCATCGACTGCCGGTGCTGCCACCACTGATAGGTCAGGTCGATCAGCGCGAAGAGCAGCGCAACGCCGAGCAAGGCCCTCACCAGCCGCCATATTTCGCTGGTCACCACCGTGGTCACGCCCGGCAGGCTGGTGTGAATCAGACCGCCGAGCGGCGTCCACTGGTCGCGAAACACCCAATACATCACCGCCAGCACCAGCGCCGACTTGCCCATGGTTTTCACCAGTTCATACAGCGCCTGTTTGCCGAACAATCTGGCGAGCCCGCTCAGCGGATTGAGTCGCTTGAATTTTGGTTCGAGCGCCTGCCAGGAGAAATTGAAGCCGCCCACACCGAACTGGAACAACAGCACCGCCACCGCCACCGGCACGGCCACGGTTAACACCAGCCCCAAGGTTTGAATACCCGCGTTGCCGATTTGGTTTAACAGCTCGGCGTCTCCCTCCGGCGAGCTCTGCAGCAGCAAAGCCTGCCGCAACAGGGACGTTAGCGAACTCACCATCGCCTGCCCCTGCACCGCCAGCGCACCGAAGGCCGCGGCGAGCGCCGCCAACGAGAGCAGGTCCTTCGAGTGAATCGTGCGGCCTTCTTCCTGGGCGCGACGTTTCTTTTGCTCGGAGGGTTCCTCCGTTTTCTCCTGACTGTCGTCTTGCTGCTCGGCCATGGCGGTCTTACTTCACGGGATGGGTAGACAGGAGCGCATCGGTGGCCGTCAGCGCGTCATTGACCAACGCGACCAGTTTCACGCTCATATCTGGCATGAACACCACCAAGGCGGCACCGCCGATAAGCAGCGCAAGCGGCGTGCCGATGGAAAACATATTCATCTGGGGTGCGAGCCGGTTGAGGATCCCGGTACCGATATTCATCAACACCACCACGAAGACCACCGGCGACATCAGCACCATGGCCTGCACCAGCATCGGCCCCACCGAGGCACCCACTTCCGCCAACATACCGACCGGCAGACCGGCATTCGCCGGCGGCCAGGTGGTATAGGAACGTACCAGCAGGCCCAATATCAGCATCGGCCCCTGCACACTCAGAAAGCCGATCAGCATGAGCTGATTGAGGAGTTGCGCGACGATTGGATTCCCTTCACCGCTGGACGGATCCACCATCGCCGCGAAACTGAGGCCCATGGTGGCGGCGATGACTTCCCCCGCGGCGGCGGCGGCGTTGAAGAGCACCCGCAGAAACAAGCCGAGGGATGAGCCGAGGATCACTTCGCGCACCGCCAACACCACTCGCGGCCACATGTCTTCTGCCGCCGGCAAGGGCGCCTGCACTTGGCCGGCGACCAGCATCGCGACCAAGGACACAATGGCCAAGCGCACCTGAAGATTGAGTGGGTTGGCGCTCAGGATCGGCGCCACCAGAAAAAACGCCGAGATGCGCAGGTGAAAGAACGCGACCTGATACAGCCACTCAAATACGGCGGCGTGTTGGAGCGTGGTCAAAATGCCATCCCGGCGATGCGCTCAAACACCAGCGAAAACAGCACGCGACAGCGGTCGAGCATCATGGGCCCGAGCAAGCCCATCACCAGAAACACCGCGATAATTTTGGGCACGAACGACAAGGTCATTTCGTTGACCGAAGTCGCCGCCTGGACCACACCGACCACCAGGCCAACCACCAGTGCGGCCATAATCGGCGGCGCCATCAGGTAGAACAGCGTCCAGGAGGCTTCCCGTCCAATGAGCGAGATGTACTCGGGCATGGGTGCCGCTCCTATTTGCCGTAGCTCTGCACGAGCGAACCAATGGTCATCGCCCAGCCGTCAACGCTCACAAACAGCAGCAGCTTGAACGGCAGCGACACCAGCATCGGCGAGACCATCATCATGCCGAGCGACATCAGAATGCTGGCGATGACCAGGTCGATCACCAGGAAGGGAATGAACAGCATGAAGCCCATCTCGAAACCGGTGCGCATTTCACTGGCGACGAAGGCCGGGGCGGCGATGGTGATGGGCACGTCATCGATCCGCTTGAAGGTTTTCCCGCCCACCAAATCGGCGAAGGCGATAAGGTCCGCCTCCTTGGTGTTGGCCAACATAAAGCGCTTGACCACCGTCAGGCCCTGCTCGATGGCAACGTCGCCCGCCATCTCACCCGCCAGATACGGCGCAATGGCTTGCTGATTCAGTTTCTCGTAGGTCGGCTGCATCACCAGAATGGTCGCGACCAGTGCGATACCGATCATCACCTGATTGGGCGGCGTCTGCGCGGTACCGAGCGCCTGACGCAAAATCGACAGCACGATGATGATGCGGGTGAAGGAGGTCGCCATCAGCAACAGCGACGGCAGAATGGTGAGCGCCGACATCAGCAGCAGCAACTGCAGGGGCACCGAGTAGCTCACCCCACCCCCGCTCTGTGGCGCGGCCTGCAAGACTGTGAGATCGAGCGGGGCCGCGAAAGCGTCAACACCGATCAGGGCCAAGGCCAGGCCAAAGCCCGCGCACCACTTAGTGTGCATGGGCTTGCTCCGATGCGGGTTTAAACGGCAACGGGCGCGGTGCTTTGGCGTCGCCAATCGCCACCACAAACGGGCGTTGGTCAATCTCAATGAGCGCACAGCCGCTGCCCGGTCGAAACCAGACCACCTCTACCACCTGCAGGCGGCGGCCTTTGCTCATGCGGCCCTGCAGGTTAAGACCCTGACGACGCAGCAACAAAGCCAGGCCCCACAACAGCACCAGCAGCAACACGATGAGCGTCAAAGGGCCCATGACTTGAGCCGCGCGTTCCATCAGCGTTGGGCTGTTCACAGATCGAGCAGACGCTTTTCAGGCGTCACGATTTCGGTAAATCGCACCCCTAGTCGTTCGCCCACCATCACGATTTCGCCCTTCGCGATGCTGGCGCCGTTCACGAAAATATCGAGCTGTTCGCCGGCCAGGCGATTGAGTTCAATCACCGAGCCTTCATTGAGCCGGATGAGGTCACGGATTTTTAGCGTGGTAGCGCCCACCTCGACCGTCAGTTTGACGTCGATGTTTTCAAGCAGGCGGAGATTGTCGCCGCGTCGGCGGTTGGCATTGGTCAGTTCCTGGGAGTCCATCGCGGTTTATTCCTCGAAAATTTCGGTGATTTTTACGGCAGCGTTGCCGCCTACGTCGCCCAGCGTGCCGGCCGCATAGCGTTGCTTTTCAATGTAGAGCGTGACCCCCTCGACCGAAGGGATGTTCACCACCATGCCGGGCTCCAGATCGAGCAGTTGCGAAAGGGTGATATCGGGCTCGGCGATTCGCGGCCGCACGGTCAGACCGATATTGAGCACGGCTTCGTAGAGCCGCTCGCGCCAGGTGAGATCTTCCTCGGCCATGTTCGAGCTCAACTTCGAGCGCAGCAGCGGCGCGATGGGTTTGAGCGTCTGCAGGGTGTAGCAAAGGTCAATCACGAAAGGGTCGAGCGTTGGCACCTGCACCGCGAAGCTGTTCACCAGAATCATGTCGGAGCCTTCGCAAAACGCGATGAAGGCCGGATTGGTTTCGGTGCCAACGATGTTCACGTCCAGCGTCATGGTGTCGCGCCACGCCAGCTTGATCTGGCCGGCAATTTTTTCGGTGATCATCCGCGCCACCCGTTCTTCGGTGGGCGTAAATTCGTTTTGCCGGGTGGTGGACGCAGGGCCAGTGCCGCCGAAATACCGGTTCACCAGCAGGCTGATGAAATCCGGCCGGAAGGTGAGCAAGGCGGTGCCTTTGAGCTGCTCGAGTTTCAGCGTGTTGAGACTGACGAAGGGCGGCAAGGATTCCAGGTATTCATCGAGCGTCTTCGCTTCGGGCGGAAAGGCGGTGATACGCGGCTGGAAACGCAAAAAGCTTTGAAAGACATTGCGCATCGCGCGACCCAGGCGGTCGTCGATGGCGTTCAAGGCATGCAGATCGCCCATCAGCGACATGTCGTCGCCGGCGAAGTTGAAGGGCAACACTTCTACCGCATCCGACACGCCCACCCGCGGCGCGGCGTCGCTGCCGGACAGACTCGCGAGCAGGGCGGAGACTTCCTGCTCGCTTAAGGTTTTGACAGATCCCATACCGGCGGTCTTATTGCGTGACGAAGGAGGTGAAAACGACTTCTTCGATGCCGCCGAAGCGAGTCTTCTTGACCAGCACGTTGTTGATGGCGTCGCGAATCCGCTCCGCAATGATCTGCTTGGCCTCGAAGCCCACGATCTCCTGATCGGTGAAATCGGCCAGCGTCGCGATTACCGCGCCTTTAAGGGCCGGCTCATGGGTTTTGACATTAGTGATGACCTGATCGTCGTACTGGGTGGACAGCGCGATCGTGACCTGAATGAAGTGCCGCGAATTTTTCAGGTTCGCCGTGAACGTGCCCGGGAAGTCGTAGTAGGTGGTCGCAAACTCAGCCTCCACTTCCACCTTTTTCTTCTTGGGGCCGCAGGGTGGCTTGCCACCCTCTTCTTCTTTCTTCGCGCCGTGCTCACCGCCACCGCCGCCATGCTCGCCACCGCCGCCCTCTTTCTCAGCGCCCGCGTTGGCTTCCACCGGCACACAGTCTTCTTCAGCAGCCGCTTCCTTATCGTGTTCTGAGTGTTCCTCTTTTTGCTCCGTACCCGCCGCCGGATGGAGCAGCCCCGCAAATTCGTCTTGCGGCGGGGACAGCATTTTGTTGGCAAAAAAACCGCCCGCAGCGCTCGCGACGATCAGGAGCAAGGCGCCCACGATCATCAGGATCATCTTTACCGTGGATTTCCTGGGCGCGCCGGCGTCAGCGGCGGCGGCGTTCTTATCGGCTTTGTCTGCTTTATCGGCCATGGGCCTGGTGCTCCAGAATTACGGTGTGGGGAGTCTCAGGCCGCCGCAGGGTCGGACTGACTTTCGAGGATTTCGATACGCGAAACGTTCAGGCCGCCGCGCGCAAAACTGGCGGCGATGGCCGGCGCTTCAGCCGTAAAAAACCGCCGCGTGCGCTCGCTGGAGGCGCCCAGTCGAAGTTGCACGCCCCCGCTGGCCGTGAGTGCGAGGGTCATGGTGACGGTGCCCATCAAACGAGGTTGCAGCTGCAGGGTGATGGTTTGCAGCGTCCCCGCCGCGCCCAGAGCGGGCATGCGCAGGCGCGCGGTTTCAAGCAGATTTTCCCGCCAGGCCTGACTGCGGACATCGAGCGCTCGGGGCGTGGAGGGATGCAGGTTCTCGGCGTCGCGGGAGGGCGCGGCACTGTGCTCGCCGCTCGCCGCTGTGCTCATCGATTCGGTCGGTACCGGTGCGGGCTGCAAGCTCGGCGCTGGCGCCACCGGCGGCAAAGCAGCCGCCTCTATCACCAGGCCGGGTGAAAGCGTGGTGGGCAATTCAGCGATGGGCGACACCGCGCTCGCCGGTGGGGAGGACAAGGCTGCGGCATGCGGGCTCATCTCCGCCGAGTCTTTTGCTTTGAAGTCGAGCGTGGCGCCAGAGCCCTTTTTGGAGGCGGCGTTTTTGTTCCCGGCACCCTGACCGCCATGGTTTGCCACAGCGCTGCCTTCCGGCATCGGAACGGCGGCGGCATCTGCCGGGCGTTCGTCTCCCGCGGGCAGACGCTCATCCTCTGGCGACCTGGATGCGGCCCCTTCCTGATGCGCGGTCGTCACGCCTGCGGCGACCATGGGCAGAGGCACTGCGGCAGACGGCATGATCGCGGCCACCGCTGGCGCCGGCGTCTGAGGGGGCGTTGCGACAGGCGTAGGCTTCGCGGCATTGGCCACCAAGGGCTTCGCCATCGGCAGTTCGCGCGCCCCGGACCCGGCGCTGACCGGGACAATTTCAGCCGCCGACAGCGGCAGCGCAGGCTTGGCAATGGCCTCGTCGGTCTGTTCTACCGGGGTGTCGAGGATGCTTGTCGCGTGCTCAGCCGAGCGCGTGGCCTGCGGGGCCAGCGGCGCTGGCGCCACCGGTACAGGCGGCACGGCGAGCAGCGCGGTTTGATCGTTTTGAACGGTCTGGCTACTGACGCCGGCGGCGGGCTCGCCGGATTCTGCGCTGTCATCCGCCGCGCCACTCAGCGTGCTGGTGTCGTCGGCTACCTCAGCGGCAGCGGCAAGCATCGCGGGCTGCGGGGCGAGCGCGGTCGTGAGCGCCGTGCCCGTGAAAGGCAACAATGCGGCAAGTCCCGACTTCGCAGGGTCAGGGAGTTTGTCGCCATTGCGCAGGCGATTGAGCCGTGAGTCCTGATTAACGGGAGCCTCCTCGGCTAAGGGCTGTGTCGCTGCCAACGTGGCAGCGGGGTCGGATAAATCGCAGGCGACCGTCTGCGGGCTCGCCGATGATTCTGCTTTGCCCTGGCCCGACGCCAGCGAAGAAGCCTCCAATTCGGTGACGCCAGCGACCGCACTCACCGTCTCGGTGTCGGATGCTGCGGGGGCAGGCAATTCGAAGGTTTTGCCTTCCCTTCGGCCATGGGGCACCGCGGCTACCGCTGGCTCGCGTGGGCTTGATGTCGCCGGAGGGGCGATGGGAAGCAGATTGAGAACGCTCATACCGTGGCGCACCTGTGCTGGGAGTGGTTCGGAAAAAATGGCTGCACGAGCCCACTCGAAAATTGCAATTGATGTGCCATTTATTGCCGCCAACGCGGGGATAAGGCCTGTTCCTGGGCACGCTCAAGCGCGACCCGCGAGGCGACTTTGGTCTCGGAGATGAGCTGATCGATGTGCTCAACGCGCAGGCGCAGGGTTTGCACCAGGGTCATAGCGCGCGTGCGCTCCTCGTGCAGCCACTCCACCTGTCGCGTTTGTTCGATACGGGCTTGGGCCAATTCACCCAGCTTGCGACGGATCCCGCTGAGCGTGAGCGCCGACATGCCCTGGATAGCTTCCAGATCTGCGTAGTGGAGGCGAAGTTTCTGCAGTTCATCCAGCAAGCGCTCGGCGTCCACCACGGCGCTGAGCAAACCGGCCAAGGTGTGCGCTTCACGGCGTTGCCGCTCATCGAAGCGCAGTCGCAGGATCTGCAAGCGGCGCAGACGTCGTTTGAAATCAGCCATCGCTCACCACCTTGGCGAGCGCGCTCTGCGCTTCATCCCAGCTACACCGCAGGTCCACCGGCTGGGTGATGAAATTCATCATTTGCGGATGGCGGCTAAGCGCGAGATCGATCTCACGGTCGATGCCGGCCTGATAGCCGCCCATCAAGGCGAGATCCTTGTTCTCCTGATACAGCGAATACCGGCGACGAAACACGCGGGCCGCGTCGAGATGGCTTTTGCTACAGATGTGCGTGGAGACACGACTCACCGAAGCCGCCACATCGATGGCCGGATAAACCCCCTGCTCGGCGAGCGACCGCGACAGCACGATATGGCCATCGGTAATCGCGCGCGCCGCATCCACCACCGGATCGTTAACGTCATCGCCGTCGGCCAACACCGTATAGAAGGCGGTAATGGAGCCGCCGCTTTCGCGATCGCGCCCGGCACGCTCCACCAGTCGCGGAATCAGCGACACCACCGAGGGCGGATAGCCTTTGGCGGTGGGCTGCTCGCCTAGCGCGAGTCCAATTTCACGCTGCGCGTGGCCTACCCGCGTCAGCGAATCCACAATCAACAGCACCTGCTTGCCCTGGCTGCGGAAGTAGTCGGCGATGGCCGAGGCCCGATGCGCGCCTCTGATGCGCAGAATCGGCGATTGCTCGGCCGTGACGGCCACCACCACCGTGCGCGCTCTGGATTCTTCCGTGAGCACGCTTTGTACAAAGCCGCTCACTTCGCGGGCCCGTTCGCCAATCAGGGCAGCCACCACGACATCGGCCTGCGTGCCCCGGCATAACATGGACAACAGCACGCTCTTGCCCACCCCGGAACCCGCAATGAGTCCGATGCGTTGACCGCGCCCCACCGACAGCAGCCCGTTGATGGCCCTGACGCCGACATCCAGCGGTTCGCTCACTTCGGCGCGAGACAAGGGATTGACCTGCTGGCCGCGCAAAGCGACCGAGCCTTCGGCGACCAGCGGCGGCAAGCCGTCGAGGGGTTTGCCATCGGCATCCCACACCCGCCCTAGCAAACCCGCGCCTACCGGCACCTCGTCGGCCGCGCCGACCACGCGCACCAGCGCGCCAGCGGCGATCCGCATCGAGCCATCGGTCAGCGCAATCACGGTTTCCTGTTCACGAAAGCCAATCACTTCGCCACAGCCACCGTGACCATCCGTGGTTTCGATTTCACAGGACGAGCCTACCGGCGCGTTGCAGCCCACCACGCCAGCAATGGCGCCATCAAAGCGCACCACGCGCCCGGCCCTTACCACCGGGCCCACGCGCGGATTCAGGCGCAGGGCGCTCAAGGCATTGAGGCCGCGCGTGCTCATAGCGCCTTCTCCTCGGAGCCTGCCCATTGCAGCCGACGACCAAGCCCGGCATCCACGGCAAACTCAGGGCTCTCGATCAGAAATCCGCCGCGCTGCAGACGCGGATCGGCGACCAGCCGGGCCTCGCTGTGCAGTGCTTCCCAGGATGATTCCAGCGCCGCAAAGTCGGCCGGATTGACCATCACCCGCACCGCGCCCAGCGCGTGCTCTACCTGACTCAAGCACTGTGTGATCTGCTGACTGAGCCAGCTGCTGTCCACTTCCACCGCGCGCCCCATGATGGATTCCGCGATCAACACCGCGGCGCGCTGCAATTCCTCGTGCAAGCCTTTGATCGCGCCGGGTTCGAGCGTCGACATCTGGGCGACGAGTCGTGCCAGCGCCTGATTGTCGGCGCGCACGCCGGCGAGCTCCTGTTGCAACTCGGCGATGGTCTGCGTTTGCGAAGGACATACCGGACAAGGCTCTGACACCACCATCGGCGGTGGCGGTGCGGGCGGCGGTGAAAGCTCGATCTGTCGCTCGGGAATTTCCACCGGCACCACTGCTGGCGCGGCGGCTGACGCTGCTTCTGGTTCTGGCTCTGGCGCCACCGGTGGCATGCGCGCCAGCAACTCTTCTGCGTTGAGCGCGGCCGGCGGCGTCCACTTCCGGAAATCCTGACTGTCGGTGTGAACGCTGCCCTCGCGCGGTTCAAATTCCCGCGAGCGGCCGGCCGGCAAACCGATAAATTGCTCGACGAAGGCGTCGCTGCTCGCCTTGGCTGCGCGGTCGCTATGCGTACTCATACGAAGTCGTCACCGCGACCCGCCAGCATCATGCTGCCGGCGTCGGAAAGCTTTCTCGCGATCGCGATCACCTGCTTCTGAGCCTCCTGCACGTCGGTGACGCGCATGGGGCCTTTGGCTTCAAGTTCGTCGAGGATGTTGGCGGCCGCGCGCGACGACATACACCCGAAGATTTTTTCTTTCAGGCGGTCGTCGGCGCCCTTGACGGCCGTCACCAGCAGATCGGTCTCCACGTTTCGCAACAGCACGCCAAGGCTCTTCTCGTCCACCATGATGAGGTTCTCGAAGGTGAACATGTTGTCCTGGATGTTCGTGATGAGCGTCTTGTCTTCCTTGAACAACTGCTTCACCACGCGCTGCTCCAGATCCTGTTTGGTGAAGTTCATGATCTTTGCCGCCACCTTGATGCCGCCGATCGATGAGGCGCGCAGCGAGGCATTGGTGCTGAACTGGGTCTGCATGATGTTCTCCAGCTCTTTCACGGCTTCGGGCGAGACCATGTCCAGCGTCGCGATACGCTTGATGACCTCGGGCTGCACTTGCGCGGGCAACATCGACAGCACGTCGGCCGCCACGGAGTAGTCGAGATACGACAGCACCAGCGCCACCACCTGCGGATGTTCGGTCACGATCATCTCGGCGATGGAGCGCGAATCCATCCATTGCAGCAGGTCGATCCCCTTGCTGCTGGTGCTGGGCGTAATGCGCGAGAGCACCGAGGTTGCGCGGTCTTCACCCAGCGCTCGGGCCATCACGTTGCGGATGTATTCGCCGGACGCGAGGCCCAGGCTGGTCTCGCCGCGAATGATGTTGATGAACTCGTCGAGCACGCGATTGACCGTGGTCTGATCGACATTGGCCACCGAGAACATGGCTGCCCCAAGGTGCTGAACCTCCATCGGGCTCAGGCGCCGCAGGACCTCCGAGGCCTCTTCCTCCCCCAGCAGCAGCATGAGGATCGCGCACTTCTGGGAGTTCGACAGATGCCGTTCGGGCACCTCTTCGGTGGCGGCGAGTTCCAGCGCATTTTCTTCAGCCATGAGCGTGCATCCTCAGTTAATCATCTCGGAGCGCATCAACTGCTTGAACACATTGGTCACTCGCGCCGCGTCTTCGCCCACCAGCATGCGCACCACGGCAACCTTGTCGTCGTAGGTGTTGGCGGTGTCGAGCAACTCCGCGGAGATCCCTTTTTTCTTCGGTTTGAGCTTGGCTTTGAGGTCTTCCAGGCTCTCACCCGGGGCCAGCGTGATGGAGTCCATCTGTGCCGCCTCGTCCCGCAGCGAAGCGTGGTCGGCCGCCGCGAGTTCGACCGGCGACTGGAACAGGCGCGGCGCCAGCGGTTTGAGAATGCCGAAGGCAAGCACACCGATCAGTAAGGCGCCCACCAGAGACTTGGCGGAGTCCGCGACCCAGGGCGCCTCATACCAATGTTTGCCAGCAACGGTGACGGGTTCGGCGAACGGCAGCGCGGTAACCGATACCGAGTCGCCGCGCTTTTCATCAAAACCCACCGCGTCTTTGACGAGCTTTTCGATCTGCGCAATCTGGGTGGCGGCGGCCTCGGCCTTGGCGTCTGGTTTGCCTTTCGCCTTGGACGCACTTTCAGCGCGCGCAGCGGTGGCTTCCGGACTCTCGCGGATAATCACCGCAACGCTCAATTTCTTCAGGAAGGCGCTTTGGCCCTGCACCGTCTTCACTTCGCGACCAATTTCAAAGTTGCGGGTGCTGGATGAGGTTTTGCTCGCCGGCGGCAGCGGCGCCGCGGCCGCATCGGCGGGTTTGGCGTCGGCGGCCGGCTTGTCAGCATTGCTCAGCGCAGGCTCGGAGGGTGGCGTATTCGACAAAGTGCCGGGCACGCCGCGCGCGCCTCCATCCGTGCGTTCAGACGTGTTGGTCTGTTCCGAGCGGACCTGCACCGGATCGTCAAAAGATTCCTTGGTGGACTCCACCTTGGTGAAGTCGAGCTGGGCGGTGACTTCGGTCGACAGGTTCTGATAACCCACGATGGGGCTTAACAGGGCCAGCACCCGCTCGCGGTAGCGACGCTCTACCTGAGTTTGATGCTGCATCTGGTCATCCGAGAGCTGCATCTCCGCGCTGGAGGCAGAGGACGACAGCAACTTGCCGGACTGATCCACCACCGTCACGTTGGCGCTCGGCAGATACGGAATCGAGCTGCTCACCATGTGAATGATGGCCGCCACCTGGCCTTCGCCGAGCGAGCGTCCCGAAGCAACTTTCAAGACTACCGACGCGCGCGCCTCGGGCGTTTCGCGAACCAGCGCGGAACGCGGCGCAATGGCCAGATGTACTCGGGCCGATTCAATCGGGTCGATTTCTGCAATGGTCCGCGCGAGCTCGGTTTCCTGCGTCTGACGGAGCCGGGCTTGTTCCACCGGCTGGGAGACGCCCATCGGCATCTGCGACAGCAGCTCATAGCCCGAGGTGGTGGTCTTGGGCAGGCCGGCTTGGGCCAGCAGTACTTTGGCGCGATAGAAATCGCTTTCTGGCACGCGGAGCAGGCCGGTTTGGCTGTCGATCTCAACGTTCATGCCCTGCTTTTTGAGGGTGTCCAACACCGCGGCCTTATCGCCATCAGCCAGCTGCGGAAACAGTTCGCGCATGGGCGGCGTCTTCACGAAGCTGTAGATCACGAAGCCAAGCACCGTGACCAGCATCAGCGCGATCAAAGGCAAGGAGCGCCGCACCGCCGGCTGTTGCACAAATTCCAGCACTCGCCGCTGCGCGACCGCCATCGGGTTGGTGGTGACCACCGTCAGCGCGCCACCGTTCATTACTTCAGCCATAAAGAATTCCTCTCGCTACGCGCAGGTCCCGTCCGTTACACCGGCATCGACATGATGTCTTTGTAGGCAGACAGCAACTTGTTGCGAATTTGCAGGGTGGCCTCGAACGCCAGAGAGGCTTTCTGGCGCGCCATCATGACTTTGGCCACATCGGTCTCGGTGCCCATTTCATAGGCGGTAGAAAGCTCGCCCGCCTGCGCTTCGGTGGCGGCGACCTTATCCAGCGCAAGCTTGAAGGACTCCAGCACCTGGCCCGCGGGCCGCGGCGCCCCGCCTGCTTCTACGGCCTTGAACCGCGCTTCGGCCTGCGAGAAGCGCTGCAGGTGGCTGGCTGCGCCGGTCATGAAATCGATCGCCATGGCCTCTCTCCTCACGCCACTGACGACAGCGGCTGACCCACCGTCTGAAACACCACCGGGCTTTCCGGGGTATCAAACAGAATGTGTTCCACATCAATCAGCCCGCCGTCGGACAAGAGCAACGCGCGCTGCACGACGTTTTCGAGTTCGCGAACATTGCCCGGCCAGTCGTGGCTGCGCAGTTTCTCGAGCCCTTCGTCGCTGATGGTGGGCAGGTCATTGCGGGAAGGCGCATGGCGCACCATCAGCGCGGCCGTGATGGGGCCGATGTCCCCGCGCCGATCCCGCAATGCCACGGTGTGCAGCGGGAAGACGTTGAGTCGGTAATAGAGGTCTTCGCGGAAAGTGCCGTTGCGCACTTCCTGATGCATGTTGCGATTGGAGGTGGCGATGACCCGCACGTCGATCGGAATGGCTTTGGAGCCGCCAATCGGTGTGACTTCGCGTTCTTGCAGCACACGTAGCAGCTTCGCCTGCAGAGAAAGCGCCATTTCGGAGATTTCATCGAGCAGCAGCGTGCCTTCGTCGGCAGTCCGGAAAATGCCTTTGTTCGGCTGATAGGCGCCAGTAAAGGCGCCCCGCTCGTAACCGAACAGAATGGCTTCGAGCATGGAGTCCGGCACCGCCGCGCAGTTCACTGCAACGAAGGGCTTCTCGGCACGACCGGACGAGCGATGCAGATATTGCGCGATGACTTCCTTGCCGGTGCCGGTGGGTCCATTGACCATGACGGTAACCGGGGAACGCGCCACTTTGCGCGACAGCGCGAGGAGTTCGAGGGTCTTCGGATCACCCGCTGCAACCGAGCCTACGCCCTGCAGGAAATAACTCAGAAGTTCGGTTTGAAACTCAGTATGTTCGGGCGCGATGACCGCATCGGCCATAACGCCGTTGGGCTTCAGGTTGAAGCAAAAGCGTTGGCCGCGTCGAAATTTCAGCAAGCGATCAATGTTGCCTTTCTGCGCGAGCGCGCCGACCGAAAGCTCCGCTTTGGAAAGGGCGCTAGCTTCAGCATTAAGGACTAATGACGCCGGCTCATCAGACCGCTCCAGTCGACTTAGGTCACTGGTGACTACCACTTCATAGCCTCGATTCGATAGCGGCTTCAAATCAAAGCCGGCATCTACTGCATCTTCTGTCACGATAATTCTGCGCATGGGGCTTCTCCTGTTGACGGAATCCCTAGAGCAAAAGCCAGGCCAGAATTATTTCAGCTCTAACTTGTTGTTTTCTGGCTTAACGAACCAGATACATTCACTTTGGTTTCTTTCTCCTGTTGCAGAGGTGTCAAGGTGTCACGAATGCCACTAGGCTTGATGACACATTTTGACAGTCAGGCAGACACCATGATCGTGGGACACAGTGCAGCGACGCAGGCGATGAAAAAAATGCTTTCACTCGCCGCGAACAAAGATGCATCGGTACTGCTTGAAGGGCCAACAGGCGCTGGCAAGGACGTCGCGGCCCGCGCGATTCACGATCAATCCTCGCGCGCCAATGGGCCTTTCGTCGCCGTGAACTGCGGCGCGCTGCCGGAGCATCTGGTGGTGTCTGAACTGTTTGGTTTTGAGAAAGGCGCCTTCACCGGTGCGGTGGTGGCGCGCGCCGGCAAGTTCGAACAAGCCGACGGCGGGACTATTTTTCTCGATGAAATCGGCGAGATGCCACTCGCCGCGCAGTCGTCGCTGCTGCGCATTCTCGAAACGCGTGAAGTGGAGCGCATTGGCGGTCGTCATCCGATCAAAGTGAACGTGCGGCTGATTTGCGCCACCAACCGCGATCTCGAAGCGCGCGTTGAGGCCGGGCAGTTTCGCGCGGATTTGTTCTACCGCATCAATGTTTTTCCAGTGCGAGTGCCGGCCTTGAACGAGCGCCCTGACGATGTTCGAGGGCTCATCGATTTCTTTACGCAGCGTCATGCAATGGGCGATGCGCCGGCGTTTAGCGAGCATGATCTCAACACGCTGACCCAGTACGCGTGGCCCGGCAACATCCGCGAATTGCGGAATCTGGTCGAGCGCGCTTGCGTGATTTATGCCGGCGAAGCCGTGGACTTACCGACGCTGCATCCGTCGATCTATCGCCGCTCGGCCGATACCGCCCTGCCGGCCGAAGCGGCAGTGGAAGAAGAAACCGATGCCGTGTGGAGTGCGGCAGGGTGTCCTGCGCCGATCTCCGACAACGTCATCGAGGGCATTAACTTTCCGCCACGAATGAGAGCGCTGCCGCCCGGCCAGAACGACGCGCAGTGGCTGGAGCCCGAGCGCCTGGCAGGCAATTTGTTAACGATGCTGGAGGGGATCGATATGCCGATTTATATCAAGGCGCTGGAGCGCGCGTTGATTGACCGGGCGATCGACCGCTGCAACGGTAGCGTGAGTGGCGCGGCGCGCGTGCTTCGCACCAACCGCACCACCATCATCGCGAAGATCAAACGCTCTGCGTGAACCCGGAGAGGAGTTTGGCTTTTCCCGCAGCGTTGGCCTCTGCCCGCAGACTGCGCTCGCTGACAGCGAGTATTTGCGCCTGAAGTTCACCAAGACGCTCGGCGAGGGCCGGCGGCAAATCCCTCACCCGACGCTGTGCCAGCGCAAACAGAATGCGGCGACGTTCAGCGTCCAGCAACCCCACACGGACGTAGTCGCCGGCTTCGGCCAACACAAGCATTTGCGTGGAGAGGTCCCTTAAGACCTCCCAGCCAGAAACTTCGGCCGCGCTATTTGCCAATCTGCTGCCACGCTTCGGTGAGATTGCCCACCACATTGCGCGCCTGCTGCATGGCGTCCGGGTCGACGGCGCGGATGCTTTTCACCAGCACGCCCCGCAGCCACTCATACAGTTGCTGGAGGTTAAGCGCGATTTCGCCGCCGTTCTCGAAGTCGAGCGTGGACTGCAGCACATGAAGAATCGACAGCGCACGCGCAATCGCTTCGCCCTTCTCCACGCGGGCAGACCGCTTGGCGGCATCTTCAATGCGGTACAGCAGGTTGCCGAGGTCCTCAAAAAGATAACGCACGACGCCGAGCGGGCTCGCGCCTTCAAGCAATCCGGC
>Ga0164294_10001604_pt1 | contig 20927 bp, 22 predicted proteins | sample GEODES005metaG_FD_111479 | JGI IMG/M metagenome (GOLD analysis project Ga0164294, IMG submission 111479) | Oligotrophic lake water microbial communities from Sparkling Lake, Wisconsin, USA - GEODES005 metaG | ecosystem: Environmental > Aquatic > Freshwater > Lake | place: USA: Sparkling Lake...
ATCGCCGCCCCCGCCGCCGCCCAGACGGCCAAGCCCGCCCCGATCCTGATCACGCCCGAGGCGCTGGACGTGTGGACCCACGCCCAGCCCCAGGTGGCACGCGTCACGCATATCGACCTGAACCTCGACGTCGATTTTGCGACCAAGACGCTGTCAGGCGTGACGACGCTCGACGTGCTGGCGGCCAAGGGCGCGACGAAGATCATGCTCGACGTCGATGATCTGGAGATCGAATCGGTCACCTGCCCCAAGGGCAAGCCGCTGCCTTTCACGATCGGTCCGCGGGAGACCGAAAACGGCCTTGGCTCGGCGCTGACCGTCCAGCTCGAGGGCAACAAGCAGATCCTGATCCGCTACAAGACCAAGCCCGCCGCCAGCGCGCTCGGCTGGCTCTCGCCCGAGCTGACCGCGGGCAAGAAGATGCCCTACCTGTTCAGCCAGGGTCAGCCGATCAACAACCGCAGCTGGATTCCCACCCAGGACAGCCCGGGCATCCGCCAGACCTGGTCGGCGACGCTCACCGTGCCGGACGGCTTCGTCGCGGTGATGAGCGGCGACCGGCTCGACGGCGCCAAGGGTGAGCTGGTGCCGCACCAGAAGCGCAAGTTCCGCTTCAAGATGGACAAGCCGGTGCCGCCCTATCTGATCGCGATGGCGGTCGGCGACCTCGCCTTCAAGGCGACCGGGCCGCGCTCGGGCGTGTGGGCAGAGCCGAGCCAGCTCGACGCGGCCGCGCATGAAGTCGCCGATGTCGAGAAGATGATCGACGCGGCCGAGGCGCTCTACGGCCCCTATCGCTGGGGCCGCTACGACATGCTCGTCCTGCCGCCGAGCTTCCCGTACGGCGGCATGGAGAACCCGACCCTCACCTTCCTGACTCCGACGATCATCACCGGCGATCGTTCGAATACGGACGTGGTCGCCCATGAGCTGGCGCATAGCTGGTCGGGCAATCTCGTCACCAACGCGACCTGGTCGGACTCCTGGCTCAACGAGGGGTTCACCACCTATTTCGAGAACCGGATCATGGAGGCGGTGTACGGCAAGGAGCGCGCCGCCATGTATTCCGATCTCGACTGGGACGGGCTGGTCCGCGACATCAAGGAAGCCGGCGGCAACGACGCACCGACCACCCGCCTGCACGGCGAACCGGGCGCGACCTTTGGCCAGCTCGACTATTTCAAGGGCTCGACCTTCCTGCGCACGATCGAGGCGGCGGTGGGCCGGGCGAAGTGGGATGCCTATCTGCGCTCCTATTTCGACCGCCACGCCTTCCAGCCGCAGACCACCGCGGGCTTCCTCAAGGACCTGCGCGCCAACCTGATCAAGGGCGACAAGGCGCTCGAGGCGAAGCTGGAGCTCGATCGCTGGGCCTATCAGGCCGGCCTGCCGGACAATGCCGTGCACGTCACTTCGGAGACGCTGGCCGCGGTCGACGCCAAGCTCGCCGCGTTCAACGCGGGCGGCCCGGCGAGCGCGGTCCAGCCCAGAGGCTGGGCGACACAGCAATGGCAGCGCTTCCTCAACGGCCTGCCGCGCCAGCAGACCCCGGCGCGCCTGAAGGAACTGGACGAGACTCTGGGCCTGTCGACTTCGAGCAACGCCTATGTGCGCTCCGCCTGGGGCCGCCTGGCGATCGCCAACCGCTATGAGCCGGCACTTCCCTCGATCCAGGAGTTCGTTACCCGCGTCGGCCGCGGGCTGCTGATCTACCCGATCTACAAGGACCTGATGGCACAGGGCGACTGGGGCAAGCCGATCGCGCTGCGTTTCTACGAAGGCGCCAAGAGGAACTACCACCCGAATGCGGCGGCCGGCGTCGCCAAGATCGTGGGGGTGGAGTAATCTGGATCGCCCCTTTTGGTTCCCCGGCGAAAGCCGGGGCCCAGGGTTTCTCTGCCGTCCCGCTTGTGACTCTGGGCCCCGGCTTTCGCCGGGGAACGGATAAAACCTCTACTCGAACGCGAACACCGCAGTCGGCTTCAACACACCGCTGTCGGTCTCGGCAAACTGATACTCCGCCAGCGTCCGCAGCCGCTCCAGCGGCAGCGGCGCGCGGCGGGGGTCGCCGACCAGCACCTCGATCCCCGCCCCGCGGCAGCGCGTGAGGAAGGGCATCACCCGTCCGGCGGGCTCGGGATCGTAGAACACATCCCCGGCAAGTATCAGGTCGACTTCCGGCACCGGTCCCTCGGTCAGGTCCGCATGCAGGGTCTCGACAGCCACGCCATTCTCGGCGGCGTTAAGCGCGGCGGCGGTCACCGCATAGGGATCGACATCCGCCGCGAGCACCGAGGCCGCGCCCGCTCGCATCGCCGCAATGGCGACAAGGCCCGAGCCGGTGCCCAGATCAAGCACTCGCCGCCCGCGTACCGTCTCGGGCCGGTCGAGCACGAACCGCGCCAGCGCCAGCCCGCCCAGCCAGTAATAGGCCCAATAGGGCGAGCCGAACGCCTCGTCGGCCGCCGCCAGCCGCCCGAGCCCGCTCGCCGGCACCGCCTTGTGCAGCACGATCTCCGGAATGCCGGGCACGGGCAGCACCGGGAGCCGTGCCCGGATGAACTCAGCCGGGTTCAGGCGGGTCGCCGCCACGCGCCAATGGCCAGACAGACCCAGCCCGCGATCAGCGCGATGCCGCCGATCGGCGTCACCGCGCCCAGCCAGCGCGGGCCACCAAAGGCCATCAGGTAGAGTGTCCCGGCGAACAGCGCCCCGCCGGCGACGAACAGCCAGGGCGAGATCCGCTCGCCCATCCGCACCGCAACCAGCGCCGCGACGGCGTGGATCAGCTGATAATGTGCGCCGGTCTTGAGCCACTCGGCCGCCTGCCCGCTCGCGCCATGCGCCGCGAACGCCCCCGCCGCCACGGCAATCGCCCCCGAAAGCGCCGCCAGCATCGCCACGATCCTCACAACCCGATCTCCTTCAGAAACTGCGGTCCTGTCGCCACGACCATGGCGATCCCTACCGCCAGCGCCGCGAAGCTCATCACCAGCACCGCTCCGGCGAGCATGTCCTTGGCGACCTTGATCGACGGATGGATGCCGGGATGGAGCAGGTCGATCACCGCTTCCATCGCCGAATTGACCAGTTCGAGTGCCAGCACGATCGCGCAGCAGACCGCGACCAGTCCCCACCAGATCGGCGCCGGGCGCAGTACGAGCAGCGCGACGATCGCCACCGCGGCGAGCCGCATCTGGCTGCGAAAGCTCGCCTCCCGCGCCCAGCCGGTGCGGATGCCGGCAAGCGCGAAACCCATCCGCTCACGGAAGGGCCGCCCTTTCATCCCGAGGACTCGAGGTCGATCTCGATCGCCGCGGCCAGGCTGGCATGGGTGATCATCCCGTCGATCCCGGCGCGCAGGTCGCCGGTCTCGCGCTGCACGTCGAGCCGGGCATTGTCGCGCTTGCGATACTCGGCCTCGGTCTTGTCGATCTCCATCTGGTCGACACCCACCGCCTGCATCGCCTGGCGCGCCATCATCACGGCGCTCTCCAGCACTTCGCGGACCACGCCGCCGACCGGGGCGCCCTTCATCTTGATCACGCTGCGCCGGTCGAAGGCGCGCACGAAGATCGTTGCCCTGGGGAAGGCATGGTGCACCGCTTCGAGGAACTCGCTGTCGATCTTGTCGCCGTCATTGCAGAACAGCACCAGCTCGGCCTCGGCCGCGCCGGCCTGGCGCAGCAGGTCGAGGCGCAGGCCGTCGCCATAATAGACCTTCATGCCGAAATCGCCGGCAGTCTGGATCATCTCGACATCGGTATCGATGATGGTGACGGGAATGTCCTGTGCCAGCAGCATCTGGGAGACCGTCTGCCCGAAGCGGCCATAGCCGACAACGACGGCGTTCGAGCCTTCATGCTGCGGCCCCTCGATACCCTCGGCGCTCGGTGCCGGCTCCACCCGCAGCCTCTTGGTCGCCATCATCAGGAACGGCGTCGTCGCCATCGACAGGGTTACGATCGCACCGAAGATGCTCGCCGCCTGTCCCTCGATCAGCATCGCCGACTGGGCCTGGGCGAACAGCACGAAGCCGAACTCGCCGCCCTGGCTGAGCAGCACGCCGAGCGCAAAGGCCTGGCGCCGCGGCATGCCGAACAACATGCCCAGCAGCATGATGATCGCGGCCTTGGCGGCGATCAGCGCCAGCGCCATGCCGACGACGAAGAACGGACGCTCGGCGATCGCGTGCAGGTTGAGCGTCATGCCCACCGCGAGGAAGAACAGGCCGAGCAGGATCGAACGGAACGGCTCGACATCGGCCTCCAGCTCGTGGCGGTACGGGCTGTCGGCGAGCATCACGCCCGCGATGAACGCGCCCAGCGCTGCCGAAAGCCCGATCGCCTCCATGATCGCCGCGGCGGCGATCACGGTGAACAGGCCGGCGAAGATGAACATCTCCCGCTCGCCGAGATTGCCGATCAGCCGGAACAGCGGGCGCAGCAGATAGCGGCCGGCCAGGATCAGGCCGATGATCGCAACCACGGTGTAGATGCCCAGCAGCCAGCCCGGCGTGCCGCCCTGGTCGTGCGGGTTGCGCGAGAGCGCCGCGACGATGGTGATCAGCGGGACGATCGACAGGTCCTGGAACAGCAGGATCGCGAAGGCACGCTCGCCCAGCGGGGTGCGCAGGCGCCCCGCCGATTGCAGCATCGGCAGCACCTGCGCGGTCGATGACAGCGCCAGCGGCAAGCCGAGCGCCAGCGCAGCGCCGACCGAACTGCCCGTCGCGATCCAGACCATGCCGGCGACAACCAGGCCGCAGATCGTCACTTGCAGCAGGCCGAGTCCGAAGATGTCCTTGCGCATCCGCCACAGCCGCGCCGGGCTCAGCTCCAGGCCGACGAGAAACAGCAGCAGGGCGATGCCGAGCTCGGCGATGCCCATCTTGCTCTCGGCATCGCCGACCAGCCCGAGCACCTGCGGTCCGACGACCGCACCGGCGACGAGATAGCCGAGCGTGGCGCCCAGCCCGAAGCGGCGGAAGATGAGCACGAAGACCAGCGCGAAGCCGAGCAGCGGCACATATTCGCCGAGCAGAGATGCCTCTGAGTGCTCCATCAGCTGCGCGCCTTGCTTGCGGCATCCGCCACGGCCTCGAAGGCCAGCCGGATCGCGGCATGGCGGCCGCGATGCTCGAGCGCCGGGGCGAAAAGGTCGAGGCCCGGCCATTCGGGCGGCGTCGCGCGTTCGCCCGCCAGCCAGGCAGTCAGCTCGTCGCGTGCCGCTTCGAGCTCGGCGAGCGAGCGGCCCACCGCATGCGCCTCCATCAGCGCCGCCGATGCCTGGCCGAGCGCGCAGGCCCGCACCACCAGCCCGAGTTCGGCCACGCGGCCGGCGTCATCGAGGTTCACGTCCACGGTGATGCGGCTCCCGCAGACCGGGGATCGCTTCTCGGAAGAGGCCATCGCCCCTTCCAGCCGCGCCTCGAACGGCACGGAAGCCGCCAGGCGCAGGATTTCGGTGTTGTAGAGCGGCGCGTTCATTCCGCCCCCGACTTAGGCGAGCGAACCGCGATACGCGACCCCCTAACGGGTAGAATTCGCCTCGATTTCGTTCGCGGTGCCATTGTCATGCGCGCCGCCGAACACCGGCTCGCCCTTGCGGCGGCGATCGACGAAATCGGCGATGCTGGCGCTGGTCGCGTTGAGCAGCGGATAGGTGGTTGACTTGACCATCCATTGCGGCCGGTTCGCCGGCCCGCCGCTCACCGTGTCGAACAGGAGGACGAGCAGCAGGAAGGCGATGCTGACCAGGATCAGGCCCTTCAGCGCGCCGAAACCCAGGCCAAGCGCGCGATCGATCGGGCCGAGGAAGCTCTCGCGCGTCCGCGAGCCGATCGCGTTGGCGAGCAGCCGCCCGCCGAAATAGGTGATGCCGGTCAAGACCACGAAGGAGAGCACCGCCCCGCCCTGCGCCGTGCCGACCAGCCCGGAGAGCACCGAGGCAAGCGGCGTGTGGAACAGCTTGAGCGCCAGCACGATCAGCAGCCAGGCGACGAGCGCCAGCACTTCGGTGACGAAGCCGCGCAGGAATCCCAGCACGCCGGCACCGCCGATCACGAGCAACACGATGATATCGAGCCCGGTCAAAGTCATTGGAACACGTCCCTCCCGGAGACGCCTATACGCGAAAGACCATCGGGGACGGAAGCGGAGAACGGGCTTGCGATCCGCTTTGCCCCGCGCGAAACCCGCGGGCCTTGGCTTGGGGGATGACAGGATGGAACGACCAGCGCCGATTTTGTGGTTTTCGCGCTTCTATCTGAGCGGGGTGGTGCTGCGGACCGCCGGCACGCTGGTCGACTGGCCCCATGCCAATGCCGGCCTGCTGCAGATCTGGCTGATGGTCGCGCTGCTGCTCTGGTTCGGGATTGTCCATCGCCGCTCGAACGTTGCCCGCTGGATCGTGCTTATCAGCTATGTGCCTTGGCTGCTCTGGACGGTGCTGAGCCTCGTCCAGATGCCGTATCCACCGCTGACCATCGTGCTCTACGTGGCGTCGCTGGTGTTCTTCTCGGCGGCGACCGTGCAACTCGTCGCCGAGAGCGTGAACGACTGGTTCGCCGCGAAGCCTGCGCCTAGCCCTGGCGTGTGATCCGCAGCGCCCAGCGATCATAGCCGAGTTCCTCGACCCGCTTCATCACCTTCTGCGCCAGCGCCGAGGGCGGCACCGCCTCGCGCGACAGCACCCAGAGATAACGCCCGCTCGGCTCGCCGACGATCGACCATTCATAGTCGTCGCCATGGTCGAGCACCCAGTAATCGCCGGTGTAGAGCGGACCGAAGAACGAGACCTTGAGCTTGGCGTTGGTCTCCTCGTCGGCGATGATCGCCTTGCCCTCGGAGACGCTGCGCTCGCCATTCAGCGTACCGCTGTTGGTCACGGAAATCTTGCCGTCTTCGAGCAGCACATATTCGGCGGTAACTGCGTCGAGCCCTTTCTCGAAGCGGTTCTCGTGCCGTGCCAGCTCATACCATTTGCCGAGATAGCGCTCGAGATCGACCGGCTTGGCCGGCTCGGGCACCTTCTTGTTGATCACCGGCGGCCGCGTCGCCCGCGAATAGAGGAAGATGCCGCCGATCGCGGCAACCGCGACGCCCGAGGCGATGGAGATGGCAGTGGATCGCTTCATGTGCCTCATAGTGCTGCGTAGTTTCGGGAATTGGTAGACCAAAACCCCCGTCACCCTGAACTTGTTTCAGGGTCCAATCTCCTCTGGCGATACCGCCTGGGGCGCGTTGGATGCTGAAACAAGTTCAGCATGACGATTTCCTCACCGGCCCAGCAAATGATCCACGAACTGGCCAAGCGACTTGAAACCGGCGAGCTGCAGCCCGCCCTTGTCCTTCACCTGCGCGATCGGCGCCAGCGCGCGCCCGAAGCCGAGCTTGGCGGCCTCGCGACAGCGCAGCGCGCCATGCGCCACCGGGCGCACCTCGCCCGACAGCGCGATCTCGCCGAACACCACCGCGTCCGCCGGGATCGGCCGCTCGCTGAGCGCCGAGACCAAAGCCGCCGCCACCGCCATGTCCGCCGCCGGGTCCTGCACCCGGTAGCCGCCGGCGATGTTGAGATAGACTTCGCAGGTCGAGAAGCTCAGCCCGCAACGCGCCTCCAGCACCGCGAGGATCATCGCCAGCCGCCCCGAGTCCCAGCCGACCACGGCACGCCGCGGCGTTGCCCCGCTCGCGAGCCTTACGGTGAGCGCCTGCACTTCGATCAGCACCGGGCGGGTGCCCTCCAGCGCCGGGAAGACCACGGTGCCGGTGACGCTCTCGTCGCGCTGGGTGAGGAACAGCGCCGAGGGATTCGAAACTTCCTCCAGCCCTTCCGACTGCATCGAGAACACGCCGATCTCGTCGGTGCCGCCGAAGCGGTTCTTCACTGCGCGCAGGATGCGATACTGGTGGCTGCGCTCGCCTTCGAACGCCAGCACCGTGTCGACCATATGCTCGAGCACGCGCGGACCGGCGATGCTGCCGTCCTTGGTGACGTGGCCAACCAGGATCACCGCGGTGCCGCGCTCCTTGGCGAAGCGGATCAGCTCGCCCGAGGCCGCGCGGACCTGGCTGACCGTGCCCGGTGCGCCCTCGATCAAATCGGAATGCATGGTCTGGATCGAATCGATGATCAGCAGCGCGGGCGGCTCGCCCTCGCCCATCGTGGTGAGGATATCGCGCACCGAGGTTGCCGCGGCGAGCCACACCGGCGCCTTGCCCAGGCCGAGCCGCCGCGCGCGCAGCCGCACCTGGTCCGCCGCTTCCTCGCCCGAGACATAGGCGACCTTGAGCCCGCGCATCGCGATCTTCGCCGCCGCCTGGAGCAGCAGCGTCGACTTGCCGATGCCGGGATCGCCACCGATCAGCGTGGCGCTCCCCTCGACGAAACCGCCACCCAGCGCGCGATCGAGCTCGGCGATACCGGTCGAGGTCCGCTCGGGCAGCGCGATGTCGGTGTTGAGCCCGGTCAGCTGGATCGCCCGCCCGCCCGACTGGAGATTGTGGCGTGCCTGGAACGGCGTCACGTTGGCGCCGGCGTCCTCGACCAGTTGGTTCCACTCGCCGCAATCGCCGCATTGCCCCGCCCATTGCGAGGAGACCGAGCCGCAGGCCTGGCAGACATAACGCTTCTTGGGTTTCGCCATGGGCGGACGCTAACAGGAGAACAGGAAGGGAACAATAATCAAATACGCGGGCCGGGCCATTCCGGGATCGCTTCCTCCGCCTCCACCGTCATGTTCGCGCCCTCGGTCGCCCGCACCGGTATCGAGGAGACGTCGAAGCCATCGAGGCAGAAGATGTTCACGCCGAAGTGATCGGGCGCGGCGCGCTTGCGGTGGAAGACATAGATGCCGCAGCGGCTGCAGAAGAAGTGGCGCGCACGGTGAGTATTCCACTGATATTCGGTGAGCAGCGCCTGTCCCTCAAGAACCGTCAGCGTGTCTTCGGGCACCTTCGCCATCAGCGCATTGCGCTTCACGCAGAGCGAGCAGTCGCAGGTGGTAAGTTCCTCGATCGGATACGCAACCTCGAAACGCACCGCGCCGCAATGACAGGACCCCGGCTGCACGCGCGCCATATCACTTCCCCCCTCGGATACCCGCCCGCCTCCTATAGCCGGGGGAATCGCAAGGCTAGTCCGCCGTCAGCTCCTTCCCCAGCTTGAGCAGCTTCGTCCCGTCCTCCTGCACGATCAGATAGGCCGGGTTCTCCGCGCTCCCGTTGCGCACCACCCTGGTGCCCTTGAACGTCCGCTGGACGCGGCGTTCGAAGCGTTCCTCGATCTTGCCGCGGGCGGTGTCGTCGGCCCAGGCCCAGTGGACCTTGGCGCCTTTTCGGAAGCTGTTGCTCATGCCCGGGACAATTCGCCACACCCCCGCAAAGTTGCCCCCCGCGCGCGCGGAAGCTATGCGCGCGCAATGAAGCCCACCGACCTCCGCGTCGCGCTGTTCAGCGGCAATTACAACTATGTCCGCGACGGCGCGAACCAGGCGCTCAACTTGCTCGTCGCCTATCTGCTCGACAAGGGCGTAAAGGTCCGCGTCTATTCGCCGACCACCGACACGCCCGCCTTCCCGCCCACCGGCGATCTGGTCAGCGTGCCTTCGCTCCCCGTCCCGGGCGGGCGCGACGAGTACAAGTTCGCCAAGGGCATCAAGGCGGTGCTGCCCGATCTCGAGGCGTTCGCCCCAAACATCGTGCACATCTCCGCGCCCGAAATCCTGTGCCACCAGGCAGTGAGCTGGGCGCGCAAGAACAACATCGCCGCGGTCGCATCGGTGCACACCCGCTTCGAGACCTATCCCGGCTATTACCGGATCGGCTTCGTCACCCCGCTGCTGATCCGCATGCTCACCCGCCTCTACAATCGGGTCGACATGCTGCTGCCCCCCGGGCGCGGCATGGTCGAGCTGCTGCGCAGCTGGGGCGTCACGCCGCCGATGCGCATCTGGTCGCGCGGCGTGAACCATGATCGCTTCAACCCCGGCCGCCGCAGCCTCGAATGGCGCCGCGGCCTCGGCATCCAGGACGACGAGGTCGCGGTCGCGTTCCTTGGCCGGCTGGTGCTGGAAAAGGGCCTCGACATCTTCGCCGAGGTGGTCGCCGAGCTGCAGCGCCGCGGCGTCAAGCACCGCGTGCTGGTGATCGGCAAGGGCCCGGCGCAGGACTGGTTCGCCGAGCGCGTGCCCGATGCGGTGTTCGCCGGCTTCCAGGCGGGCGACGATCTCGGCCGCGCGGTCGCCTCGATGGACGTGTTCTTCAACCCCTCGCTCACCGAAAGCTTCGGCAACGTGACGCTCGAGGCGATGGCTTCCGGCGTCGCCGTGGTCGCCGCCAAGGCAGTCGGCCCGGTCGGCATGGTCGAGGAGGATGTCAGCGGCGTGCTGGTCGAGCCCGGCAAGGGCGCGGTCGAGCGCTATGCCGATGCGATCCAGCATTATTGCGAGGACCATGCGGCGCGGAAGGCTGCCGGCGTGGCCGGGCACCAGCTCGCCAGCGCCTATGTGTGGGACACGATCAACCAGAAGGTGCTCGACGCCTATATCGAAACGATCGAGAGCCGGGCCGGATAAGGCCTTTGCCGGTCCGGGCGCAGATGCAATGATCGGCGCCTCTCGCACGAAGGGCGGTTCCAATTGATCTCGTACCTGGCGGTCGCCGGCTATCGCTCGCTGCGCAGCGTCAATCTCGAGCTGGGGCAGCTCACGCTCGTCACCGGCGCGAACGGCAGCGGCAAGTCGAGCCTCTACCGTGCGCTCCGCTTGCTCGCCGATACCGCGCAGGGCCGGCTTATCGGCTCGCTAGCCGCGGAGGGCGGCCTGTCCTCCACGCTCTGGGCGGGGCCGGAGAAATACAGCCAGGAGATGCTCCGCAACATCCGCCCGGTGCAGGGCACGGTGCGCTCGCAGCCGATCAGTCTCCGGCTCGGCTTCTCGAGCGCGGATTTCGGCTATGCGATCGACCTCGGTCTGCCGGAGCCGACCTATCCCTTCAGCCGTGATCCCGAGATCAAGGTCGAATCGATGTGGACCGGCCCGCTGCTCGAGCGGAACAACGCCTTTGCCGAGCGGCGCGGCCCCTCGGTGCGGCTGCGCACCGCCGCCAGCGGCGAATGGCGCCGTGCGATCGACACCATCCTGCCCTTCGACAGCATGGTCACGCACTGCGCCGACTCCGTCGACGGGCTCGAATTGCTGCTGATGCGCGAACGGATGCGCAGCTGGCGCTTCTACGACAATCTGCGCACCGATATCGACGCGCCCGCCCGCCGGCCGCAGGTGATGACCTACACGCCGGTGCTCGGCAGCGATGGCGCCGATCTCGCCGCCGCGCTGGCGACGATCGGGGCGATCGGCGACGCCCAGGCCCTGGAAGAAGCGGTGGACGATGCCTTTCCCGGCGCCCGGGTAATCGCCGAGACCGGGGACTATGGCATGGTCGAGATGCAGCAGCCCGGCCTGCTGCGCCCGCTCGGCGCCGCCGAGCTTTCGGACGGGACGCTGCGCTATTTGCTGCTTGTCGCCGCGCTGCTCTCGCCGCGCCCGCCCGAGATCATGATCCTCAACGAGCCCGAGGCGAGCCTGCACCCGTCGCTGCTCGACGCCCTGGCACGATTGCTCGTCCGGGCGTCGCGCCAATGCCAGATCGTGCTGGTCTCACACAGCGAGCGGCTGATCGAGAGCCTGCGGGGCGAGCGCGGCGTGCGCGAGATCACCCTGTCCAAGCAGCTTGGCGAGACCCGGGTCGAGGAACACGAGGCCCCGCGCTGGCTGTGGCCGACGCGCTAGGCGCGCTTACTTCCAGTCGTATTTCAGCCCTTCCTCGCGGAAGGCGAAGCGGTCGAGATGGCGTTCCACCGCGCCCTTCAGCCCGTCGAGCTGTTCGGTCGAGCTGGCGTCGATCCGGATGTCGAGCCCGGCCTCCGCGACGTTGAAGGTCACCACCGCGTCGCCCGGATGGTTGGCCCCGCGGGCGTCCCTGGGGAAGATCACCGTGCCGTTCTCGGGCGTGAACTCCACCTGGAGGTTGTGCTCCCAATGCTTGCAGAGCTGCTGGAGGTAGCGGCTGGCATGCTCGGTAGGGGCAAGCGTCTCGGCCGAGAAGGTCGTCATGGTCATGTGTTTCGTCTCCATCGGCGGCGGCACGATCCCGAGCCGCCGCCTTAGCATTTCGAGCCGGGGCACGGCTCAGAGCCGCTCGATCTTCCGCGCCGCCTCGTCGAGGATCTCGGCAACGCTGTGCAGCATGTCGGGATCGACGCTTTCGCCCGCAAGGCGTTCCTGCAGCACTGCGCGAAGATTGCCCATCGCACGGCGGATCGGGCCGCCGCTGTGCCGCTCGCGCATCCCGGCGAGCTGCTGGAGCCGCTCGAACAGCGCCTCCACTTCCTCGGCGCGCTCGGCGAGATGCGCCGTGCCGGCCGCGGTGATCGCGAACTGCTTCTTGGCGCCTTCGCTCTTGCTCTCTTCGATCAGGTCCATGTCGTCGAGCATGGTGAGGGTCGGATAGACCACGCCCGGGCTCGGGGCATAGGCGCCGCCCGAACGCTCCTCGATCTCCTTGATCAGGTCATAGCCATGGCGCGGCTGCTCCTCGATCAGCTTGAGGAGGATGAGGCGGAGCTCGGTGCCGTCGAACATGCGGCGACGGCCGCCCCGTTCGCCGCGCTCGCCGAAACCGCCACGCCCGCCAAAGCCGAACGCCACGAAATCGGGCCCGCCAAAGCCGCCGCGGCGGCCGAAATGCATGCCGCGATGGCCGCAATGATGATGTCGCATAATATCTCCTGTACGACTCGTGATGCGCACAAGATATATCTTAAACTGTTTTTGACAAGAGGCTCTATCTTGCCATCAGCATGCTGCGCACCTGCGAGCGGAAGATCGGCAGCCGCGCGCCGAGGCGGAGCCCGGCATGGCGAGCGGCGCGGGCGAGCGGTCGCTCGTCGGTGTAGAGCTTCACCAGCAGGTTGGTGCCGAGATAGAGTGGCCGGGCGGCAGCACGGTGCCCCTCCTCATAGGCGCGAATCACCGCGTTGCCGCCCGGATCGCGCCCGCGCCGCGCCGCCTCGCCCACTTCGGCGGCGAGCAAATTCTGCCCGCTCAGCCCCAGGTTGAAGCCATGCGCAGTCACCGGATGCATGCCCACCGCGGCATCGCCGATCAGCGCCGCGCGGCGTGCGCCGAAATGCTTCGCCCAGGTGGTGACCAGCGGATAGACATGGCGCGATCCGGCCACTTCCATCGGCCCGAGCAAGTTGGCCGAGCGCCGGGTCAGCTCGACGCCCAGCGCCGTGTCGCACAGCCCCGCCAGCCGGGCGATCTCGTCCTCGGGCAGGGTCAGCACGACCGAGCTCATGCCTTCGTTCAACGGGAGCAGCGCGATCGTCTGGCCATGGCCGAACCATTCGGTGGCGATCTGGTCATGCGGCTTGGGATGCGCGACCCGGCAGACCAGCATCGAGTTGCCGAGCCGGTTGATCTCGGCGGCAATCCCCAATTCCTCGCGCAGCGGCGAGAAGCGCGAATCCGCCGCGACGAGCAGCCGCCCGCGCACCGTCTCGCCGGTCGACAGCTTCACCTCGGCGAAGCGCCGCTCGATCCGCGTGGAGACAAGGCTGGAGCCGCAGGCAAGGCGCAGCGACGACTGGTCCGCCACTGTTTCGAACAGCACACGACGGATCAGGTGGTTGGGCGCGAGCCAGCCCAGCGCCTCGCCCGCCGGGCCCGGCTCGAAATCAAGCGCGAAGGCCGAGCGCCCGTTGCGCACCCGCGCGGCCTGGAGCGGCGAGATCCGTCCTTCGGGAATGCGCTGCCACGCCCCCAGCCGCTCGAGAATCGCGCGCGAGCCATGGGTCAGCGCGATCTCCCGTCCGTCATAAGCGGGGTCGGCCAGTGCCGCGTGCGGCTGGCGCTCTACCAATATCGTCTCGAGCCCCATGTCGTTGAGCGACCGCGCAAAGGCTAGGCCCGCCGGGCCGCCGCCCACGATGATGACGTCATAGTCCATCGCCATTCTCCTTTGCCGGACATGATGCACCGACGCGCGGCCGCGCCAATTGCGTTTGGTCAAAGCTTGGGATGCAGAATTCGTCCGCTGCGCCTATCTTGGCGAAATGGCCGACCTTTTCGCTGCCCAGGAACCCAGTTTTGCCGCACCGGCCGCGCCGCTGAACGGCCCGCTCGCCGATCGCCTGCGCCCGCAGCAACTCGCCGATGTCGTGGGACAGGAGCATCTCACCGGCCCCGAAGGCGCGATCGGCCGCATGGTCGCGGCGGGCAAACTCTCGTCGATCATCCTCTGGGGCCCGCCCGGCACCGGCAAGACCACGATCGCCCGCCTGCTCGCCGATGCCGTCGGCCTGCGCTTCGTCGCGATCAGCGCGGTGTTTTCGGGCGTCGCCGATCTGAAGAAGGTGTTCGCCGAGGCCAAGGAATATGGCCGGCTCGGCCGCAAGACCCTGCTGTTCGTGGACGAGATCCACCGCTTCAACCGCGCCCAGCAGGACGGCTTCCTGCCCTATGTCGAGGACGGCACCGTCACGCTGGTCGGCGCCACCACCGAGAACCCGTCGTTCGAGCTTAACGCCGCCGTGCTCAGCCGCGCCCAGGTGCTGATCCTCCACCGGCTCGGCCCCGAAGCGCTCACCCGCCTGCTCGATCGTGCCGAAGCCGCCGAGGAGCGCCCCCTCCCCCTCACCCCCGAGGCACGCGACGCGCTGGTGGCGAGCGCCGACGGCGATGGCCGCTTCCTGCTCAACCAGGCCGAGACGCTCTTCTCGGTGCATTTCGAAGAGCCGCTCACCCCTGCCGCGCTCGGCGACTTCCTTCAGCGCCGCGTCGCGGTCTACGACAAGGATCGCGAGGGCCACTACAACCTGATCTCCGCGCTCCACAAATCGGTGCGTGGAAGCGATCCCCAGGCGGCGCTCTATTATCTCGCGCGCATGCTCACCGCCGGCGAGGAACCGCTCTACGTGCTGCGCCGGCTGGTCCGCATGGCAGTGGAGGACATCGGCCTGGCCGACCCCAATGCGCTGGTCCAGTGTCTCGCGGCCAAGGACACCTATGAGTTCCTCGGCTCGCCTGAAGGCGAGCTCGCGATCGCCCAGGCCTGCCTCTACGTCGCCACCGCGCCCAAATCGAACGCGGCCTATATGGCGCAGAAGGCGGCGTGGCGGAGCGCCAAGGAAACCGGCTCGCTGATGCCGCCGCAGAACATCCTCAACGCCCCCACCAAGCTGATGAAGCAGATCGGCTATGGCCAGGGCTATACCTATGACCATGACGCCGAGGGCGGCTTCTCGGGCGACAATTACTGGCCCGAGGAGATGGCGCCCCAGACCTTCTACACCCCCACCGATCGCGGCCACGAGAAGCGCATCGCCGAGCGGCTCGCCTGGTGGAACGAGATGCGGGAGCGACGGCGCGATGGATGATTGGGAAGACGCCTGCCGCTACGCCTGCACCCTGCCCGACGTGGTTATGGAGAGCTGGTGGGGCACGCCCTGCCCCAAGATCAACGGCAAGGGTCTGATGTCCCCCGGCCGCGAGAAGGGCAGCTTCGGGCTAGTCTGCACAAACCCCGAGAAGGAAATCCTGTTCGAGACCGATCCGGAGACCTTCTGGCAGACCGTTCACTACGCCAATTATCCGATGCTGCTCGTCCGCTACGGGACTGACAGCCGCGAGCGGATCGAGCTCTATATCCAGCGCGCCTGGTGGGACCGCGCCAAGAAGCCCCAGCGCATCGCCGCGGGAATGGAAGAGCGCCCCTGAACTTCACTGACTTCATCGCGATCGATTGGTCCGGCCAGGCGGTCGAGCGTCCGAAAGGCCTCGCCGTCGCCCGTGCCTCCGCTGGCGCAGCCGCGCCCGAACTGGTCGAGCGCAACTGGTCGCGGCAGGACATTGCCGACTGGCTCGGCGAACTCGCGGACAGCAGCACCCGCGCACTAATCGGGCTCGACCTGTCCCCCGCCTTCCCGCTGCTCGATGAAGGCGCCTATTTCCCCGGCTGGGCACTGTCCCCGCCCGACGGCCCCGCACTGTGGAAGCTGGTCGAGGAGTTGTCCGCCGAAGACCCGCACCTCGCCGCCACCAGCTTCGTCCAGCACGCCGAGGCCCGCCGCCATTTCCGCCAGATGGGCGATTGCGGCGACCTGTTCCCAGCCGGGCGCGGCCGCTTCCGGGTGTGCGAGCATGGCCAGGAAGCAATGCGCCTGTCGCCGTACAGCTGCTTCAACCTGGTCGGGGCCAGCCAGGTCGGCAAGTCGAGCCTCACCGGCATGCGCGTGCTCCACCAGCTGCGCGGCAAGGTGCCGATCTGGCCCTTTGATCCGCTGCCGGAGCGCGGCCCGGTGCTGGTCGAGATCTACACTTCGCTCGCCGCGCGCACCGCGGGGATGCGCAAGGGCGTCTCGAAGATCCGCGACGCGGCGACGCTCGACGAAATGCTCGCGGCATTCGGCTCCAGGCCGCACGCGCCACTCACCCGCTATGACGATCACGCTACCGACGCGATGCTCAGCGCCGCCTGGCTGCGCGCCGTGGCGGACGATGCCGGGCTATGGGCGCCCGAGGGACTAACCCCCGAGCTCGCCCGCACCGAAGGCTGGACCTTCGGGGTCCGCTAGACGCCTCTGGAGACGCCTCTGGTCGCGCAGGTATCTGGCCTCATCGCATCCCGGGCAACGATTGCCAGGCGAAAGGCGCAGGACGACGGGAAAGCAAAGGAAGCCATCCGCGTGCAAACCCTTCTCCTCCTTCTCGCCTCCCTAACCCTCGCCCCTCAGGCAGCGTCTGCGCCAGCCGCCCCGCCGGTCTCGGAGAGCATCACCGTGCACGACGGCATGGCCGTGATTTCGTCGGACGGCGCGACGGTGGCGAAGACCATCTACATTCCAAAGCCCGGCCAGACCTATGTCGCCGAGAAGAGCTTCTTCACCGTCGAGGAACGCATCTTCTTCCTGCGCCGCATCTATCCGCGAGAGGCCTGGGTGGACGGCGATGTCGTCCGCCTGCGGATGACCGCAAAGCAGTTCCGCGCCCGTTCGCAGAACCCGCCTGCTTATTGATCCACAGGCGGCCTAGGCCGCCTGTGCTGCGATCTCGCGCAGCGCCTGCTCGAAGGCCTCGGGCGGCTGGCCGCCGGAGATCAGCCACTTGTCCTCGATCACGATCGCCGGCACCGAATTGATCCCGCGGCTCTGCCACAGCTGCTCGGCCGCGCGCACTTCCTCCGCATAGCGGCCCGAGGCCAGCACCTCGCGCGCCGCCGCGCCGTCTAACCCGGCCTTCTCCGCCGCCGCGACCAGCACATCGTGGTTCGACGGGTCCTGCTGGTCGGTGAAATAGGCCTCGAACAGCGCATGCTTGAGCGCCGCCTGCCCGCCTTCGATCTCCGCCCAGTGGAGCAGCCGGTGCGCATCGAAAGTGTTGTAGATCCGACTGTCCGCCGAACTGTTCATCGCGAAGCCCAGCGCGCCGGCGCGGTCGCGGATCATCTGGCGGTTCGCCGCCGACTGCTCGGGCGTCGAGCCATATTTGCGCGCGATATGCTCGCCGATATTCTCACCCTCCGGCGCCATCTGCGGGTTGAGCTCGAACGGCTGGAAGGTGATCTTCGCATCGACCACGCCCTCGGTCCGCGCCAGCGCTTCCTCCAGCCCCTTCAGCCCGATGATGCACCAGGGGCAGGAAACGTCGGAGACGAAATCGATCTTCAGCGGGCGCGACATTATGGAGGTCCTTTCAGGCTGTCGCTGCGCAGATGGGGTGCGCCCGGCGGGATGCAACGCCCTTGACCCCCAAGGGCAAACCGATCACAGCCGCCCGCATCCGGCGCCGGGTTAGCTCAGATGGTAGAGCAGCGGTTTTGTAAACCGAAGGTCGCGGGTTCGATCCCTGCACTCGGCACCACCTTCCACAATCGCAATCATTTCGGTCCGGACACACAAGGGTGCTGGAGCTTTCGCGGCAACTGCGCCACTCTGCCCGCAATCTTGAAGAGGGGGAGAGAGATGCAGGGACTCCGGCCGTTGTTGATCGCGGGACTGCTGGCGCCGATCGGCGTCGCCGGTGCGCAGGAGGCCCCCACCCCGCCGCCCGCGAAGAACGCCCAGGGCGATCTCTCGGTCACGATCTACGGCAATCTCGCGCTGGTCCAGGATGTCCGCCAGGTCACGCTGCCGCGCGGCAAGTCGCGCCAGGAATTCCCCGATGTCTCCGCCGAGATCCGCCCGGAAACGGTGACGCTGTCGGGCCAGGGCTTCGGCATCGTCGAGCAGAATTTCGACTATGACCTGCTCTCCCCCGCCGCGCTGATGGAGAAGGCGGTCGGCCAGCAGGTGACGCTGGTCCGCACCAACCCGGCGACCGGCGTCGAGACGCGCGAGCGCGCCACCGTGCTCGCGGTCAATGGCGGCGTGGTGATCCGGATCGGCGAGCGCATCGAAGTGCTGCGCGATGACGGGCTCCCGGTCCGCGTCGTGTTCGACACCATCCCGCCCAACCTGCGCGCCCGCCCGACGCTCAGCGTGACGCTCGACGCCGCGCAAGCCGGCCCGCGCCCGCTGACGCTCAGCTATCTCACCCCCAGCCTCGGCTGGAAGTCCGACTATGTCGCCCTGTTCGACGAGAATGCCGGCAAGATCGATGTCCAGGGCTGGATCACGCTGACCAACACCACCGGCACCACCTTCACCAATGCGCGCACGCTGCTGGTGGCGGGCGATATCGGGCAGGTTCGCTCCGGTCCCTCCCAGCCGATGCCGCGCGGCAATCGCCCGGGCACCGAGAGCGGCGGCGACCAGCTCGGCGACCTCCATGTCTATCCGATCGCCGGCCGGACCACGATCGCCAACGCCCAGACCAAGCAGGTCAGCTTCCTCGACGCATCCGGCGTGCCGGCGCGCAAGGGCTATGAATATCACAACAACTGGCTGGCGAACGAAACCCAGGCGCGCAGCGCCGCGTCGATCGTCAAATTCTCGAGCGCGCGGTCCGGCGGGATCGGCGCGGCGCTGCCGGCCGGCACTGTCCGCATCTACATGCGCGATTCCACCGGCCAGGCGCAGTTCATCGGCGAGAGCCAGATCCCGCATACCCCGGGCGGCTCGTCGCTGGCACTGCGCACCGGCGACGCCTTCGACGTCAAGGTTCAGTCGGTGGTCGAGAAGCGCGAGACGATCACCACCGACGAGTGGGAGCGCACTGCCCGCTCACGCGTCACCTATCCGGACGGCACCACCGAGGTGACCTATTCGGAGCGTCCCAAGACCTATTACCGCACCCAGATGCGCTACATCGTCACCAATGCCCGGCCGGTGCCGGTAACCGTCGATGTGATCCAGGGCGGGCTTGGCCGCTGGTGGTGGTGGCGCGACCTGCGCGTGCCGGAGGAAAGCCTGCCCGGCAAGCAGGACGATATCGATGAGCGCCGCTGGGAAGTACCGGTGCCCGCCAATGGCAAGACCGAGCTGACCGTCACCTTCCTCACGCCCTGGTGACGCGCATGCGGCGGCTGCTCGCCTCCCTCCTCCTGCTGCTCGCGCCGCTGGGGGCCCGCGCCCAGGCGCCTGAGCCAATCGTGGTGACTTCCGCCGCGCCGGACAAGGTCGCGGTGACGCTCTACCGCGATCCCAATCGCCGGGACAATCCGATCGACCGCGACCATCCCGGCGCCTTCGCGCTGATCAGCGAGACGCGGACGATCACGCTGCCCCCGGGCGTCGCCACCGTCCGCTTCGAAGGCGTCGCCGGCGGCATCGTCCCGCAATCAGCGATCCTGTTCGGCACCAACCCGCGCGAGCGCAACCGCGATGCCGGGCTGCTGTCGCAGGCGGGACTGGTCGACGCCTATACCGGCCAGCAAGTGACCCTGCGCCGTACCGACCCGGCGACCGGCAAGATCGTGGAGGAACGCGCAACGGTCCGCTCGGCCGCCAACCGGCTGGTGCTGACCACCCCGCGCGGCGTCGAGGCGGTCTATTGCACCGGGCTGGCCCAGACGCTGATCTATCCGGGCGCCCCGGCCTCGCTCTCGGCCAAGCCGGTGCTGACCATGACCACGCGCGACCAGCCCGGCGGCCAGGTCACCATCACCCTCGCCTATATCGCCATCGGCTTCGACTGGGACGCGACCTATATCGCCACGCTCGCCCCCGACGGCAGCGCGCTCGACCTGTTCGCCTGGCTGACCATGGCCAGCGCCGACGAAACCAGCTTCGTCGATGCGACGACCTCGGCGGTCGCCGGGCGGATCAATCGTTCCGACGAGACGCAGGACGATCTCGGCCAGCAGGCTATCGAGAATGCCCGCCTGCTTGACCGCAGCTCGCAGTGCTGGCCGCAGGGCACCACCAGCGACGGGCTTCCGGAGCCGATCCCCCCGCCCATGGTCGCCGCCGCGCCGATGGCCATGGAGATGTCGGGGGACAACATCATCGTCACCGGCTCGCGCATGAGCCTGCAAAGCGCATCGGCGGTACCGATCGCGGTGACCGCCGTGTCGGAAAGCCTTGGCGACCTGAAGCTCTATCGCATTCCCGTGCCGGTCACCGTCGCGGCGCAATCGCAGAAGCAGGTCGCGTTCCTCGCCAATCGCCGGATCAAGGGGAACCTGATCTACGTCGCCCGGGTCAATGGCGGCGGCCCCGACGAACCGGACCTGCTCTTCCGCTTCCGTAACACCAAGGCCAATGGCCTCGGCACGCCGGTGCCCGCCGGCAAGGCGATCCTCTATCAGGATAGCGCCTGGGGCCGGCAGCTGGTCGGCGAAAGCAATGTCGCGGACAAGACGATCGACGAGGAAGTCGAGCTGCTCTTCGGCGAATCCGACAGCGTGACGGTCGAAGACGATTTCGACGCCATCAAGAATGGCAATCGCTATACCGTCACTGTCCGCAATGCGAACCCGTTC
>Ga0164294_10001605_pt1 | contig 20923 bp, 17 predicted proteins | sample GEODES005metaG_FD_111479 | JGI IMG/M metagenome (GOLD analysis project Ga0164294, IMG submission 111479) | Oligotrophic lake water microbial communities from Sparkling Lake, Wisconsin, USA - GEODES005 metaG | ecosystem: Environmental > Aquatic > Freshwater > Lake | place: USA: Sparkling Lake...
TCACTTGGCCGGAAGGCGAAGCTTCGCGGGTGTTCAAATACACCATCGACTTCGACGCGGTGGAGACAGCCTTGAACAAGGAAGACATCGCCTTGATCGCCGTGTCGCGCCCGACCAATCCCACTGGCAACGTGCTGACCGATGACGAGGTGCAGCATCTCTCGCGACTCGCCGAGGCGCATGGCATTCCCTTGGTCATCGACAATGCCTACGGCGCGCCCTTCCCCAACGTCATCTTCACCGAAGCCACGCCGCACTGGGCACCGCATGTCATCCTGACCATGAGCCTGTCCAAGCTCGGCCTGCCCGGCACGCGCACGGCTATCGTGGTCGCGCCGGAGCAGATCGCCTCAGCCCTGGGCGCGATGACGGCCATCGCCGGCCTAGCCAATGGCAATGTCGGCCAGCAACTCGCGCTGCCTTGGATTGAAGACGGCCGCATCTTACAACTCGGCCCCGACTTGCTGCGTCCGTTTTATCAGGAGCGCAGTCTGGCTGCGCAACAATGGACGCGCGAGTTCTTCGATGCCGCAGGCGTGGACTGGGCCTTGCACGTCAGCGAGGGCGCGTTCTTCCACTGGCTCTGGCTGCGCGGCTTGCGCATTCCCACGCGTGAACTCTACGAGCGGCTGAAGGCCCGCAAGGTGCTGGTGGTGCCCGGCGAGTATTTCTTTTTTGGCCTCGACAAAGACTGGCCGCACCGACGCGAGTGCTTGCGGCTGAATTTCTCCCAGCCCGCGCATGTCGTTCGCGAAGGCCTGCGCATCATCGCGGAAGAAGCTGCGCGGAGCCGATGACTTAGCAGGAGTCGCCCTCAATGAAGGTGGGGATCAAACGCACCTGCGGTGTGGCCACCACACCCGTGTCTGCCAACTGACGCAGCGCAAGCACCATGCGCTGCGCGAGCTGCGGCGTCTGAATTCCGTAGCGGCCGACCGAAGGCGAGGTGGACTCCAGAATCGGATCGTTGTCACGCGACAGCACGGCCACGTCCTTGGGAATGCGGACGCCTCGCCGCATCAGGTGCATCATGATGGTGATGACATGGCCCGCGCGTGCCACCAGATAAGCCGTGGGCGGCTCCGGCGAGCGCAGCGCTTCATCGAGCAAAGCGCACAAGCCAGCAGCCGTGGCATTGTGACGCAGCATCTTCAATTGCGCGTCCGGCTTCTCCTTCAATGCCGCACGCAAACCAGCTTCGCTCGCGATGTCGCCACCATAGCTTCCCTTGGGCAAAACGAAAGCGATGCGCCGATGTCCGCGCCTCAGCAACAGATTGCCCGCGTGCTGGCACAAGGCGAAGAAGTCCGTGTCCACCGATGGCAGATGAATACCTGGGGCGGCCGAGCCGAAGATCATGCAAGGGAGCTTCTGGTCATCAAACCAGCGCTGCATCGGTGCCTGCACGCTGAGCACCAGCCAAGCCTTCGCAGGATGATCGGCCACGAACTTCTTCAACACGCGGTCCGGGCTGTTGCCATAGCACGCCGGATTGAAATGAACCTGCACCACGTAGCCTGCGGCGGTGAGACGCCGACGAAGCGTGTCCATGACGAACGACACTTGCGCAGGCATGTCCAGAAACGAACCCGGTGCCAGCACAGCGATCACACGCTTGCCTTCATTTTTGGCAGGGTTGACCGATCTCGTCTTGATGCGCCGCCGCTGACGGCTGCTTACCTCAAGCCAGCCTTGACGCTGCAGCTCATCCAACGCCAGACGCAAGGTGCGGCGGCTGACCTGCAAGGATTCACAGAGCTCGCGCTCGCCTGGCAGAAACTCGCGCCAGTGACCACAATCAATGCCCTCGCGCAGGCTGTCCACTGTCTGGGCAACCAGCGACAGACGCTTCGGCAACGAGGGCATGGATGGCTCTTGTTTATTCATCTGGTGCCTTGGGGAGACCAGCACTTAACACTCGTTCCAGACAGTGCGACAATGAGAATAATGGACCCTTCGTCAGACGTTCATCCCCTATCATGACTGACCGCTACGCCAAATCCCGAGAGCTTTTTCATCGCGCCCAAAACAGCATCGCCGCCGGAGTGAACAGTGGCATCCGCAAGATGGAGCAGCCCGTGCCCCTCTACTTTTCTCACGGCAGCGGCTCCCGCGTCTGGGATGTCGATGGCAATGAATACATCGACTTCCAAATCGGTCAGGGCGCTCTGCTTTATGGTCACGCACCTGCTGGCATGGCGGAGGCCATTGGCGAGCAAGCCAAGCTCGGCACGCACTGGGCAGCTCAGTGCGAACTCGAAATCGAAGTCGCTGAGCGATTGCAAAAACTCATGCCCGATGCCGAACTTGTGCGCTTCAACAACAGCGCCACGGAGGTCGTCCTCTCCGCCTTCCGTCTCGCCCGCGCTCACACGGGCCGACCTTTGATCCTCAAGTTCGAAGGAGCGTATCACGGCTGGGCGGATGAAGGTCTCGTCGGCTTCTGCCCACCCTCCGACAAATGGGGCGATGACGAAGCCCCCACGCGCCTGCATCCCAGCCAGGGTGTGATCCCCGAAGTGCTCGGCACCTTCGTCGTCGCTCGCTGGAACGACCCCGCGCATATCCGCCGCATCGTGGATGCCCATCACGGCCAGATCGCCGCCATCGTGTTCGAGCCCATCATGTGTAACACCTGCTGCATGGAGCCCGTTCCCGGTTTGATCGAAACCATCCGCGAGCTCTGCGACCGCGACGGCATGCTCATGATCGCCGATGAAACCATCACCGGTTTCCGTTTCGCTCCTGGCGGTGCGCAGGCGTATCTCGGCTTCACGCCCGACCTCACCATCCTCGGCAAAGCTATCGGCGGCGGCGTGCCCTTCGCCGCACTCGTTGGTAAAAAATCCGCCATGGCAAAGATCATCGATGGCAGCGTCGTCCACGCTGGCACCCTCAACGGCAATCCACTTTGCCTCGCTGCCTCGAAGTGGTGTCTCGATCATGTTCTTGAGTTGGGAGAAAACCATCCGCGAGTCGTTTTCGACCTTGGACAGCAGCTCATGACCGGTTTGCGTGCCCTTGCCGACAAACACAGCATCCCGCTCCGCCCTCAAGGCCCTGGCCCAGCCTTCCACGCGGTCATGCTCAAACCCGGTGCCGCCGAAGGTCCGATCAACGACTACCGCGACTACGTCCGCCGCCAAGACGCCCAGCGCTGGACACATCTCCGCACCTGCCTCCTCGAACAAGGCGTCCGCGCCATCGAACGAGGCCTCTGGTTTGTGAGCCTCGCTCATCGCCAGCAGGACATCGACGAAGCGCTCGCCAAAGCCGACACCGCCTTCGCCAAACACGCCGCCGAGTGGAAAGCCGCCTGACCCGCCATGAAGAAGCGTGTCCTCATCGCCGGTCTGTTCCACGAGACACACACGTTTCTGGATGGAACCACGAGCCTCTCCGACTTCCAGATTCTACGTGGTGAAGAGATGCTCCGCTGCGAAGGCGATAGCTCCCCGCTTGGTGGAGTCCTCGCCTGTGCTCGTGAGTTCGGCTGGGAAGTGCTGCCCACCGTCGATTATCGCGCTCAACCAAGCGCCATTGTCGAAGATGGGGTGATTGAAGCCTTCATCTCCGAATTGGTGACTCACTCCAAGCGGCATCTCGAAAGCGGCGTCGATGCCATTTACCTCGTCTTGCACGGTGCGATGACCTCGCAGTCACTTCAAGATGTGGAAGGCGAAGTCTTGCAGCAGTTGCGATCTCTGATCGGCCTCGCCGACGTGCCCCTGTTCGGCGTCTTCGACCTTCACGCCAACTTCACACCGCGCATGGCAGCGCTATCGCATTGCCTTGTCAGCTATCGCAAAAACCCACACACCGATGGTCCTGAAGCCGCCTGTATCGCCGCGCAGCATCTTCAAAAGGCGCTGACCACAAGCATCTTGCCAAAGCAGCAATGCCTTGTCGCTCCGTTGATGTGGCCGCCCACTGGCACTGCGACGGCGAATGATCCCATGCTGACTCTGGAAAGCATCGCTCGCGAAATGGAAGCACGTTCGGGCATCACGTCGGTCAGTGTCGTTGCCGGATTCTCCTTTGCCGATACCGAGCACACCGGCGTCAGCTTTGTTGCCAGTGGCACCGATGATGCGGCGGTTTCAAATGGCCTCAAACAACTAGCCGACAAAGCCCAGGAGCTTCGCGAACTCGGCAACGTCACCGATCCACCACTTGCCGAAGTGATGGCAAAGCTCCCTAGCTTCACCAGCGGCCTTACCGTCCTTGTCGAACCTTCCGACAACATCGGCGGCGGCGCTCCGGGCGATGGCACAGGCCTTCTGCGTGCCTTGATCGAGCATGAAGTCGCCAACAGCGCTATCTGCATCGCTGATCCCGTCGCCGTGAAAGCTGCCTCACACGCAGGATTAGGCTCCAAAGTCACGCTCAGCATCGGTGGCAAAGGCAGCCGACTCGATGCAGGCCCCGTCGATCTCGAAGTCGAAGTCATCTCTCTCAGCGATGGCCGCTTCGAACTCGAAGACAAACAAAGCCACCTCGCCAGCATGTGCGGCGATCGTTTCGACATGGGGCCGAGCGCCGTCGTTCGTCACGCAGGCATCACCATCCTGCTTACCAGCATCAAGACGCCGCCCTTTGATCTCGGCCAGTGGCGCAACCAAGGCATCGAGCCCACGAAGCTCTCCGTCATCGCCGTGAAAGCCGCCGTTGCCCATCGTCGCGCCTACGATCCCATCGCCGCCCGCATGTTCTGGGTGAACACGCCCGGCCCCTGCAGCAGCAACCTCAGAACGCTGCCCTACCAACACATCCGCCGCCCCATTTACCCGCTCGATTCATGACTCATCCACTCGTCTCATACCCCTGCAATCCCGACACGCCGACCTCGCATCTGCCCTTCAGCCCGAGCGTTGTTGTCGGCGATCTCATCTTCGTCTCCGGCCAGGCCAGCGTCGATGAAAAGGGCAACATCGTCAGTGACAGCTTCGAGGGCGAGTTCCGCCGCAGTGTGGAAAACCTCCGCAAAGTCCTCGAAGCCGCTGGCAGCGATCTCGCCCATGTCGTCCAGACCCGAAACTACGTCCGCGATGCCGAAGACGTGGCGCTCTACAACCAGCTCTACCGCGAATACTTCTCCGATCCCAACCCCGCCCGCACCACCATCACCAACTGCCTGCCACCGAGCCTCCGCTACGAGATCGAGGCCGTCGCTGTCCGCAAACCATAAGCCTGTCCCGCCATGCTCATCGACTGCCACAATCACCTCGGTGCCGACCTGCTCTTCTATCTGCACGGCGACTTCCCGTATTCCCAGCAGCTAGTCCAGATGCAGCAGGAGGGCGGCACGCTCGGCATCACGCATTGGATCGCCTTTCCCTTCGTGAGTTATGCGGCCATGGATGTCACCCAGTTCCGCGCTGGCGGCATCGGCTTTGGCAAAGGTGGGCTCGAAACGGTGCCGTATGCTTTTGAAAACCGACGCCTGCTTGAGGAATGCCAGAAGCTCTTCCCTGAAGAAGGCAAACGCATCCTCCCCTTCGTGATGGTCGATCCCATGCGCTGCACCGACGCGCAGGCAGCCGAGCTCATCAAGCTGCGCAGCGAATACCGCTTCCACGGCATCAAAATCCAAAGCACCATCATCCAGGCCGACATCAAACGCCTCGCGCATGAAGGCCAAGTCTTCCTTGAACTCGCCCGCGAGTGGGACGTGCCTTTCATCATCCATAGCAGTGTCGCCAAAGATGACCTTTGGGCACAGGCGCATGACATCATCGACCTCGCCGAAGCCAACCCCGATATCCGTTTCTGCGCCGCGCATTCCTGCCGCTACGACAAAGAATGCCTCGACCGCATCCAGGCATTGCCAAACGCTTGGTTCGACAATTCCGCGCACTGCATCCACTGCGTCGGTGCTGTCGATGACCTCCCCTACATCGCCCCGCGCGAGCGCCGTTTTGATAGCGACTACACGAACCCCGCCCGCGTCATCGCCGACCTCGCCGCTGCCTATCCACACAAGTTCATGTGGGGCAGTGATTCCCCCTTCTACAGCTACGCCGCCGAGATCAGCGGCAAGGTGGTGAAGCTCATCAGCACCTACGAAGCCGAGATGAAAGCCCTCAAAGCCGCAGGTGAAGAAGTGGTGAACCGCATCGCCTGCACCAACACGCTCAACTACCTCAAGCTCCCCGATGAAAGCATTCTCTCTTGAGGGCCACGCCGCCCTCGTCACCGGCTCTTCACAAGGCATCGGTGCCGCCATCGCTCAGGGTTTGGAGGACTGCGGTGCCGCAGTCGTCAGACATGGCCTGCAAAATGAGCCTTCATGGGTCTCATACGTCCCATGTGACCTATCCGTCCCATCCGCTCCAGCACAGCTCATCGACTCCGCCTTCACTCTCCAGCCCGCGCTCGACACCCTCATCTGCAATGCTGGCAGCTTCTTTGATACGCCCTTCCTCGAAATGACCGCCACTGAGTGGGAAAAGACCATCTCACTCAATCTCCGTGCCACCTTCTTCCTCGCACAAGCCTTTGCCAAGAAGCGCATCGCCCTCGGTGGTGGTGGCAGCATCGTCATCGTCAGCTCCACGAATGGCTTTCAAGCCGAGGCCGACAGCGTCGCCTATGACACGAGCAAAGGCGGGCTCGTCATGATGATTCGCTCTCTCGCCGTCTCACTCGCGCCTCATGGCATCCGCGTGAATGGCATCGCGCCAGGTCTCATCCGCACACCACTCACTCAAGTGTGGATGGAGCCCCGAAACAACGATCTCCTAAAGAACTACGAAAAGAAAATCCTGCTCGGCAAAGTCGGCCAGCCTTCCGACTGCGCCGGAGCCGTTGCCTTTCTTTGTTCGCCCGCAGCCAGCTACATCACGGGCGAGATCATCACCATCGACGGCGGCCTCACCACTTCACAGATCGGCAAACGATGAAGTCCACGCTCATGACCTTCCTGCTGATGAGCCTGCCAGCCCTCGCCGACTGGGAGGAGGTTTCTCCTCTTCCGCAGCCTGCCTCGGGTTTCGTCACTGGTGTCGTCGGCGACAAGATCATCGTCGCTGGAGGCACCAACTGGCCTGATGGCACCAAGCATTGGCTCGACACCGTTTGGTCTTACGATCCGAAAACGAACGTCTGGAGCGAAGGACCACCTTTGCCGCATCCCCTGGCCTATGCCGCTCATGCCTCTAGCGGCGATAGGCTCTTCTTTGCTGGCGGCGCGGATGGCAAGCAGGCTCGCCGAGAGATTTACAGCCTGAACGCTGATTTGAAAGTCACCCAGCATGGCAACCTGCCCAAGCCCCTCGCCTTTGCCAGCGCTGCCATCCTCCATGGCCAAATGCACATCGTTGGCGGCACCCCTGATCCCGACGACTGGAGCCGCGTGCTGCCGCAACATTTGATTATCACTCTTAGAGATGCTAAATCATCAAAGACTTCACCGCTCGATCAAGGGCTAGGTCTTCCCGCCATCGCACACGCCGCGAACCGGCTCTTTGTCTTCACCGGCGCGTTCTTTGATACTCAGAAGCAGGTCCACAACCTTGACATTGCCAGAAGCTGGAGCCAGTCCTGGCAAACACTGGCTTCCTATCCGGTTCCGGCTCGCGGTGTCGCCACCGTCACCTTGAGTGATACACGCCTCTACCTTGCCGGCGGTTACGGCTCCGATGCCCAGGGCTTCCTTGCCGATGCATGGCTCTACGACATTCCACACAACCGCTACCTACCCGCCGTGAAGCTGCCCATCGCCGCCACGCTCGCGCTCGTGCGCTGCGGCGATCATATCTACGCCCTCGGCGGCGAGGATCAGAAGAAACATCGCACCGCTGCCTGCTTCCGCATTCCCATCACTGAACTTCTCGCGATGCCATGAGCCACTCACCCTTCTCTCTTCGTGACCATGACCTTTGGGTGGTCGGCGGTGCGGGCTATCTCGGCCAGGCTGTCGTGCATTTACTCACGGAACAGGAAGCCCGTGTCTTGTGCGTGGACCAGGGCACGCAGGCTGTCGCAGCCAACCTTGGCCCGTTGGTCACCCCGGCCACGCTCGATGTGAATGACACGTCAGCGGTGGAAACATTCGTTCAACATCAGCTAGTCACACGTGGCACGCCTCACGGCTTGGTCGTGATGACGTATGCCTCCACGGCGAAGACACTCGATGAACTCACCGCAGAAGATTTCGATCAGGCCAACCATGGCAATCTCACGTCCACACTGGTGCTCGCGCGTGCGGTGGGAAACGCCATGGCAAAGCGCGGCAGCGGCAGCATGGTGCTGTTCTCCAGCATGTATGGCAGCGTCTCCACGGACCCGCGCATTTACGAAGCACCGATGAAGCCGAACCCCGTCGAATACGGCGTCGGCAAGGCAGGCATCCAGCAAATGGCGCGTTATCTCGCCGTGCACTACGGGCCACGCAGTGTGCGATGCAACAGCATCTCCCCGGGTCCTTTCCCCAATCCTGTCATCCAGCGCGACCAACCCGCCTTCATCGAACGGTTATCTCAAAAGGTGCCACTGGGCCGCGTGGGCCAGGCCTCCGAGATTGCTGGTGCCGTGGCCTTTTTGCTAGGCCAGTCATCCACTTACATCACGGGTCAAAACATCGCCGTGGATGGCGGCTGGACCGCTTGGTGAACTTCTTCCCTGCCTTTATGAAGCACATCGCCCTCCTCATCCTTGCCTTGAGCGTGCTGCCATTAGCGGCAGCTGAAAGCTTGATCACGCTCAACGTCGAGCCTTCCCAAGAGCACCCGCGCAACTCCGAAGGTTCCTTTGCCACGCTCGCCTCGGGCCGCGTCATCTTCATCTACTCGCAGTTCTACGGCGGCGCAGCGGATGAGAGCGCCGCGCGACTCGTCAAAATCCATTCTGATGATCAAGGCCGCACCTGGAGTGCTCCCGTGACCGTCGTGGAGAACACCGCGGGCAACAACGTCATGAGCGTGTCGCTGCTGCGACTCACGAGTGGCAAGCTCGCCATGTTTTACTGCCTCAAAAACAGTTGGATCGACTGCCGCCCGCACATGCGCCTCTCCACCGAGGATGGTGAGACCTGGACCGAGCCCAAGCTCATCCAACAAGCCCCCGGCTACTTCGTGTTGAACAACGACCGCGTCATCCAGACCGCGAAAGGCCGCCTCATCGTCCCGCTCGCGTTTCATCGCTCTCGCGGCACCGATCCGCACACCAGCAAATCGTGGGACGCCCGCGCCATCGCCACCTGGCTTTATTCCGATGATGAAGGCAGCACCTGGACCGAATCCTCAAGCTGGTGGGCCATGCCCGTGCGCAGCGGCAGCGGCTTGCAAGAGCCCGGCGTCGTCGAACTCGCCGATGGCAGCCTCTTCTCCTGGTCCCGCACCGATCAGGGCACGCAATACGGCTTCCGCTCCACCGATGCGGGCAAGACCTTCACGCCGCCCGAACCCACCGAACTCAAATCCCCCAACGGTCCCGCCAGCATCAAGCGCCTTCCCGGCAGCAGCGACCTACTCGCCATCTACAACGATCACTCCGGCCAGTTCCCGTTCCCGCCGAAAAAGCGCAATCCTTTCGTCGCCGCCCTCTCAACCGACGGCGGTAAAACCTGGCCGCAGCGCAAGCTCATCGAGAGCGATCCCGATGGCCTCTACCACTACACCGCCATCCATTTCATCGGCGACGCCATGCTCATCGGCTACTGCGCCGGCGACAGCAAAATCGGTGCATTGAATCGCCTCCGCATTCGTCGCATCACGCTCGACTGGCTCCGCGAAAAGTGATTCCTTCCGTATGTTCTGTGTATTCCGTGGTCCCCTTCTAAATCTATGCGCCCCTCCAAAGTCCTCGCCAAGCTCCGTGCAGGCAAAGTCGCCCGCATCTGCTGCACCGGTTCACCCATCGCCTTTCTTCCCGCCGTCGCGGCTCATTACCACTACGACGGCATCTGGCTCGATGGCGAGCACCGCGCCTGGGAGGCCCGTGAAGTCGAAACCATGCTCGGCCGACATCACGCCGCCGACATCGACTGCATGTGGCGTCCGCCCACGAAAGAAAAGAACGGCCTCTACCGCCTGCTCGAAGACGGTGCCGCCGGTTTGATGATCCCCCACGTCGGCAGCGCTGATGAAGCCCGCGCTTTGGTGCAGGCCATCAAATTTCCCCCGCTCGGTGACCGCGGCTTCTGCGGTGGCGGTCGCGATGCCGATTATTGGATCGGCAAACCTGCCGACTACACCGACGCCGCCAATCGCGAAACCTTCCTCACCGTTCAAATCGAAACCCCGCAAGCGCTCGCCAACGCCGAAGCCATCGCCGCCATTCCCGGCGTGGACATTCTCTTCCTCGGCCCCGGAGACATGTCCCTGCGCCTCGGCTGCACCCCCGGCGTGAATGATCCCGTCATGATGGACGTGCAGAAGCAAATCGCCGCGGCCTGCAAAAAACACGGCAAAGCCTGGGGCCGCCCCGTCGGCACCGCTGCCGATGCAAAAACGCTCATCGACCTCGGTGCCCAATTCATCGTCCACGGCGCCGAATTCAGCGCTGTGTGTGCCCACTTCGCGGCGTGCTCCGCCGACTTCGATTCCATCCTCGGTGAAGTCGCCGGTGCGCCTGCGATGCCTGAAGGTAAAACTTACTGAGCTGCACGCAGTTGCTGACAAGCCGCCGAAAGCAGATGCGTTTCATCTCCTAAATTTTCATGAAACACATCCGCCTCACAGCTTTCCTCGCGTTCCTCACTTTCGGCAGTGTCTCTCTTGTCGCCGCCGACTTACGGCTCGCATCGGCGATCTCGGATCACATGGTGCTTCAGCGTGAAAAGCCCGTCGCTTTGTGGGGTTGGGCGGATGCGGGTGAGACGGTGACGGTTGCCTTCGCCGGGCAATCGAAGTCGGCCATCGCAGCGGCTGATGGCAAGTGGTCGCTGAAGCTCGATGCCATCGCTGCTTCCGCAGAGCCGCGAGCACTCCTCGTGACCGGCAAGGAAGGGCGCAAGGTCGAGGTGAAGGATGTGCTCGTGGGCGAGGTGTGGCTCGGCTCCGGGCAGTCGAACATGGCGATGACCGTTGCGGGTTGTTACCACTTCGATGCCGAAAAAGCCGCCGCGAAGTATCCGCTGATTCGTCATTATCGCGAAAGCTCAGGACCCTCCGACACACCGCAGGCCGAGGGCAAAGGCGCATGGCAAATCTGCACGCCGGAGAACGTCGGTGGTTTCTCCGCTGCGTTGTATTTCTTTGGTCGCGAGATTCACCGGGAAGTCGGTGTGCCTGTCGGCCTCATCAACACGTCTGTGGGCGGCACACCCATCGAGTCGTGGGTCGCCGCCGAGGTGCAGTCCTCCGATCCCGAGACAAAGGCGAATTACGACACGCGGCTCGAGGCACACCGGAAGTTCGATCCCGCGCAAGCGCCCGCGTTGCATGAGAAGCAGCTAGCCATTTGGAAGAAGGCCTCCGAGAAGGCGAAAGCCGACGGCACGCCCTTCGTCGTCCCGCCGCCGAAAGATCCGCTGGCGATGTGGAAGCTCAAAGGCGGCCCCAGCGGCCTCTTCAATGGCAAAGTGGTCAATCTCGTGCCCTACACGCTGCGCGGCATGCTTTGGTATCAAGGCGAAGGCAATGCCAACAGCAATCCCGGTTTGTATCACAAGCAGCTCACGCAGCTCGTCACAAGCTGGCGCACGCTTTGGCAGGACGAAGTGCCGTTTGCCTGGGTGCAGTTGCCAAACTTCACCTCGCCCGGTGAAGGCTGGCCGCGTGTGCGTGAATCCATGCTGAAGACGCTCGCGCTACCCAAGACCGGCATGGCCATCACCATCGACCTCGGCGATGCGACGGACATTCATCCGAAGAACAAACAAGACGTCGGCAAACGCCTCTCCTTCTGGGCGCTCGGCACCGTGTATGGCAAAAACGTTCCTGCCATCAGCGGCCCGCTGCCCGCAGACTCCCAAATCAGCGGCAACTCCATCACCGTCTTCTTCAAACGTGCCAACGGCGGTCTGAAATCCATCACCGGCGGCCCGCTCACCGGCTTCCAGATCGCCGCAGCCGATCAGCAATGGAAGCCCGCCGAAGCCAAGATCGTCGGCGAGACCGTCGTCGTTAGCAGCGCTGAGGTCGCTCAGCCAGTCGCCGTTCGTTACGCCTGGAAGGACTGGCCCGACTACAGCCTCGGCAATGGTGCCGGCTTGCCCGCGTCGCCTTTCCGCACGGATGATTGGCCTGTGGTAAAGAAGTGAGGCAGAAGAGCTCTTGGGATCACCGTGCTGCTATGCAGTCTTTCCATATACCAAGTGCTAAGCACAGAGAATCTCACCCACTCATAGCCCACCATGAAACCACTGCTTCTCACTCTCAGCCTTTTGTTTTCTATCCACTCGCTTGCCGAGCAGCCCTCAGCGTGGACGGAGCCGTTTCCACCGCACAAGATCGCCGGGAATCTCTATTATGTCGGCTCGAAGGATCTCGCGTCGTATCTCATCGCCACGCCGGAGGGGCTCATCCTCATCAACAGCAGCTTTGAGGATTCCGTGCCGCTCATCCGGGCCAGCATCGAGAAGCTCGGCTTCAAATTCACCGACGTGAAGGTCCTGCTCATCAGCCACGCGCACTCGGATCATTGCGCAGGCAGCGCGGAAGTCATCAAACAGACAAAGGCGCAATACTTCGTCATGGAGCAGGACGCTGATGCCGTGGAGAGCGGCGGCGAGAGGAGATCGCGGCTCAAAGCGAGCTATCTCCAGTTCACGCCGGCCAAGGTGGATCGTCGTCTCAAAGACGGTGACGAGGTCATACTCGGTGGCAGCACACTCATCGCGAACCTCACGCCAGGCCACACACGCGGCTGCACCACCTGGACCATGAAGGTTGATGGACTCAACGCCGTCATCATCGGCAGTCCGAACGTGAACCCCGGCTACATCCTCGTGAACAACCAGGACTACCCCGCCATCGCCACCGACTACGAGCGCACCTTCCGCTTTCTCAAAGCACAGCCCGTCGATCTCTTCCTCGGTGCCCACGGCAGTTACTACGACATGAACGCCAAGCACACGCGCCTCGGCACCAGCAGCACCAATCCCTTTATCGACCCCGAAGGCTACCACCGCTACGTCGAAGATCGCGAGAAGGCCTTCCGCAGCGAACTGGCAAAGCAGCAGGCCAAATAGATCTTCGCACATTCATGCCATCCATCCATCGTGCAAGCATCGGCCTCGGCTCACGCTTCGAAGTCGTTCCAGGACATCAGAACGTCTATTTTAGTGACGCGGCGTATCAGCCGCCCGCACAGCTCGAATCCGTCGCGAAGAGCACTAGGCATTCGCAGGCGCATCTCGCGCTTGAGTTCGATGATGCAGCACTACTTTCCGAACTCATGGCATGAAGACGGTTGCGCTCATCCTTTGGCTCAGTGGCTCCATCCTGGGAGCAGAGACGTTGCAGCTGCACTTCAAGCCGGAGGATCATGCGCTTGGCGATGTGCATCCCTTCTTCCACGAGGGCGAGTGCTTCCTCTACTATCTGAAACCCGGCCAATTCGACTCCATGGTCGTGCGCTCGCGAGACAACCTGCACTGGAGGCCACAGGTGCTCACGCATGCTCCTGTGAAGGCTGAAGATTGGATGTCACCCTACTTTGTGCTCGGCGTGTTTCGCGATGAAGCCGCGGGCGTGTTCCGCAGCTATCACGGTCATGCGAAAGGTCGCATGGTCAGCCAGACGAGCCGTGATCTTCTTCATTGGGAATGTGCACCGAAGGCGTTTCATGTGCCGGCTGCGGTCTACTATGAGCGCCGCCGCGATCCCTTCGTGTTCTGGATTCCCGAGCAGAAGCGTTACGGCTGTGTGATGACGACCTGGATCAAAGGTCGTCCAAAGGCCAGCGGCGGTGGCATCAGCCTCGCGACCTCGGCGGACCTCAAGCAGTGGTCCGATCACGGGATCGTGCTCGATCTGGTCGATCAGGACGAACCTGAGTGCCCGCAGATGTTTCAAATCGGTTCCCGGTGGTATTTGCTCACCAGCATCTACCATCGCAAATCCGTCGGCGGCCCGGTTTACTACACGGCCAGCCGGCCCGAAGGCCCGTGGAGCTTCGGTGGGAAACTCAATAGCAAGGATCTCTGCGCCGCTCAGGTTGCTCGTGATGATAACGGCCGCTTCATGCTTTACGGCTGGATTCCTCTCACGCCCGCCACCGCTGATAAGCAGCACTGGGGCGGCCATCTCGCCCTCGTCCGCGAAGTTCATGCTCTGCCGGATGGATCACTCGCCACGCGGCTGGCACCTGAGATCGCTACAGTCATCGACAAGCTGGTTTGGAAGCCTGCCAGCGTCGCCACAGAGCTGCCTTTGAATAGCAGTCGGAGGTTTGGTGTGCGGTGCAAACTTTCGTTTCCTCACGGCTCTGGAGGGGGCTTTGAACTTCGTTTCCCTCCTTTGGGGAAGGTGGTGTATTCCGCCAACCATCTTGGCATTCAGGATGAAAGTGGCGTGATCTGGAGCGAGTTGGAGATTGTCTCACCGCCAGCAGGCACCTGGGATTTCAGCGTCTTCATCGAAGATGATCGTGTGGAGGTTTTCACTGCGGATCGCCACTCACTATGTGCCAGACTTCCAGCCGCCAAGTCGCCAGCGCATGTGGCATTCCAGGTCATCGGCGACGTATTCGAGGTCGCCGATTTGCAGTTCAGTCTTCTCCAAAGCCCGCCATGAATGCATCCACATCGCAGCACCTCGCCCGTGCCGCTTAGTGAGCAATTCTGCGCCCTCTTGGAGCCCGGCGATGCCATCCATCCATCAGTGCGAGACGATCCATCACTCCGCGCCGAATACGACGGAGCATTCGCGCCTCGGTTTGCTGCTTGTTTACCGCAGCAGCCACACGCAGACCGATCCAAAGCTCCAAGAAGCATATGCGGCAGCTGTCGCCACTACGCCACCAGCGTGAACTGCCGTTTGCTGTCACGGCCTGATTCGGTCAGGATGCCGCTTCATGCCGGACATCGTCCTTGCCACGCTCAACGCCAAATACATCCACGCCTCCTTCGGCCTTCGCTACCTCATGGCGAACCTCGGCGAGCTGCGGGATCGCGCCTGCATGGCGGAGTTCGTCATCAACCAGCAGCCGCTGGAGATCGCGGAGGCTATTCTCGCACGCGAACCACTCATCGTCGGCTTCGGCGTCTATATCTGGAATGTCGAGCAAACCACCGAGGTCGTCGCCCTGCTCAAACGCATTCGCCCGGAACTGATCGTCATCCTTGGTGGACCGGAAGTGTCGTATGAGACGGAGGGACAGCAGATCGTCGCACTCGCGGACCATGTCATCACCGGCGAAGCGGATGTGAAGTTCGCGGAGGTTTGTCGTGGGCTTCTTGAATCAGGAATCAGGAATCCCGAGTCAGGAATACCCAAGGTCATCGCCGCCGAGCTTCCCGCTCTGAATCAGCTCGCCTCGCCCTACGAGCTCTACACCGACGAAGACCTCAAAAACCGCGTCATCTACGTCGAAGCCTCGCGTGGCTGCCCGTTCACTTGCGAGTTCTGTTTGTCGTCGCTCGACATCCCCGTCCGTGCCTTTGCCACCGATGCTTTCCTGGCTTCGATGCAGCGGCTGTTGGATCGCGGAGCCACGCAGTTCAAGTTTGTGGACCGCACCTTTAATCTGCACCTGCCCACGAGCATGGGCATTCTTCAGTTCTTTCTCGACCGCTGGCGTGAAGGACTGTTTTTGCACTTCGAGATGGTCCCCGATCGTCTGCCCGATCAACTCCGCGCCCTGATCAGAAAGTTCCCACCCGGCGCAGTGCAGTTCGAGGTCGGCATTCAGACCTTTGATGACGCAACGTCGAAGAACATCAGCCGCCGACAGAACCTCGACCGTCTGGAGGACAACTTCCGCTTCCTCCGCGAGGAAACCGGCGTGCATATCCACGCCGATCTCATCGTCGGCCTGCCCGGCGAAGGCATCGAAAGCTTCGGACGCGGCTTTGACCGCCTGGTGCGCCTTGGGCCGCAGGAAATCCAGATCGGCATCCTCAAACGCCTGCGCGGCACGCCCATCGTCCGCCACGATGACGAGTATCGCATGATCTACGCGCCGCATCCGCCCTATGAGATCCTTTCCACGCGCGACATCGCCTTTGCCGAAATGCAGCGCATGAGACGCTTCGCTAGGTATTGGGACATCGTCGCCAACAGCGGTCATTTCACTGGCACGCTGAAGTTGATGTGGCAATACGCTGATTCACCCTTCGCTGAGTTCCTGCGCTTTAGCGATTGGCTGCACGCCAAACTCGGCCGCACGCATCAGATCGCCCTTCACGTCACCGCGCAGGCTCTGTTCGACTTCCTCATCAACGAAGTTGCTCTCGACCATGACCTCGTCGCCACCACGCTCGAAGCCGACTGGCACCGCACGCCAAGTCGTGAGGCCTTGAATCTGCGTGGCCATCACATGGCAGCCAAAACGGCTGAGAAGCGCGGCAACCAACGCCAAACGCGTCACACGCATGAAACCCCAGCGCGATCCCTTTGAACTCACGCATCGCTTCACCGCCACGCTCTTCCACACGGGCGGCAAAGGCGGCTGGACCTTCGCTCCCGTGCCAAAGAGCCTGAAGCTCCCCGTCACCGGCTCGTGGGGCATGACACCCGTCATCGCCTGCGTGGATGGTAAAACCTGGAAGACCACGATTTGGAACGACACCAAGTCCGGCAGCCAGTTTCTCCCGGTGCCCAAAAAGATCCGGGGAGCCAAAGGTGATGGCGATAAGGTCGCCGTGGAGCTGCGTATGGATCGGGAGCGCATCCTCGGGCCACGCCATCCTTTGGAATGAAAGTCTTCACCATCTTTATTGTCTGCTGTTCGCTTGCCGCTGCCAAGGACATCCATGTCGGCAAGGATTCACCGACGATCCATCACGCCATCAAGGCTGCGATGCCCGGTGACACCATTCATCTGGAGCCCAAGGTGTATCGCGACTTCGTGGGCTTTAACGGCAAGATGGGCGAGCCAGGAAAGCCAATCACAATCGACGGGCATGGTGCGACGCTGGAAGGCAGCGATCCGATCGACATGACAAAGTGGCGAGAGGTGTCGCCAGGGGTGTTTGCGAATGAGAACCTCATGCCGGGGCTGAGCGATGCGGTGATCGGTAGGTGGTTCTTCCTCTTCGATGGAAAGATGCAGCTCATGGGCCGCACCTCGAAGGGGCGAAGCGCTCCACTCAAAAAGCCGGAGGAGCTTCAAAACGGCGAGTGGACCTTTGTGAAGGACCCAAGCCGCGAGAAGCCGCCATCCAAAGCGATTTACGGCACTTTCTTCATCAAGCTGGCTCAGGGGCAGACGCTGGCGGATGCGAAGATCTTTGCGCCGATGCGCAGCGCGGGCGTGCAGATGAGCGGTGACAATGCGCATCTCGTGATCAAGAACCTCACAGCCACCCATCCCTACAACGACGGATTTAATATCCACGGCGATTGCCGTGACGTGGTCTTTGAGAACATCCGCGCCATCGAGTGCGGCGACGACGGCATCAGCGCTCATGAGTCTGCGCAGTATCGCGTGGATGGATTTGTCAGCATCGGCAACAGCACGGGCATCTGCGACACAGGCACAGCGCAGACGAGCTACACCAACCTCTTCCTCGCCCGCAATGTGGCCTTTGATCTCTACTTTCTCGATGATGGCCGCTACTCGATCACGAACGCACTCGTGCTCTCCTCGGCTCAGAATCCCTTGACGACTACGGGGCGGGAGAACGGCGATTGCCGGCTCGCCCTCGATAACGTGCTGCTGCGCCGGCTCGTAGAGCCACGAACGGGCATCATCGCGCGGAACTCGACGGTCACTGGCAAGCGCTGCACCTTTGAGAATCTCGACTTCAAGGTCGGCGGCTCCGCCAGCTGGGAAAACTGCCGCATCAATGGCAAAGCCGTTCCAGAAAGCTCGGCAGCCAGCGGCGCGGATGTGGAGAGATTGCTCAAGCTCACACCCTCGGATTTCCGGCCGTGATACTGGTGCTTCAATCCACACAGGGCCATGAAGCCCATCCGGCCCGCACCTTCACCGGCAGCCTATGAAAGCGTTGCCTGCAAGAACCGGCCCGTCACGCTTGCCTCGCACTTCGCCACCTGCTCGGGCGTGCCTTGGGCGACTAAGCGGCCGCCGTTCTCACCACCGCCAGGGCCCATGTCGATGATCCAGTCGGCGCATTTGATCACGTCCAGATTGTGCTCGATCACGATCAAGGAATTACCCGCATCCCGCAGGCGCATGAGCACCTTCATGAGCGTGGCGATGTCGTCGAAGTGCAGGCCGGTGGTGGGCTCATCAAGCAGGAACAAGGTGCGCCCCGTGGCCTTCTTGCTCAGCTCCGCCGCCAGCTTCACCCGCTGGGCTTCGCCACCGGAGATGCTGGCACCGCTCTGGCCCAGCTTCAGATAACCCAGGCCGCAGTCCTCCATCGCCCGCAGCTTGGGCTCGATGTGCGGCTGCTTCTCGAAGAAGCGCGCGGCCTCGCTCACGGTCATGTCCAGCACCTCGGCGATGTTCCGGCCCTTGAAGGCAATCTCCAGCGTCTCGGCGTTGTAGCGCTGGCCTTTGCATTGCTCGCAGGTCACATACACATCGGCCAGGAAGTGCATGTCGATCTTGATCTGGCCGTCGCCCTCGCACTTCTCGCAGCGGCCGCCTTTGACATTGAAGCTGAAGCGCCCGGCATCGTAGCCCCGCACCTTGGCGCTGGGCAGCGTGGCATAGAGATCACGGATGGGCGTGAAGGCCCCGGTGTAGGTCGCGGGATTCGAGCGCGGACTGCGGCCGATGGGCTCCTGGTCGATGACCACCACCTTGTCGATGCCGAGCAGGCCGGTGATGCGCTCATGCTTTCCAGGCTCATCCTTGGCCCCGTAAAAATGCCGTGCCAGCGCGCGGCGCAAGATGTCATCAATCAAGGTCGATTTGCCGCTACCAGACGCCCCGGTGACGCAGGTGAAGCAGCCCAGCGGGAAAGCGGCGGTAACATCCTGCAAGTTGTGCTCGGTGGCGTGATGAATGGTGAGCCAGGCGGGATCGGTGCTCGATTCCGCCAATAGCAGCTCTGACGGCGCACTTGCGGCTTTCGGCGCGACGCGGTGCTTCGGCGTGGGAATGCTGATCCGTGCCGACAAGTAATCTCCGGTGAGACAACCGGAGCGGGCCATCAGTTCCGCAGGCGTGCCCTGTGCGGTGATCTGGCCGCCGTGCGGCCCGGCCTTCGGCCCCAACTCGATCATGTGATCGGCGGCGCGCATCATCGCATCATCATGCTCCACGACCAGCACTGTATTGCCCAGGTCGCGCAAGCGCTTGAGCGTGCCGATGAGCCGTTCGTTGTCAGCGGGATGAAGGCCGATGCTGGGCTCGTCCAGCACATAGAGCACACCCGCCAGGCCCGCGCCGATCTGTGTCGCCAGGCGAATGCGCTGGGCCTCGCCACCGCTGAGCGTGCCGCTCTCGCGGTTCAGCGTCAGATAGCCAAGCCCGACGTCTTCCAGGAAGCGCAGACGTTTCGCAATTTCCCGCCGCAGTTCATCGCAGTAGCTGCGCTGGTGATCGGTGAGGACAAGGTTTTCGATCCAAGCTAGCGAGTGTGTGATGCTGAGGTCACAGACTTCGTGGATGTTTAATGAATGTGGAGAGGTGAGAGGCGGAGAAGTGGAGAGGTGAGAGGAACTCGCCTGACTTCTCGACATCTCACCTCTCACTTCTGCACGAGAGTTCAAGACCACCGACAATGAAGCGTCCCGCAACCTGCGTCCTCGGCACGTCGCACACGTCTTCGGATTCATGAAGCGCGTGATGGCGCTTTTCAGGGCGATGCTCTCCGCCTTGTCCCAGGCGCGCACGAGCTGCGCCAGCAAGCCATCGAAGGGCTTCTCCAAGCTACGCTTGCTGCCGCTGGTCTTCCATCCCGTGGCGATGGGCGTGGTGCCGGTGCCGTGGAAGAGCGCATGCTTGAACTCCTCGCTCAGCGTGCGGAAGGGCTTGTCCAACGGCTGCGCGTAATGCTTGGCCAGGGCTTCAACGGCCGCTTCGTGCATGGCCTTCATCTTCGGCTGGCGCGACCACCAGGTCTTCACCGCGCCCTCGGCGATGGACTTGTCCTTGTCCGGCACGATCAGATCAGGATCGCCCTGCTGGAGGCTGCCGACGCCTTCGCAGGTGGGGCAGGCTCCAACGTGCGTATTGAACGAGAAATGCTGCGGCGTCAGCTTCTCCATGACGAAGCCGGTGCGCGGATTCGCATACGCGGTGGTGAAGTGGTGAAGCGTGTCGTCGATGAGGAACTGCACCTCATTTGCGTTCCATTTCAGCGCGCCCTCGATGGCTTCCATCAAGCGGCTGCGCACGCCGTCACGAATGACCAGGCGGTCCACCACGGCCTCCAAGGTGTGGGCCTTGTCGCGGGGAGCTTTCAGCGAGTCGTCCAGCTCTTGCATTTCGCCATCCAATCGGACACGCACAAAGCCTGCACGGCGCAGCTTGTCGAACAGCGCGCGCAGGTCGCCTTTGCCATCGCGAATCAGCGGTGCCAGCACGATGACCTTGGTTCCTTCGGGATGCGCCAGGACTTGCTCGCCAATCTCCAGCGGGGTCGATTTGATCAAGCGTTCGCCGGTTGCGGGATCATGCGGCTCGCCCGCGACCGCGTAGAGCACACGCAGGTAATCGTAGATCTCCGTGACCGTGGCGATGGTGCTGCGCGGATTCGGCGCGCTGTGGCGCTGCTCGATGGCGACCGCAGGTGACAGCCCTTCAATGAAATCCACCTCCGGCTTCTCCATTTGGTCCAGGAACTGCCGGGCGTAAGCCGACAAGCTCTGCACGTAGCGGCGCTGGCCTTCGGCATACAGCGTGTCAAAGGCGAGCGAGGACTTGCCCGAGCCGCTGACCCCCGTGAGCACGACCA
>Ga0164294_10001607_pt1 | contig 20871 bp, 19 predicted proteins | sample GEODES005metaG_FD_111479 | JGI IMG/M metagenome (GOLD analysis project Ga0164294, IMG submission 111479) | Oligotrophic lake water microbial communities from Sparkling Lake, Wisconsin, USA - GEODES005 metaG | ecosystem: Environmental > Aquatic > Freshwater > Lake | place: USA: Sparkling Lake...
ACTACCGCATGGGTGGCTATCTTCTATTTGCTTGCGGGCTTATCAATCTTCGATATCAGTGGGGTGAAAGTGATGTTGCAATGCGAAGTGCCATTATTTTTATTCCTGGTGCATTAATTATTGTCGCAACCTATATGCCGGCATTGGTAAAGATTTTGGCCAGACGAGAAGTAAAATTTTTGTTATCAGCTGTGGGACTAGCTATAGCGATATTCGCGGTAACTAACTAGCTCTTATTTTCTAAAGGCTAGATCTGCTTTCTTCATTTCGTTAACTAAGACTCGCACGGCGTTAGGTCCCATACCGTGTAGTTCTTTGACCGCTGCAAGTGAAACTTTGCGCAGGTCGGCTAATTCAAATAAACCATCATCAATTAGTGCCCGTCTCGCAGGTCCGGCTAAACCTATTTCACGCCAAGCACCATCTAATGATTCATAATGATCTAACTCTGAAGTTCCATTGGTGACCAAGTTTTGTGATCGTTTCTTCTTGTCTGCTTGGCGGGCTGCAGCAGCTTTTTTTGCTTGAGATGCCAACATCTTTGTGCGCGCAGGTGACTGTTTGGCCATAAGCAGATTTTACCGTGTTACTTTTAAGATAGGCATGTGCGGAAGAAACGGCGCACAAAATCTATATAAGTACCTTATGGCTAAATGAGATCCAATAATTTTGCTGCCAATCTAACGGCCTGAGAACGTATTTCTGGTATCCCCACAGGTTCAAAAAGTTCACCAACTAGAATTGGCCCTAGTGCAAAAACCTTTTCATGGCAGGAACCATCGGGCTCTCTTAGACTGAAAGATTGAAGATCAAAGGATAATCCCATGCCTAATGGACCGCGCATTAAGTAATTTTTATCTATAAGAGTCCTAATCAGAGATTGGTCAGATTCCAGTGCGTTTCCACAACAGTTTAAAACTAGGTCCACTTTGAGCGTTTCTCCATTTTTTAGGCTCACGATAATGACCCCATCCAAATTTTGGATTGACTCCAACTCTGTTGCTATAAGTCTAAGTCTACCTTGTGATTCAAATTGCTTAATTTGCGTGTAATTTTCTGGAGACATCCTAAAACGGTGCCTGTTCCATTCCCTCGAATACTTCTTCATCCAATTGAGTTTTTCTTCCTCGGAGAAACACTCCCAGATTCCCTGGGTTATTGATCGCAATCCATCTTGAGTTTCACGCCATTTATCTCCCGCTTCCAACATGTAATTCATTAGTAATTCGGGAGAATTTATCTCATCTACGGGTGGGTTAATTGCAGGTGCTCGAATTGAATCATGTTCCTTTGGTATATATCCACTTCTAGATATACCGATAAGAGTTGTTTTTTGTGAAGTGTCGAGGACCGTTAGAGCTTGATCAATGAAGGTAAGTCCCGTGCCTACGGAAAGTACAATTTCATGCAATCCATATTCTCTCTTTTTCCATACATCAACAATGACTGCGGGAGAATCGGGGATATTTTTTAACACGTCTGGGATTTGAATCGAACTATGACCAACTGCTAAAACCACGAAATGATATTTTTCGAATTGACCGGATTCGAACTCCACGGATACATCGGAATCTGTAACCGTAAAATCTTTTACCAGATTATTCAAGTGACGGAAACTGACCAAATTTCCAGCGCTTAGCAATGACTCTTGTAGAACATCATTAAGGTAGCGTCCATATTGCGCTCTTGGCGCAAACTCTTCTGGAGTAAATTTCCCCCACATTACGAAGTGGTCGGGCTGTTCATGCTTAGCTGACATTTTTGAGGCGGCTACATTGAGTAAATGCCTATTATCTTGAGTGCCATACGCCACCCCTTGGCCAAGATGTATACGAGGTTCTGCGATATCTAAGTCCAAAGGAGACCTAATTCTGCGCAGTAATTCCAATGCCAGAAGGGTCCCTGAAGCTCCGCCCCCGATGATAAGGATCCTTTTAGGCGTACCTTGTGTCAGAATTTCGCGTCCCCTTGCCTGTCGGTGGGCTGATTTTCAGGAATTGACCCAATACCTGCCTCAAATCCCTCTATTTGGGTGATTGACTTCACTCTCACTATTACATATTGTTCACGCAACGAACAATAGTTCGCATTCTAGCAAAAGTAAATCGATTAAGGAGAACGAGATGGGTGTTAACAAAGGAGGAAGATTTTTTCTTTCATTTTCAGTTCTATTAGCCCTCGTAATGGCGAGCGTTCCTGCTGTTAGTACTGCTGCAGGTCCGTTGACTGGCAAAAAGATAGGTGTGGCTGTAGTTGGAACAGATCACCACTGGGATTTGATGGCATATCAGGGTGTCCAAAAATCCATAAAAGCCCAAGGAGGAACAGTTATTGCTGTATCAGGTGACCGTGACGGCGCCAAAATGATCAGCAATTTAGAAAATCTGATTACACAGAAACCATACGCAATTGTGTCAATTTTGGGTGATGCAGCGGCATTGAAGCCAGTGTTCAAGAAAATCAAAGACAAGGGAATCTTGTTGTTCACCATTGACCAGCCATCAGAGTACGCCACAAACAATGTGACTTCAGATAATTATGCGTTAGGGTCGACATTAGCGCGGACGATAGCTGAAGATATGTTAGGCAAGGGCAAGATTGTAGTCTTTAATGGTTTCACAAGTGTTCGTGTTTGTAACATCCGCTATAACATGCTGGTAGAGGTATTAAAAGATTATCCAGGAATCTCTATTCTCACACCAGAACTCCAAGATGTTGTTCCTAACACCGTGGAAGATGCAAAGCGCAAGATGACTGATATCCTCAACAAGTACCCGAAATCCGACGGAATCAAAGCCGTTTGGGCATGTTGGGATATTCCAATGACTGGTGCCGCTCAAGCAGTTGATGAGGCAAAGCGCACAGAAGTTAAGGTATATGGCATCGATGGAGATCCAACAGCTATCGATATGATTTCTAATCCAAAGAGTTCTTTTTGGACAACAATGGCTCAGACACCAACTCTAATCGGTGAACTTTCCGGTAAAAATATTGGTGAATATGCTTCTAAGAAAGTGATTCCAAACACTTCTTATCTACCACCACTTTTGGTGAATAAATCAAATGTGAAAGCATCAAAAGTTAAATTGGGACTGAAGTAATCTACATATGGTTATATCTGGACTAGCCAAGGTGTCGGAGGAAACTCCGACACCTTGGCTCTATATGAGAGAAATCACGAAAACTTTCCCAGGCTCCATCGCATTAGATTCGGTGAGCTTTTCACTTGGGAAGGGTGAAGTTCATGGACTTGTCGGAGAAAATGGTGCAGGTAAGTCAACGCTAATTAAAATACTGTCAGGTCTCTATCGCAATGATGATGGAGCCATTCTTATCGACGGAAAAGAGGTAACGTTCTCCAAGCCCTCCGATGCCGAAGATGCAGGTATCTACGTTTTACATCAGGAGAGACAGCTTGTCGCACGATTAACGGTGGCAGAGTCTCTTTTCTTAGGAAGAAACGAGTCGCAAGGGAGGTTATTCTCCAAAAAAACACTGAATGCCCGAAGCAAAAAAGCATTTAAGGAATTACTCGACTTAGATTTCAATCCAAATTCATTGGTGGCTGATCTAAAACCGGCCGAGCAGCAGATGATTCAGTTAGCGCGCGTGATGTTGTCGGACCCACGGCTCGTAATATTTGACGAACCAACTGCCCCATTGAATAATTTTGAGGCAAAAAAACTCTTCAGAATCATAGAAGGTCTCAAATCTCGAGGTGTGTCTGTAATTTATATATCTCATTATTTACAGGAAGTTCAGGAAGTTTGCGGTCGTGTGACTGTTCTAAGAAACGGAAAAAATGCTGGAGAAATGGATGTTCGAGTCCGACCATTGAACGAACTTATATATCTAATGATTGGAAAAGATGTAGAGCGTTTCAAGGATTACCCCCAAAGAACGCCTGTAGGCAATCCGGTTTTAGGCATGAAGGATGTTTGGACAGAGCAAATCAAAGGGCTGAGTTTTTCTCTTTCACCTGGTGAAATCTTGGGTATAACAGGCTTGGTGGGCTCTGGAGTAGATCAAATAGCAGAGGTATTAATGGGAATCCAAAAGATTGACAGAGGCTCATGTTTTCATTCTGAAAATCTCTCTGGGGGATTCAACCCAAAAAATATCATCAATAGTGGTGTTGCGTACATACCTGCTGATCGCAGGTCGCAAGGTGCAATCTTAGCCATGACAAGTAGAGAAAATTTGGCTCTAGTTTCTGGGGCAAGACTTGGCCGGTTTGGTTTTATTCGCAGCTTATTGGAAAAGTCAGAAACACATAAAGTATTAGTGAAATTAGATGTCCAACCACAATCTCTGAAGCATTTAGTGGGTTTACTCTCTGGTGGGAACCAACAAAAAGTTGTGATCGGTAAGTGGCTAGTTCGTGGCTCTAATGTGATTATTATGGACCAACCAACTGTGGGTGTTGATATATCTGCAAAAGCGGAGATCTATCGAATTGTAGAAGAATTAACACAAAATGGAGTTGCAGTACTTCTTTTGACTCAAGATTTGGAAGAACTCAAAGGACTTTCGGACAGAGCTTTAGTTATCTATCGAGGTAAAGTGGTTAAAGAGTTCGAGCGCTCTACCATTACAGTTGAACAAGTTCTTGCATTTTCAACAGGTGCATCAGTTTCTCAAGGTGAGGGGAACATTTAATGTCAATAAAAAATCGTGTGGCACTTATGACGAAGTCTTCGCAAAACAAAGAGAGCATCAAATTGGTAAGACTTGCTCCTTATTTTGGCACATTGATGTTTGGTGGAATTTTGATATTATTCTCTTTCACTTCACCCTACTTTCTTACATTCGGAAATTTGTCTAACATTTTATTACAGTCTTCAATTGTAGGCGTGGCTAGTCTGGGTATGGTCTACGTGATTATTGTTGGAGGTGACGACGTTATTCAAGGGGGAATTGACTTGAGTTGCGCCGCCTTCATTGGTCTTACAGCCACAGTCACAGCTTTCTTCCTGTCTAGAGGCCACAGCTTGGTCATCTCGGTAACTTTGGGAATTCTTATAACCGTTTTTGGGGGAATTTGTAACGGTATAGGGGTAGTTTATGGAATACGCCCGCTATTAATGACACTTGGAATGGGCGCTGTTGTCACTTCAGCTGATCTAATTTTCTCTAATAACCGCCAAATACTGATCGAGAATAAGTTTTTCGAATGGTTACGTGATGCAACTTACTATGGACTGGGTATTGCAGTTTATATTTATTTATTCACATTTTTAATTTTGTTTTCTCTTTTTCATGGCACATCAATAGGAATTAGAGCGTATGCGGTTGGGGGAAATAGTACGGCAGCACTCATTTCTGGAATTAAGACTAAAAAATATATTTTTAATAGCTATGTAGTATCAGCTGTTTGCGCTTCTATATCTGGGATTCTCATTTTAGCTCGACTTTCCAGCAGCACACCACGAGCTGGAGATATAATATTACTAGATGTGATTTTGGCGTCGTTTATGAGCGTAATCTTCTCTCGAAGATTTATGCCGAATTTAGCAGGTGTATTTGTGAGTGCGATATTCATTGCAACTTTGAGTAATGCGTTTACTTTATTAAATTTTCCGTCTTACTGGACTAGTGGTATAAAAGGAGTCATCATCTTAGTAATTGTCGCAACCAGGAGCAAGAGAAGTTGGGTAAAGTAATGATGAAAGCTAGTTTTCCTAAGCGCTCTGTGATTCATGAAGCTTCTCTACGTTTTATATCTGTAATAGGGCTTTTTGCGATCTTGTTATTTTTTTCTTTTTCAAGTGAAGTTTTTTTTACTGGTAATAACTTAAGTGTTATAGCTACTAATTGCTCTTTGCTTCTTATCGTCACGTCTGCCATGACTTTAGTGATACGGAGTGGAGGGATAGATTTATCGGTAGGAACAGCCTTTGATTTAGGGGCTCTAGTTGCGATTTCAATTATTCACAATGGTGGAAATACCCAAAACGCGATTATCTTGGGTATTTTGAGTGGGGTCGTGATTGGACTTTTAAATGGGTTCCTAATTGTGTATTTGAAGATTAGCCCATTTTTGGCAACTCTTGGAACTTTGTACATTGGAGTGAGCGTTCAAAGAATTTTAACCCATGGTGGTGACCCTATTTATTTGAAGCCATCAGATACCCCATCTCTTTTCGTATCGTTTGGACGAGGTCAATTTCTGGGTCTATCAATACCAGCGTGGATATCTCTCCTTCTATTTGCTCTTGTCTTTGTCATTCTTGAAAGATTGACTTTTGGTCGAGAGGTGACGGCATTTGGGATGCAACCGATGGCTGCTTTTGTGGGTGGCATTTCTGTGAAGGCTAATCTGTTTCGGATTTATGTTTTGTCATCGGTTATTTGCGCAACAGCGGGTGTTCTACTAGGCGCTCGCTTGACCGCATATGTCCCCCTATCCGGAGACTATTATTTATTGGATGCGATTGGGGCAGTTTTTATTGGCACGACCCTAAGTAACACTGGGCGACCTTCTCCGATGGGATCCTTAATTGGGGCATTGATATTTACTGTTTTAGCGAATGGGATGAATTTACTCGGTATTTCATTTTATTATCAGGGACTTACAAGAGGATTGATAATAATTGTGATTTTGGGTTTAAGTGTTAGAAGGAATCGAAGCATGTCTAAATTATTAGTGAAATAGAATGCAAAAAGTTCTCTTAGGAATTGATGCTGGAACAACTTCCATAAAAGTTAATATTTTCACATTACAGGGCAAAACTCTGGTTTCTACTATGCGCACTCTTGAATATGATCAATTATCAAATGGCGGAGTTGAGCAAGATATGAATTCAATTTGGGCTGAAACATCTATCTGTATAAGTGAAGCGGTAAAAGCTTGCCCCGGTTTCGAGGTTGTAGCGATTGGAGTCACCGGCCAGGGGGATGGCGCATGGTTGGTGGATTCATTTGGTGTGCCTACGGGAAAGGCAGCTATTTGGCTTGATTCCCGTGCTGGTGCTGTTCTAGATCGTTTTAAAATTAATGGACAGGAAAGGCTCATTTCAAAAATAACAGGATCAAGTTTATTTCCTGGCGTACTTCCTGTTATTCTCGAACACTTCCGAGAGAGTAACGATGCTCGTTTGGCGAACGCTCGTTGGCATCTAAACTGTAAGGATTTTATTGGTTTTAAATTAACTTCCGTAATTGCAACTGACCCCAGTGATGCATCACGCACTTATCTAGATATTTCAACTGGTTCATATTCCCAGGAGCTTGTCACTAAATTAAATCATCAGGAATTTCTTGAGTTTTTGCCGAAAATTTTGCCAGGTAATTCGATTCGGGGATTTGTAACTGATGAAGTTTCTAAAGATTGTGGCCTCTCAAAGGGAATTCCGGTAATTGTTGGTGCGGTTGATACATCAGTAGCTCCAATTTCCTTGGGATTAACCAAGCCTGGATCAGTATTTATGATCATAGGCACAACATCAGTTGTTGGAACTTTGCAAGAGAAGACTGTAACCACACCCAAAGAAGGACATTTTACCCTTGTTGGTGGCTTACTACCACTGACAACATTAACAATGGCTCCTATGAACGGAGCACCCAATATTGATTGGATTCTAAAAAAAGTGAATTTGGATATTGGAGATCTTGATGACATTTTGCTCTCGTCGCCTTCTGGTGCGAACGGAGTTGTGTACCACCCTTACTTGGCCACTAGTGGCGAAAGAGCACCATTTTCTGATCGTTATGCCAGTGCATCATTTTTTGGTTTATCGATTCGGCATACAGATTGCGATCTTGTTCGCGCAGTTGCAGAGGGGGTAGCTATGTCTTTAGTCGAATGTTTAGCAGAACTTCCTGCTGTTACCGAAATTCATGTGGCAGGGGGTGTTTCTAAAAGTAAAGAGTGGTGTCAGCTGCTGGCCGATATTTCAGGGAAGGTAGTGGTACGGCCAATTGGTAGAGATTCAGGTACTTTTGCTGTTGCAGCCTTTGCAGGATTAGCCGCAGGAGTTATTGAGGACTTAGACAAGCTTCTTCAAGTTGAGGCTGAGAATTTTACACCGAATGCTGAAGTGCGCACATTTTACGATTCACGTATAGAGCTTTTTGGAAGATTAAGAGATGCAATACAACCGCTTTGGAAAAGCCTTCGCATAGAAATGGTGGAAACAAATGTCTAGTCGCCCACAAATTCTAATAACTGCACCCTTCAGCGCGATTTACGTTGAGCGCCTCAAAATTGACTTTGATGTCGTGATAACAGCGATTAATGATTCAACCCAGCCTTTAATCGAGGGGCCACATTCCGGCCTTATTTCAGATGCTGTAGTTTTGATCTGTGAGTTAGATCTAGTTGATAGAGCGACTATCGACAAAATGCCAAAATTAAAACTGATTATCTCCTGTCGAGGAACACCAGTAAATATTGATATCGCAGCATGCCTTGAAAAAGGTATAAAGATCGCTCACACCCCTAATCGTAATGCAGATGTAACCGCTGAGATAACTATGTGCCTAATAGTCGCGACTGTTCGGAATCTCTTTGCAGCTAATGAATTTATGAACTCAAAAAAATGGAGCAAGATAGATCCACTATTAGCCTATGTATCATTTCGAGGTCCTTCTCTTTCAGACAAGACATTAGGAATTGTTGGTGCCGGAGCTATAGGAAAAAAAGTTGCTTTTTTTGCGAAAAGTTTTGGGTGTAAAGTTATTTTTCATGATCCTTTTGTGCATGAATCAGAAATACAAGACCTGGGCAGTTTGCAAACCTTAGAAGAGATTTTTTTGCACTCAGACATAGTGACTATCCATGCTCCTTTAAATGATAAGACCCACAATCTGATTAAGAAAGAGCATTTTGATCTATTAAAAGCTGGCTCTTTTTTTGTAAATGTAGGGCGTGCAGGAATCGTTGAAGAAAGTGGATTCAGGGCAGCCATTGAATCAGGGCAAATTGCACGTGCTGGCTTGGATGTATATTGGCAGGAGCCACTTCCGCATGACCATTGGCTTTTTTCATGCCCCAACGTCCTACTTTTACCTCACATCGGTGGAGCTTCCGATGATGTCATAAATAATCACAGCCAAATTGCCTTTGAGGCCGTGACTAATTGGAGAAACGGTCTAGAAATAAAACAAATAGTTTCAACTATGGAGGGCGAGCAATGACAAAAGTAACTTTAGACACAATTATTGAGAGGTGCCCAAAAGAGCTTTTTATTAATGGAAGTTTTGTCCCCTCGATGGAAGGAAAATCCTTTGAAACTCTTGACCCTGCCACAGGGCAGGTAATTGCAATAGTCTCCTGTGCTACAAGTAAGGATGTTGATTTAGCAGTTAGGTCAGCTAGCGCGGCTTTTCAGCCTGGTTCTGCCTGGCGAACTATGTCTGCAATTGATCGTGGTCAACTTCTTTTTAGGCTAGCTGATTTGATGGAAGTTCACGCCGATGAGTTGGCAGAATTGGAAATATTTGATGGAGGAAAAGTTCGGTCTGCTGCAAAGAGCGTAGACGTGGATCTATCAATTAAGCATTTTAGATATTTTGCAGGATGGCCAAGCAAATTAGAAGGTAACACGATTCCGGTTGCGATTCCAAATGTTTCAGTAGCTACATTTCGGGAGCCAGTTGGGGTGGTCGCACAAATCATTCCATGGAATTACCCACTGTTAATGGCTGCTTGGAAGCTAGCCCCAGCTCTAGCAGCCGGATGTACAGTGGTGTTAAAACCTGCCGAAAATACCCCTTTATCTGCTCTGTATCTTGCAAAGCTTATTCAGGAATCTGGATTCCCACCTGGCGTAGTAAACATAATTCCTGGGTTTGGCAATGAAGCAGGTGAAGCACTTGTTCATCATCCACTCGTAGATAAAATAGCATTCACAGGCTCTACCAAAGTGGGAACACAGATTGGGTCTTATGCAGTTTCCCAGGTTAAACGCGTAACTCTTGAGATGGGAGGCAAGAGCCCCAATATTATTTTCGATGATGCCCCGATCGAAGCATCTGTCTTAGGAGCTTCTGGCGCGATTTTCTTTAACGCGGGTCAAGCCTGTAGTGCAGGATCTCGACTTTATATTCAGAAGAATATTTACGATACGGTTGTGTCAAATTTAATTGATGTAGCGAAGAGTCTCAAAATTGGACATGGCACTCATTTAGATACTCAACTTGGTCCTATCATCTCTCAAACTCAAAGAGAAAGAGTCGAAAATTATTTAGATATTGCGACGCGAGATGGCGCGCGAGTATCAACAGGTGGTATGCGACCCGCAGGAGAGAATTTTGACGGGAAGGGATACTTCCTTGAGCCCACAATTATTGAAGACGTTGATGACAAAATGAGAGTAGTTCGTGAAGAAATCTTTGGTCCAGTACTGGTTGTGCAGCCCTTCGATGATTTAGAAGAGATTGCACGTCGTGCCAATGATTCACCGTATGGCTTAGCTGCGGGTGTTTGGACGCGAGATATTGGTAGAGCCAATACCTTGGCAAAGTTACTCCGTGCGGGCACAGTCTATTTAAATTGCTACGGTTATACGGATGCGGCAGCACCATTTGGAGGATTTAAACAGTCAGGTTTTGGTCGCGAAATGGGCCATGCCAATTTTGAATCATATCTAGAGGTAAAGACTGTTTGGACTTCCCTGGAATGATGCAAAACAGAGTACACACCTTAGGCCTACATATTATAGACATTGTAGGAAAACCAGTTCTTAAGATTCCAGAGGGTCAAGATGTAGTGATGATTGAAGAAATCCATCTTTGCGTTGCCGGAACTGCGGCAGCCACGGCGATGGCTTTAAGGAAACTAGGAATTGATGTTTCGACGATTGGGTGTATTGGGAATGACTTAATGGGGAGAGTTCTAATTGATCTCATGAGAGTTGCAGGTGTGGATATTTCAAGAATTAGAACAGTGCCTGGTCTCCCAACTTCTGCTTCGATATTGCCGATACGTCCAAATGGTGAGCGTCCTGCATTGCACGTAATTGGCGCTACGGCTGACCTGCGAGAATCTGACATTTGCCTCGACGCCATCTTCCCAGGAGATATTCTTCATATTGGTGGAACTTTTCTAATTCCAGGACTTGATGGTGAGCCAACTCGCAGCTTAGCCGAAGCAGCGAAATCGCGTGGAGCAATTGTCACTATGGATTTCATTCCTTATGCACGACCAGATTTGCACGAAATACTTATACCGACCCTACCGTTTCTTGATTATATATTTCCAAACTTAGAAGACGCACAATATTTTGCAGGTTTAGAACGTAGAGAGGACGTTGCAAAGTTTTATCACGCATACGGAGTTGGGTGCACTGTAATTACGATGGGGGCGGATGGGGTTTCTATCTGGCCAAAGAATGCGGAGGAAATATTGATTCCGGCGATTCAAGTTGATGTAGTTGATACTTCTGGCTGCGGTGATGCATTCGCAGCAGGTTTTCTTTCTGGCCTCATAGAGGGCTTGTCCATTGAAGAATGCGGATTTAGGGGTGTGGCTTGCGGTAGTTTGGTTGCGACAGGTCTTGGCTCTGACGCTGGGCTTCAAGATCGTCCTCAAATTCTCAAATTCATGGAGACAAGTCGTAAGAAGACTGTTGCCTCGTTGGCATCAAGTTGAAAGAGAATTTTAGGGTAGACCAGCGATATGTTTGAGATTTTAGGGAAGGTTGTTTTTATAACTGGTGCTGGGAGTGGAATCGGACGAACTTTGGCGATTGCATTGGCATCACAAGGGGCAAAAGTAGGTTGCTTCGATAAAGACTCTTTAGCCTCGCAAGCAACTGCACACTCCATTGTTACAAATGGAGCAGATGCAATCGCTTTTTCTGGTGATGTTGCAGATTATGATGAAGTACAGGTGGCAACAAAAGCGCTAATGGCACACTTTGGGTCATTTGATTTTGCAATAAATAATGCTGGAATTGCGCATCAAGCACCGGCTGAGTCATTAGAAATGGCAGATTGGAACCGCATGCTGGAAGTTAATCTGACTGGTGTTTTTGTATGCGCGCAAGCAGAAGCTCGCATCATGCTCAATGCTGGATTCGGGTCAATTGTAAATATTGCTTCAATGTCTGGCTCAATCGTGAACCGAGGTTTAACTCAATCTCACTACAACGCAAGTAAAGCCGGGGTGAAGCACCTGACAAAAAGTCTCGCTGTGGAATGGGCGACTCGCGGCGTCCGCGTCAATTCAATTAGTCCTGGATACACATCAACCCCTATGACGCAAAGAGAGGAGGTTGCACCTATGCGGAGCGAATGGATGGCACAGACACCTATGAATCGGATGGTAGAAATGTCAGAGTTAGTAGGTCCAACGATTTTCTTGTTGAGTTCGGCATCCTCTGCTTGCACAGGCTTAGATCTAATTGTTGATGCAGGATTTACACTATGGTAGGTCGTAAGCTCTATCTTTAAATATTATAAAGATGAAATCAAACACTAGAAAGTTTTTCGAACCACTCTGCAGGAAAATCAACAGTTTTATTACCTAATGTAAGCGCACGGTAAGTATTATTAGCAGCCTCTTCCAGTAGCAATGAACGCCTCAATGCGCTTCCGACGGTTTCACCCAACGTAGAACAGCCGTGATGACCCAGAATTATACATTCACAATGCTTGGAGGCTGCTGAGCTTAAGTCAGCAATTTCCTGAGACCCAGCTGGAAAATAGGGAACGCTAACAATTTTTTTGAGATAGTAAGCATGATCCAGTGTAATCATGCGCACTTTATACCCCATAGCATCTAGCAAAACAGCAGTTTGAGGATGAACATGAATGACAGAGTTCATATCTGGACGAACTTGATAAGTTTGGCTGTGCATTTTCCATTCCACAGATGGCTTCTCATTACCTGCAATTACTTCTCCATTAAAATTCATTACCGAGAAATCTTTAGAGGTTAATTGGTCTAACCATGTTCCTGATCCGGTAATCACAAACTCATCAGATCCTTCAACGCGAGAAGAGATATTGCCGCCTGACCCAATGGTCAGACCACTCCGTACAATCTCCTTTCCTGCAAGAATTAAGGCATTCAACGCCTTCTCTCTATTTTCTGTCATCATTTAATTACCTCATTTTCTGTCTTCATTCAGCTACCTCATTTGTGTTGATCAATGAGCCAGAGACCGGTTTGATTGTCAGTTACTAATTGGTTAAATATCCCTCCCTTCAAGGCCGAAAGAATTGCATTTCTCTTTGATTTACCCGAAGCTACTCCAATACGCACTGGTATATTTTTAATTTCATCCATCGTAAGTCCGATAATTCGTTGATTAAATGGTGAGTCAACCAATCTACCTGAATTATCAAAAAACCTTCCCAATACATCTCCGACCGCACCACTCAATTTTATCGCTTGTAGCTCTCTGGTGCTTAGTAAATTTGCTTCGACTAAGAACGAATGATTAGAAATATTACCAATACTCGCTATGAGAACATCAGCACCAGCAGCCTGTGCCAACGGTTCACTTATACTTGGGTCTTTCATCAGCATCTTCATCAAGCGCGCATCATGGGCCGCAAATGGAGCAGGAATGCTACTAGAGTTATTGTTAGAATATTGAGCAAACAATTCAGCAGTGCTGTGTGCGTTAAAATGAAGTTTATGGTCAGGGATAATTCCTACTGTGGAAAGAAATGTACAATTTATATTCTGCTTGATCTTAAAATTTTGTGAAACTTCCATGATCGTTTTCCCTGAGCCTACAGCCACTGTTGTTTCATTTGTCAGCGAAATGTTTAACGCATCTGTGGCAGCCAGGCTTAACGAGCTTTGCTCAATCTTTGGCTGTAAGTTTGCTGGAACGACCCAACTTTGGACCAAGCCAAAAGTTTGATTTAGACCCTTCTCGGTTTCTAAAAAAAGTGATGGAGCATCTTTAATATTAATTTCAACAGTCCCATTCTCGAGTGATTCAGCGAGAAGACGTGTAATTTTTATGCGTGAAGTCCCCAGCAATTCTGCAATCTGCTGGTGCGTAAGTTTGTGCTTATAATGAAGTTCAGAAACCCGACTGTGTATTTTGGTGGAGTCAGGAGATTGTCCTTTTAGGACTTTTGTTTGGTCCTTGTACAATTGTTCAGAATCTGACATAGTGGAATCATGCCAGATACTTCAGAAAATTGGTACCCAGATTCTAATTACATAGAATCGAGCCAGATTATGGCTTACTGCCGATTCGTTAACATTGAAATATTTGAGTTTGATGCCTGGGTGGCTGCAGACATTCAACGCCATTGGAACAAAGTGACAGAGTTTCTAGGATTTGAATGGCTGAGGCCCTACACCTGTGTTGCAGACCAGATTATTGATCCATCTTCAACGCGCTGGTTTGTAGGTGGAAAGTTCAATATCTCTGATAATTGCGTAAGCCGTTGGGTTCGTCTAGGACGTGGCGATGAGGTTGCAATTGTTTGGGAAGAGGAGGATCAATCTAGTGGGCAATTGACCTTTAAGCAGCTGGAGAAGGAAATTGACCGCGTATGTCATGGGCTTTGGGAGGTCGGGTGTCGACCGGGAGATCGAATTGGCATTCAGATGCCTATGACTGTCGAATCTGTTATTGCGACTTTAGCTTGTGCAAAAATTGGGGCCATCGTCGTACCTCTTTTTTCAGGGTTCGCTTCTGATGCCGTATTAGAGCGTTTGATTTTCACGGAAGCAAAATTCTTATTTATTGCAGACAGATTTTTGAGACGTGGAAAAATAATTGAGCTTGATCAAGTTCGTAAACTTGCCAGCCAGTTACCTGATATTGTAAAAATTATTGTGTTTGGTGATTCAGTGCTTGGTGAAAAAGAAGTCCGTTGGAGTGAAATTGGGAATACACATAATCTCCCTTTTGATCCGATACCGCTTGAGGCCGAGCACCCTCTGTTAATTGCTTATACGTCAGGCACAACAGGTAAACCAAAAGGTTTAGTGTTGAGTCAAATAGGTTTTGCAATTAAAGCCGGCAGTGATTCTGCTTTTTGCCTCGACATTAGCAACAGAGACATTGCTTGTTGGCTGACAGATCCAGGTTGGATTATGAGCCCGATAATCATTTTTGGGACACTTCTAAATGGAGGGACGTTAGCGCTTTATTCGGGAGCATATGACTATCCGGATTCTTCTCGAATGAATCAAGTGATTGAAAATCTCGGGGTAACATTTTTAGGTATTTCGCCAACGCTCGTTAGATCTTTAATTGCCGAAAAGGCGCAATCTCGGAAAAGAGTCGGAAGCCTACGTGTTATGGGGATAAGTGGGGAACCGATGACCCCTGATGCATATAAGTGGCTCTTCGAAGAGTTTGGGGCAGGAGTCTTGCCCATAATTAATTACTCCGGAGGTACAGAAGTTTCAGGTGGAATTCTTAGTAATCGAGTCACCGAAGTCATCGTCCCCTGTGGTTTTTTTGGACCAATTCCAGGGATGGGGGCCCAAGTTTTGGATGACTCAGGTGCACAAATAATTTCAGGAATTGGTGAGTTAGCTCTGACCTTACCTTCTCCAGGAATGCCCGTTACCTTCTGGAACGAACCTGAACGTTATTTTGAAACGTATTGGTCCCGCTGGAAAGGCATTTGGTGGCATGGTGATTTTGCAGAAATAAATCAAGACGGAACATGGTTCATCCGTGGTCGAAGTGACGACACGCTAAAAATTGCGGGAAAGCGAATTGGCCCCGCTGAAGTCGAATCTATTGTCAACTCTCATGCGATGGTGATGGAATCGGCAGCAATTGGCGTTCCAGATCAAATCAAAGGTGAGGCACTTGTAATAATTGTGAGTTGCCCGGGCGTAATTTTAGAAAGTGCCAAATCATTGATTTCTCAAGAGCTAACGGATTTGATTGTTGAGAAACTTGGAAAGCCTTTCAAGCCCAAAGATGTAAGAGTGATTGAAGTTTTGCCTAAAAATCGGAGCGGGAAGATATTACGAAGAGTTATAAGAGCCACTTATTTAGGTCTAGACCCCGGAGATTTATCCTCTCTTGACGATGTTGGAGTACTTAATTCACTGCGTGAAGTCTTATGAGCCTCACTGGCGTAGGGGCCATTATTGGTATTGGAGAAATTCCCCCTCAAAGAAGAATTTCCGATCAAACTACGTTGGGTTTGATTGCCAGAGCTGCGCGAGCTGCCCTGATTGATTCAGGATTAAATCTCGATCAAATAGATGGTTTGATTGTCGGGACACATGTAGGAGAGACACCGCAACACGTGCCGGGTACTGTTTCAGAGTATTTGGGATTAACTCCAGGTTATGCAGGATCTTGCGACCTAGGCGGTGCAAGTGGAGCGGGAATGATTTGGAGAGCAGCCGCTGCAATTAAATCTGGTATGGCAACACATGTACTTTGCGTTTTAGGAAATACGCGGGAGAAAGGACTATTGGCTAAAGCTAGCAATCGAAATCCAATTCGAGAATTTGATGTTCCTTATGGAATGAGTGGAGCAAATAGCTCATATGCTCTTTTTGCAACTAGGCACATGGCTGAGTTTGGCACAACTGCAGAGCAATTGGCTCAGATTGCAGTAAATGAACGAAATAATGCGCAGCTGAATCCCGATGCAGTTTTCTTTGGCCAGAAACTTACGGTGGCAGATGTTTTAGCAAGCCCGATGATTAGCAGTCCAATTCATTTGCTCGAGGCGGTAATGCCATGTGCGGGTGCTGCCGCGGTCATCGTCACTTCATTAAAATATGCAAAAACCCAAGAAAAACCTTACGTTCACCTCCTAGGTGCTGGCGAAATGGTAACTCATCGCGCAGCTAGTCAAGCAAAATCTTTTACGCAGGGTCCACTTAGATTGGCCACAAAAAAGGCTTACGATATGGCAAATATTTCAGTCAGCGATATTGGGATGTTTTCGCTGTATGACTGTTACACGATTATGGTTGGAATGACTTTAGAAGATGTCGGGGTTTGCGAGCAAGGCACTTTTGGTGATTTTGTGATGAAAAATAATTTTTCTCATGATAGCCAATTTCCGATAAACACTCACGGGGGTCAATTAGGTGCCGGGCAGGCAGATCTCGCTGGAGGTATGGGACATGTTATCGAGGCGGTTAGGCAGTTAAGAGGAAGTGCTAATGGTCGACAAATTTCAAATCTAAATTATGCCCTAGTAACTGGCAATGGAGGCACAGTAAGCGAATCCGTTGCATTAGTTTTAGGAAAAAACTATGAGTAACAATCTTTTCGAGCCTGGCCCAGAGAGATATTACAACCCAGAGACCGTGCAATTCTGGTCAGGATTAAATTCTCAATCCTTACAACTACAGAAATGTGAGTCTTGCAATAAATTCCAACATTATCCAAGGTTAATCTGCTCCCACTGTTGGGGGATAGATCTGATTTTTGAAAATGTTTCCGGGATAGGAGTTGTCGAAACTTTCACAGATGTATTTGTAAGTTCCCATTTGCGGTTCAAGTCAATGATTCCTTATAGAGTTCTTGTGGTACGCCTAGCTGAAGGTCCTACAGTTATTTCTCGGCAGTTTGACGGTTGTACCTTGCAAATTGGCGATAAGGTCACTGCAATTTTTTCTGATGATGGTCGTGGGAACTTGCTTTTATTCAGTGCATTATGAGTACCGCTCGGATGCAGTTAGTTGTAATTTCAGTTATTCAAGTTCTAGTTATGAGTTGCTGGTTTGGGATGACAACAATGACTTCAAGCGTTACGTCATATTTCGATGTTAGCCTTTCGTTTAGTGCTTGGTTTTCGATTGCGGTACAATTGGGGTTTGTAGCCGGTGGCTTGGTTTCAGCATTTTTTAATTTAGCAGATCGTATCAATGCCGCAAAGTTAATTGGACTCTCATCTTTCTTAGTTGCATTTTCTAATCTCCTCCTATTACTTGCACCCAATAGTCTCACTGTGATAATTCTACGGTTTATTACTGGCTTTGGATTGGCTGGAGTTTATCCACCGGGCATGCGGATTATTGCCTCTTGGTTCATCAATGCTAGAGGAAAGAGTGTGGGTGTTTTAATTGCTGCATTGACATTAGGAAGTGCACTGCCGCATTTTATAGGACAGATAATGCAATTTGAGGATTGGAAACTGATGATTGTCAGTACAAGTTTACTTGCAGGGATTGGTGGCGTATTTGGAATTACCATTGTTCAAACTGGTAGATACGTAACAAAACCTTCGCGACTAAATCTAAAATTGGCAAGGGAATTATTGAGCAATAAATCCTTTCGACTACTGACTTTTGGATACTGCGGTCACATGTGGGAGTTATATGCAGGCTGGACTTGGCTTGCAAGTTTTTTAGTCTTTACTCGCGCAGGATTGCCCGGTCAAACAGCTTCATCTTTTACAGACCTTATTATATTCTCGACTATTGGAATTGCAGGTGCTCTTGGAGCAGTGCTCGGTGGCAAATTTGGGGATCATTTTGGTCATCCAAAAGCTTGTGTGGTTTTTATGTCACTTAGTGGCTTATCTTGTCTTGCGCTCTCATCCTTTGCTTCGATGTATGAGGTAGTTCTTTTTATACTTTTATTTATTTGGGGGTTTTCTGTAATCGCAGATTCAGGATTATTTTCGACTTCAATAATGAATCATGTTCCTCCTGATCAAGTGGGAACTGCATTAACGCTTCAGACCACATTAGGATTTTTTATTTCCACTCTTAGTATCCAGCTTGCCCCCCTTCTTGCAGGGATGACTTCATGGAAGTATTTGATGTTTCTTCTAGCTCTAGGCCCACTTTTTGGTGTCTTGGCAATTTTAAAATTTTTGAGTACCCAATCTAATGAGGAGGAAAAATCATGGAGAACAACAAAGTGACATGGCTTGAAAGGATGCCAAAAGTTGGCGATATAGCGGAGATGTCTAGGCAGATAACTGCCGATGACATAAACCTATTTTCTTCTATTAGTGGAGACTTCAACCCTTTGCATTATGACGCCGTGGCTGCATCTCGCACTCGATTTGGACAGATCATAGTTCAGGGTGGAGTCACGACTGCTATTTTGAACGCAGTTGTAGCAGAAAAAATTCCTGGCCCGGGGAGCGTGTTTCTTTCCATTGAATGGAAATTCATAAATCCCACACGTCCTGGAGATTTGATTACAGGTCGTGTTGAGGTCACAGCAGTCAGATCAGACAAACCCATCACCCATTTAAAGACTTCTGTGATTCGCCAAGATGGCGAAGTATGTGTCGAAGGTACGGCTGTCTGTTACACAGTGGACCTCTAAGTGAAGAAAGTTGTGATTGGAGCGACCGCAAGGACGCCAGTTGGGAAAATCGGTGGCGCATTGAGCCATCTATCTGCCATAGAAATTGGAGGCCTTGCTGTTGAAGGTGCAATTTCCCGTGCAGGAGGCTTGCAAGCAGACACAATTGTTTTGGGAAATGTTGTCCAAGGAGGTAACGGACAAAACCCTGCTAGGAGGGCTGCGATTCATGGAGGTGTAGCACGGGACACTACTGGGGTAACTCTCAATAATGTCTGCTTATCTAGCATGAGTAGCATTGCGCACGCGAAACGCCTCATTTTAACTGGTGAAGCAAAAACTGTTTTAGTAGGTGGTTTCGAATCAATGAGCTGCGCACCTGTTGCCAATTTGAGCAAGTTTGACAAGCGTCCAATGTATCAAGGTCTGCCCGAATTGGTTAAGAACGATGGCTTATGGTGTTCTATTGCAAATGTTGGAATGGGTGAAGTTAGCGAATCTGAGAACCTAAGGTTATCAATTTCAAGAGTTGATCAGGATCAATGGTCCTTACGAAGTCATTTAGCAGCAAAGGACAGTGAAAAACTTCGCATTGAGGAGATGTACATAGGCAAGGCCGCACTTGCTATGGTCGATGAAGGAATTCGCTTGGATACTTCCATTGAAAAAATTTCAGCACTTCTGCCAGCTTTTGTTGCGTCAGGTTCAATTACAGCTGCAAACTCATCACAAATGTCCGATGCGGGAGCGGCTGGATTTGTTGCACTTGAGGATGTAATGAAAGCAAATGGAGTCTCTCCAATGGCAGAAATTTGTGGAACCGCCATGGTTGCGGGGAAAAATTCTTCTCTCCATTTAATGCCTTCTCAAGCCATCAAAAAATTACTGGAAAATCATGATTTAAAGACTAGTGATATCGGGGTATGGGAGATCAATGAAGCATTTGCTGGAGTTGTCTTGGCCTCAATACGAGACTTAGGAATTTCGGAAGATCGAGTAAATACACTGGGAGGCGCGATTGCAATAGGTCACCCATTAGCTGCTTCAGCATTTCGCATAGTCATGTCACTGATTTCTGGAATGAAAGCATCAAATCATGAATACGGTATTGCTGCTATTTGTGGAGGTGGGGGACAAGGTAAGGCAATTCTCTTGCGCTCAATTTGAATTCAAAGCGTTAGATTGATCAATGTGCCATCGGGTTGGGTGTGCCGAATACCGGCATCTAAGGCCGTTCTGGACTTGGTAGTTTTCCATTGATTGGCATGGCGGCGGAAGAGTGTTCTCTGGTTTTCCCAAAGTATCTTTTTTCTGCACTACTTCGCATCACCAATTGTGTCGTTCATATTGATATACCGAAAGATACAGAAACACATCTATTGCAGTGCCGAAGAGGATCTTTGGAGCATTCTGATTTTCTTATTATTCTTCTTGATATCACTCGAATGGTTTAGTTTCTCACTTGCGAATGTTCTCTCGGATGATCAACCAAAGATGTGTGCGGGAGGCGGGACTTGAACCCGCACGTCCGAAGACACAGGTTCCTAAGACCTGCGTGTCTGCCATTTCACCACTCCCGCATGGCTTGAAGCTTTCGCTTTAAACCAAGTGCCAAGATTAGAGGTTAAGAGGCAATTTCACCAAAATCAGCACGATAGCCTTGCTCAGTGCCCACGCAGATTGAGATTCTAGAAGAGGCGAT